>Ga0310691_10000124_pt1 | contig 151262 bp, 132 predicted proteins | sample 176DNAGHGlowgp2_FD_203887 | JGI IMG/M metagenome (GOLD analysis project Ga0310691, IMG submission 203887) | Sheep rumen microbial communities from Palmerston North, Manawatu-Wanganui, New Zealand - 1766 DNA GHGlow gp2 (v2) (version 2) | ecosystem: Host-associated > Mammals > Digestive system...
CTGCCACTGCGCGATGGTGTTCTTCTGCAGCATGCCGCGGACAGCCAGACGCATCGCGAGCTCGGGCTTCTTCTGCATCAGGATCTTGTACTGGGTCTCTTTCAGACCGCCGGGATAACCGGAGTGAGTGCGGTAGTACTTCTGCTCCAGCTTCTTGCCGGTGAGGACGGCGTCCTTGGCGTTGATGATGATGACATAATCGCCGCAGTCAACATGGGGGGTGTAGTCGGTCTTGAGCTTGCCGCGGAGAAGATCGGCGGCGAGAGCAGCGGTCTTGCCCATGGGCTTGCCGGCTGCGTCAAGGATGTACCATTTGCGTTCAACGGTCTCCTTGGTGAGCATGGTTGTGGACATGTGATTGCCTCCAATATAGAATCAATTGTTTTGACGGTTTCAGGGCGCGGAGCGGTTAACGGGTCCCGTCCGGCGCGCTCCACTTTTATACCACAGGGGAGGGAAACTGTCAACAGCAATTTTAATTTAGAAATTCTAAACTCGTAAAATCATGCAAATACTCGCGAAAACTATGGAATCCTCTGAACGGATTTTCAAACCGGAAAGCCTTTGACTTTTTCCCGCCGCTTCGTTAAAATAGGGCGAACAAAGAAAGGCGGTATTCCCATGGACAAGGCCCTCAACGAATTTACCGGCACCGTGCGCCGCGCGGTGGACGACTACGATATGATACAGGCGGGCGACAAGGTGGCGGTCGGCGTGTCCGGCGGCAAGGACAGCATGCTGCTGCTCCTGGCCCTCAACCACCTGAAAAGCTTTTACCCCAAGCCCTTTGAGCTCACGGCTATAACCATCGAGCTGGGCTTCGAGGGCATGGATTTTACACCCGTGAAGGACATGTGTGCAGAGCTCGATATCCCCTACGCGTGCCTGAAAACCGATATCAAGGAGATCGTCTTTGACGTGCGCAAGGAGGACAACCCCTGCTCCCTGTGCGCCAAGATGCGCCGCGGCGCCCTCAACGACTATCTGCGCCAAAACGGGATCGGCAAGCTCGCCCTCGGCCACCACTTCGACGACGCGGTGGAGACCTTTATGATGAGCCTGCTGTTTGAAGGGCGCATCAGCTGCTTCCGGCCCGTGACCTATCTGGACCGCTCCGGCATCACGCAGATTCGCCCCCTTATCTACTGCGGGGAGCAAAAGATCGCAAACCTTGCAAACCAGCTCCATGTCCCGGTGGTGGAAAACCCCTGCCCGCAGGACAAAGCCAGCAAGCGCTGGGAGATCAAGCAGATGCTCAAGACCATGAGTGCCGACTACCCGGATATGAAGTCCAAGATTTTCGGCGCCATGCAGCGAAATCCCCTACCAGGCTGGCAGCCAAAGGAAAATTGGAGATTGAACCGATAATACAAAACCGGCAGGGCAAAAGCCCTGCCGGTCATTGTTATGTAAGGATTACTTGTTGACGAGGTGGATTTCAAATCCGCCGTACTCACCCTTGAGATAGACAAACTTGGGTGCGCCTTTTTCGTTGTAGGTGATGGAATCCTCGTTGAACTCCACGCCCTGACGGCCCAGATGATAGATGCAGCGCTCGACGCTGTTGGTCTTGAAACCGATGTGGCCCATGGTGCCGGGGCCCTTGTGGCTCATGAACTCAATGGCGTTGTCGGCGGCGAACCAGGACTTGCCCGTATCGCGCGGGGACAGGCCCAGCATGCAGCTTACAAGCTTGGCAAGACGCTCGGCTTCTTCGCGGCTTTCGGTATTGACGCCGACATGGGCAAGCTCGATGCCCAGCATGACTTTTACGGCTTCCTTGCAGATGGCGGTGATCTCATCCCAGCACTCGCCCTCGATGAGGTCCTTCTTGACCATCCAGGTACCGCCGCAGGCGACGATCTGGTTGAAGGAGAGGTAGTCCATCATGTTCTTGGTGTTGACGCCGCCGGTGGGCATCCATTTGAGCTCACGGTAGGGACCGGCCAGAGCCTTGAGCTTCTTAATGCCGCCGTTATCCTCGGCGGGGAAGAACTTGACAACCTCGAGACCCAGGGACATGGCCTGCTCCATCTCACCGCCGGTGGCGGTGCCGGGGAGCATGAGCGCGCCCTTGTCGAGGCCGTACTTGACGGTGTCGGGGTTAAAGCCAGGGGTGACGATGAACTGAGAACCGGCGGCAAGCGCGCGGTCCAGACGCTCACGGCTGGTCACGGTGCCGGCGCCGACCACCATATCGGGGACCTCGGCGGCAATGGCACGGATGGCTTCCTCGGCAGCAGCGGTGCGGAAGGTGACCTCGGCGGCGTTCAGGCCGCCTGCGACCAAGGCCTTGGCGAGGGGGACGGCTTTCTTTGCGTCGTCAATGGCGATGACCGGCACAATGCCGATCTTGGACAGGGTATGCAGAACTTCGTGCATAAGGCATTCCTCCATAATAACATATGTTGCGAGTCCCGGGGACTCCGTTTCCTGCATATCATTTTATCAGACAAGCGGTTTCTTTACAATGCTGAAAACGGACAAATACCCGGCAGATTTCATATCTGCCGGGGTATCGGAATCATTATTTCTTTTCCTCAACAAGCCTCTCGCCGATTTTATACACATCGCCCGCACCGACTGTCAGCACAATGTCGCCCGGGTGGGCAATGGCGCGAAGCGCGTCCTCGATCACATCGAAGGTCTGGCAAAAGATGGAACCGTCGACTTCCTTCGCGAGATCCGCCGAGGAGATGCCGATGGTGTTTTTTTCACGCGCGGCGAAGATCTCCGCCAGGAACACCACATCGGGGCGCCGGAGCTGCTCTACAAAATCCGGGAACAGGGCAGCGGTGCGGGAGTAGGTATGCGGCTGGAAGACCAGGACGGTGCGCTTGTAGTTGAGCTGCTCCACCGCGTCAAGCAGAACCTTGAGCTCGCCGGGGTGGTGGGCGTAGTCGTCGTAAACGTCCGCGCCGTTGTACTTGCCCTTGAACTCGAAGCGCCGCCCTGCGCCGTTGAAGCCCGCGAGGCCGTACTTGACGGCGGTGGGCCGGACGCCGAGACTGATGCAGGCGGCGGTGGCAGCCAGGGCGTTCTTGACGTTGTGCATGCCGGGGACATGAAGGGTGACGTCGGTGAAGAGCTTACCTTTATAAAGAATATCAAAGTGAGAGTTTGCGCCCAGAAACTCGATGTTTGCCGCCGTTACATCGGCCTTGTCGTTCAGGCCGAAGGTGATGACATGCCCCTGCACATCCCGCACGACCTCCATGGTATTGGGATCGTCGAGGTTTGCGATCACATAGCCGTCTGCCGGGACGCGCTGAGCGAAGAGATGGAAGGAGTGCTTGACATCGTCCAGGTCCTTGAAGAAGTCCAGATGGTCGGCCTCCACGTTCAGCACCACAGCCACCGTGGGATGGAAGGAGAGGAAGGAGTTATAATACTCACATGCCTCCATAATAATGGTGTTGCCATGGCCCACGCGGTGTCCGGCCTTCAGAAGCGGCAGCGTGCCGCCGATCATAACGGTGGGATCCTTGTCGGCGGCCATCATGATGTGGGTGCACATGGAAGTGGTGGTCGTCTTGCCGTGGGTGCCGCAGATGCACAGGGCATTGGCATAGTCCTTGGAGATGGCGCCCCAGGCCTGGGTGCGCTCAAAGACCGGGATGCCCTTTGCGCGGGCGGCCTGGATTTCGGGGTTGTCGTCGTGGACGGCGGCGGTGCGCACCACAAATTCCACATCGTCCGTGATGTTCTCCGCATGGTGCCCGATGAGGACCTCGATCCCCTTGCGGCGCAGGCTTTCCACATTGGCGCCGTCGTTCATGTCCGAGCCCGTGATGTTCAGGCCCATGCCGCTCAGCACCTCCGCCAGCGATGACATGGACACGCCGCCGATGCCGATCAGATGTCCCCGTCTGCCGGGGGACAGAAAGTTGTCAAATTCAGCCATATTACATCTCCGTTATTGATATTATGAATGCCTGAAAAGGCAGTTGCGGTCGGGAGAAAAAGGTGCTAGTATTATGTTGCTGTTTGATTTTCAATATAATATTATAATACGCAGCCGGGATACTTGCAAGTGCTTCTTTCCCGGCGGAAAGATGAGACGGACATGGACTCATGGCAGGCCCTGAAAAGTGAATGTGCCCGGTGCCACAGCTGCTCCCTGTGGGAGACGCGGCACAATCTGGTCTTCGGCGTCGGTAATGAGCAGGCGGAGCTCATGTTCATCGGAGAAGGTCCCGGAGAGCAGGAAGACCTGAAGGGCGAGCCCTTTGTCGGCCCCGCCGGCAGGCTTCTGGATGACATGCTGAAGATGATCGACCTGGACCGCAGCATGGTCTACATTGCCAACATCGTCAAATGCCGCCCGCCTGGAAATCGCGACCCGCAGAACATCGAGCAGGACGCCTGCCGCGGCTGGCTTGACCGGCAGATTGCCCTCATCAATCCCAAAATCATCGTCTGTCTCGGCCGCATCTCGGCCAAGGCGCTCATCGACCCGGACTTTCGCATCACGCGCGAGCACGGCGTCTGGTACGACATCGACGGCCGCCGCGTCATGGCAACTTACCACCCCTCGGCGCTGCTGCGCGATGTGACCAAGCGGCCGGAGGCATTCATGGATCTTCGCAGCTTGAGAAAGGAAATCAAGGCTGTCTGCGACAGCGTCTATTTATGATCGAGTTTCACGCAATCTCTATACTGGACAAGGAATGGATCGATCGCCACCTCATGTGTGAGGATTCCCCCAGCGCGGACTTCAACTTCGGCAATATGTTCATCTGGGATCAGCACTACCGCCAGCTTGTATGCAATCTCGGGGAGCGCACGCTGACCAAAGTGCGCCTGCACGGCCATCCCGCCTTTGTCTACCCCATCGGCTGCGGGCCGCTGCGCCCGGCCATCGAGTCTCTGCGCGCCTACGCCAAGGCAAAGGAATACCCCTTCCTCCTGCGCGGCATCACCGAAAAACACAAGGAGCTTCTGGAGCAGGAATTCCCCGGCTGCTTCTGCTTCTTCGAGGAAGAGAAATACGCCGACTATATCTATGAGGCGCAGAAACTCTCCACCTATTCCGGCAAGGCCCTGCACGGCAAGAAGAACCATTGCAACCGCTTCGAAGCAGAGCACGAGTGGTCCTTTGTGCCGCTGACAAGGGAGCTCATCCCGGCCTGTGAGCAGATGCTGACTGCCTGGACCGAGGACAACGCCGAGCGTCTGGACAACAGCATCGTCTACGAGCACGATGCCATCGAGCGCGCCTTCCGGCATTACGAGGAGCTGGGGCTTGAGGGCGGCGTCCTCTATGCCGACGGGAAGATCCTGGGCTTTTCTTTTGGGGAAATGACCAGCTCCGACACCTTCGACGTGCATGTGGAAAAGGCCGCCGCGGATATAAACGGCGCATACCCCATGGTATGCCGCGAGCTTGTCCGCATGCTCATGGAAAAGCACCCGGAACTTGTCTGGATCAACCGCGAGGATGACATGGGCTTGGAGTCTCTGCGCAAATCAAAGGAGTCATACAAACCCGCTTATCTTTTAAAAAAGTATGCGGCCCAATGGATCGGAGAAGACTGATGGCAGATTATACGTTAAGAGAATACCGCGCGTCGGACATTCCGGCGATGTCCTTCCTGTGGCGGGATGTGTTCGGCGATCCGCTGCCTTTCACGGCGGAGTTTTACGCACTTTTGCCGGATATGGGTTCGGCGGTCGTGGCGGAGATGGACGGAAAGCTTGTGGGCGCAGCCCATGTGCTGTCGGGCTTCGAGCTTGTCGGCAAGCGAAAAAAGGCGCCGGTTGTGGGCTATATCTACGCCGTCATGGTAGACTCTCAATACCGCAGCCTCGGTATCGGTAAGGCCATCACGATGGAGGCAGCCTCCCTGGCAAAACGCCGGGGGGCGACGCTCCTGTGTACGCTCCCGGCGGATGCGCCGCTGTACGGCTGGTATCACCGCCTGCTGGGCTTCGAGTGTGTGCTGCACCGAAAATCATTTGAGGTGGGATGCCAGGCCCTCGCGGATACGATGGAGCTTACGTCGACCGAGTATATGCACTGGCGCGAAAAGCTGCTGGAGGGGAAGAATCATCTTCGCCCGTCCCAGCCGACCATGGAATTCCAGCGCCGCTTCTGCAAGTTCTTCGGCGGCGGTCTCTACGCCTGCCAGAGCGGCATCTGCACGGCAGAACTGGACGGGGACGTGTGCGTCATCAAGGAGCTCATCACGAACACCCCGGAAGACTGTGTCACGATCGCGGCCTCGGTGGGCAAGCTTTTGAACGCGAAAAAGACCGTCTATTACCTCCCGGCGCGGGAAGGGGAGTCCTATATCTCCGCCCAGCCCGGCAGCATCCCCGCCGACTGCGTGTGGAATCTCGCGTTCGACTGAAAAATTATTTGATTTTACAAACACGAAACAATTTTTATATTAACTATGAAACATCTTTCCTGTATTCTATACTTGCAAGCAGAAAAGAACTTCATAAAGAATCAAAGTTCTTCTTAAAATCAAGCAGAGTGGTCAGGCACTCTGCTTTGGTTTTTTAAACAATAGATAGAGACCGGGGGACGCATTTGCGTCCCCCGTCACGTTTATGTTTTATTTCTCAATGATTACCCGGTTCCCGTGTACCTTCAGCTTATGTGAGCAGTAGAGGATCACTGCCTGGCTGAGGATGCGCCACTCACCCTCCTCAAGGACTCTGCGGGAGAGAGTATCGGGCGTATCGTCGGGCCGGACCTCCACGGCGCGCTGGAGAATGATGCTGCCCACGCGGCCGTCCCCGTCGGCAAAGTAGGCGGTAGCGCCGGTGAGCTTTACGCCGCGTTCCAGAACCGCGCGCTGGATGTCACCCTCAGTATCCTCAAAGGCGGGGTACAGGGCGGGAAAGGTGCCGATGATACGGTTTTTGAACTGATAGGGGATGACGCCCAGGGGCATGTCGTAGCCCGCGAGGATCACAAGCTCAATGTCCATGTCCTTGAGCTTGTTGGCCACTGCCATGCTGTGGCTGGTGGCGTTGGGAAACAGCTCCGGGTCCACCACATAGGCGGGGACGCCCGCGTTGAGCGCGCGCTTCATAGCGTAGGCATCCCGCGCTGTAGAGATGACCGCGACCAGTTCAAAGTCCGGTATTTCCTTAAAATACATAGAGTCCAGAATCGCCTGGAGCCGTGCCCCGTCACCGGACACCAACGCTGCCGCTCTGATCATGTCGAACCTCTCTGCTTATCCGTATCGCGCCGGTACTTGTCCTGCGGGGAAAAACACGCTATAATAACAGCGCCGCCGCGAAACTCTGTGTTATGTCGACTTATTATACCGTATACCGGCGCGGCGGTCAAGCGTCAGGAGGCAGGCTTATGACAGAAATTTATGTAATTCGGCACGTCCAGGCGGAAGGAAACCTTTATCGCCATATGCAGGGCCACTGGGACGGAGACGTGACCGCCGTCGGTGTGCGGCAGCGCGACGCTCTGGCCGAACGTTTCAAGGATATCCCGGTGGACGCGATCTGGTCCAGCGACCTGTGGCGGGCGCGCTTTACCGCCACCGCCATCACGAAGTATCACGACCTGCCGATCCAGACGGACAAACGCCTGCGGGAGATCAATATCGGCCCCTGGGAGGCCGAGCCCTTTGCCAACATTGTCTGGTCGCAGCCGGAACTTTTCAATACCTTCATGCACGATCAGGAGCATTTTTACCTCCCCGGGGCCGAGACCTATCAGCAGGTGCAGGCAAGGGCGCTCGCGGCCCTGTACGAGATCGCGGAGCAGAACCCGGGCCGCACTGTCGCCGTCACGACCCACGGCGTTGCGATCCGCTGCATGCTGACAAAGCTGCTGGGAGTCCCTCTCAACAGCGAAGAGGTGCCTATCTTCCAGAATACGGGCATTGCGCACCTGACTTACGATAACGGGCACTTCACGGTCGATACCATGGACGATGCCGAGCATCTGCCGCCGGAGCTTCAGCGCCGGCTGTTCACCGGGACCACCGCCCTGCGCCACGAGTGCATCGACCCGGCCCGTTACCGCGAGACCTACGAAAAATGCTACGCCGACGCCTGGCTTGCCGCGCACGGCAATCTGCGCGGCTTCGAGGCGGAAACCTATTACCGCGCGGCCTGTGAGCACTATCTCCATGACGATCAGTCTGTCATGCTGCTCTACGAGGGGGAGACCTTTGCCGGCCTCATCGATCTGGATACGAAGCGCGGCGAGCATGCGGGCTATGGCTGGGTCACCCTGCTCTATCTCTGCCCGGAGTACCGGAATCGGCGCCTCGGGGTGCAGCTTCTGGGACGGGCTGTGGCGAAATACCGCAAGCTCGGCCGCAGCGCCATCCGCCTGCATGTGGCGGAAGACAATGAGATAGCCCTGGCCTTTTACCGCGCAAACGGCTTTACGGAGCTTTCACGCACGCCGGGGGCGCAGGCACAGCTTCTGCTGATGGAGAAACGGCTTGACCATGGGCATGTATGATGAGCCTGCGCGTATCCTGCGCCCCACAATCGAGGCGGGCCGCCGTGTTCTGGTTATCTCCGACATCCACGCAAACCTGCCGTACTTTCACGGACTGCTTGAAAAGGTCGGCTTCTGTGATGACGATGTGCTGATCCTGGATGGGGACTTTCTCGAAAAAGGCACCGAGAGCCTCAAAACCCTGGGTGAAGTGATGGCCATGACAGAAAAGGGCAATGTGATCCCAATCATGGGCAACTGCGACGACTGGGCCGCGATCTTCTCCATGGACACCCACTGGGAGAAAAATCTGCAAAACTATCTGCGCTACCGCAGGCGCGGTCTTCTGTGGGATATGGCGCGGGAGCTCGGGCTTGACCCGCTGAATCTGCCGGGCTTTGAGAAGTTCAAGCGTATGCTGGCCGCGCGCTTCCCGGCAGAATTTGCCTTTCTTGATACTCTCCCGCAGGCGGTGCAGGCCGGGCGCTATACCTTTGCCCACGCCGCCGTCTATCCCGACAAACGGCTCGAGGCGCACACGGTGGGGGAGCTTCTGCGCTGCGATGCCTGGTATAAGCTTGGGTATTCCTTTGATAACTGGGTCGTGGTGGGACACTATCCCGTGATGCTCTACTGTGACGATATCGTCTGCGCTAACCCCATCATCGACCACAAACGGCACATCGCCTGCATCGACGGGGCATGCGTACTCAAGGACGACGGGCAGCTCAACTGTCTCATCATTCCGGACATCAACGGCGATGACCTGCGCTTTGAAGCCTGGGATCCCTTTCCGGTGCGCACGGTACTCTGCGATCAGACGGCATCCGCTCACTCAGCCTACATCCGCTGGGGCGACAGCCGCGTGCAGGTGCTCGACAGGGGAGCAGAGTTTTCCCGCTGCCGCCACGTTCGCACGGGCTACGAACTCGATATCCTGACAAAGTACCTGTTTTCGGATGAGGAGTTTACCGACTGCAACGACTGCACGGACTATGTCCTCCCCTTAAAGGCGGGGGACAGGGTAGGTGTGGTGGAGACCTGCTCACGCGGGTATTTTGTAAAGCACAACGGTGTCTCCGGCTGGTACTTCGGAGCGCTTTCGGAGGAATGATATGAAGACAGCAGTCATCGCAGCGGCGCTTTTGAGTCTCGGCATGAGCCTTGTCCTCTTTGCCACGATGGGGCTTGACAAGCGCTTTGCCAAAACCGAACACCGCCGCGTGCCGGAAAAACGCCTGTTCCTGCTGGCGGCCCTTCTCGGCGCGCCGGGCGGCCTTCTCGGCATGTATGCCTTCCGCCACAAGACAAAGCACTGGTACTTTGTCGTCGGCTTCTGGGCCCTGACGTTTCTGCAGTTGGGGACGCTTTCTTATCTTGCGTATCGCTTTATGTAACGCCGCCCCTTGACCTCCCTTTGGAAAAAGGGAGGTCGCCGCAGGCCGGAGGGATTGCGGGCCGCCGCTGCCAGCGGCAGAAAAAGGCGGCACGGAATCTCCGCAGCCGCGCCATTGTCGGGCCGTCGTGAAACAGGCCCGGGAATGGCATTGCGGCAAGGCGGATTCGATCCCTCAGTCACTTCGTGACAGCTCCCGTTGCGAAAGGGAGCTTGAAGCTGCCTCAGATTTCGTCGTCCACAATGGCGTCGCTGCGAAACAGCAGGCTTACACACCACAGCGCGGACAGACCCACCAGGGTGTAGATGACGCGGCTGACGGTGGCCGTCTGCCCGCCGAAAAGCCAGGCGACCAGATCAAAGCGGAACAGACCGATGCTGCCCCAGTTGATGCCGCCGATGATGGTCAGCGCCAGCGCAATCCGATCCATAAGCATATGCGATACGCTCCTCTCTTTGATGGATTCCCGCTTATTGTTCCCCGTATGCACCGGACTATGCGCAGCCGGAAAAGTTTTTTGCATCGACAGCTTCGGCGCTTTTTCGCGTCCCGGACATGCTATCATACAGGCACAGCTTATCCAATTGGCCTTTTGCGAGAAAAGGCCGCGGCTCATATCTTTATCCCAAACCCTGTCTTGCGGACTGATTTTTCAGTCCGCACCTTTTTTATAAGCATTCCCAAAAACATCGAAACTATTTGTGGATTTTTGCCGTCTGATGGGGTAAAATACAAAAGATATGGCTGAAAGGAGGATCGGCATGAAGGTCCTGTTTGTGAGCGGCTCGCCGCGCGGGCGCTTCAGCGTCACGCTGCAGAGCTGCCTGTATCTCGAAAAGCGTTTTCCGGCGCACAGCTTTTCCTGTCTCCATGCAGCCGCCGGCATCACAGGCTTTGAAAAGGACATGGCCCCGGCAGCCGACGCCTTCCGGCAGGCAGAGCTTGTGATTTTTGCCTACCCGGTCTATTCCTTCCTCGTCCCCTCACAGCTCCATCGCTTCGTGGAGCTCATGAAGGAGCATGATATCTCCCTCAAAGACAAATATGTGACTCAGCTCACAACCTCCAAGCATTTCTTCGATGTGACGGCCCACCGTTTCATGGAGGAAAACTTCCGCGATCTCGGTGCGCGTGTGATCCGGGGCCTCTCGGCAGACATGGAGGATATGCTGACCGAACAGGGCAGAGACGAACTTGAGCACTTCTTCGCCTATGCCGTCTTCTGTGCCGAAAACGCGGTGTACGAGCACGCGGCACCCGCTTCTGTGCCGGTTCGTAAGCCGTACGAAAGCTGCCTTGACGCCTGCAAGAAGCAGGACGGGTTTGACACCGTCATCGTGGGCGATCTGCGGGAAGGGGACGAGAGCCTGCGCGCCCTCATAAAGGACTTCACCGCGGCCTTTCCCTACCGCACCCGCTTTGTCAATATTGCGGAATTTCCGTTCAGGGGCGGATGTCTCGGCTGCCTCAACTGTGCGACCTCCGGCAAATGCGTCTACCGCGACGGCTTTGACACCTTCCTGCGTGAGAAGATCCAGAGCGCCGATGCCATCGTCTACGCCTTCAGCCTGCGCGATCACAGCATGGGCGCACGCTTTAAGATGTATGATGACAGGCAGTTTTGCAACGGGCACCGCACGGTAGCCGAGGGAAAGCCCTTTGCCTATCTTGTAAACGGGGACCTGAGCCGGGAAGAGAACCTGAAAACGGTGTTGAAGGCCCGTGCAGACGTGGGGCACAGCTTCCTGGCGGGCTTTGCCTCCGATGCGGACGAAATCCGCGACGTGTCCCTGCGTCTTGCGTTCGCGCTTGAAAACGGCTACAACCCGCCGCGCAGCTTTTACGGTGTGGGCGGCATGAAGATCTTCCGTGACCTGGTATGGCTCATGCGCGGCATGATGTGGGAGGATCACCTCTATTACAAATCCCACGGGCTCTATGACTTTCCGCAGAGGCGCTGGCCGCGGATGCTGGGTATGCGCGTGCTGGGGGCACTGCTGCGCTCTCCGCGTGTCCGCCGCCTGATCGGCGACCGTATGAACGAAGGGATGCTCGCCCCGTATAAAAAGATATTGGATAAACAGGAGTAGAAGCCCCATGAGTGTATTTTTCATGAAACTGCTGGCAGTGTTCTCCATGCTCACCGACCACACCGCCATCTTCCTTTACCCGCGCTTTATCACAAAGCCCCTCTACGTGTGGCTGCGCGGAATCGGCCGCCTGGCTTTCCCGGTCTACGCTTTCCTGATCGTCAACGGCTGTGAGAAGACCCATGATGTCAAGCGCTACCTCACAAGGCTCGTGGCCTTCGCGGCCATTTCCCAGATCCCCTATACCCTCGCCTCGCATGCAAATCACTTTCCCGACGGAGTCACCGCCGTGATGCTCGGCGCGCGGTGGTTCGTGTGCGTGATCTTCATCTTCGTTGTGTGCGCCGCGTGGCTCGGCACCGTGCGGGCGGACTGGACGGTGATCTGGCCGCTGCTTGCGCTGACGCTCTCGGTGCTGCGCGTTGAATATCTGGGCGTACATATCCTGAGCGGCAAGATGAATGTGTTCTATACGCTCTCGCTCTCCCTGGCCCTGATCGCCCTTTTCGATGCCGCCATGAAGCCGGAGCGGGACTGGGTGAAGATTTTGATGCAGACGCTGGGTCTCTTCGGCGCGTTTTTCCTGATTCGAGACAATATGGATTACGGCTCAATGGGCGTGGCGCTCATCGTCTCACTTTGGCTTGCCCGCGGCAGCCGCTTTTCCCAGGTGGGGGTCATCGTGCTGTGGTGTGTGGTGGAATACATCGTGGCGGGCAACCCCATCAGTCACTTTGTAATTGCTGCGCTCGCGGCGGTGCCGGTGCTTTTGTACAAGGGCCGGCAGGGGCCGCCCCTCAAGCTGGCCTTCTATGCCGTTTACCCGGTGCACCTTGCAATCCTCGGTGCGCTGACCGTGTATTTCGCACATGCATAATGCTTTTCGGCGGGACGCTGTTCCCGCCGCTTTTATATTCTTTTGGTTGTAAATACGCAAACTTTATGATATTCTAAAATGAATTGTCATGTGCGTAAGGAGAATCCTCCCATGTCTATCCGAAGAATGTTCAACAATGCCGTGAGCATTGTGTTTACCTTTATCAAATTTTGCCTCATGAAGCTCTTCCTGGGATCCGGCTTTCACTTCAAGCCCATCGTGCGCTTCTCGCCCAATGTGGTCACGGAGTTTGAGCGGGGCAGCCGCGTCTCCATCGGCAACCGCACCCGCATCCATTCCGGCTGCAAGCTCAAGGTACGCAAAGGCGCGACGCTCAAGCTTGCAGACGATGTGGTCTTCACCTACAACTGCATGATCAACTGCCGCGACAGCGTCACCATCGGGGAGGGGACTTCCATGGGCCCCAACGCCTGCATCTACGACCATGACCACGATTTCCGCGCGGGGCTGGACGAGCTGCGATTCAAGACGGCGCCTGTGGTCATCGGCAAGAACTGCTGGATCGCGGCCGGCACCGTCATCCTCATGGGCACCACCATCGGCGACAACTGCATGATCGGCGCGGGCTGCATCCTTAAGGGGGACATTCCGGCCAATTCCGTCGTCACCCAGAAGCGGGAAACCGTGATCCGCCCCTGGGAGGTGCGCGCATGATCCGCGTGCTGCACATGATCGCAAGCCTCGACGTGGGCGGCTCGCAGACCATGATGATGAACATCTATCGCAATATCGACCGGGCGAGGATCCAGTTCGATTTCGTGATCGACCGGCCGGACGAGACCTACTTCGCCGAAGAGATCCGCTCCCTCGGCGGGCGCGTCTTTACCATGCCTCCTTTCCGCGGCACCAACGCCGGAGAAATCAAACGTGACTGGAACAACTTCTTCTATACCCACCCGGAATACCATATCCTCCACTCCCATGTGCGAAGCTACGCCTCGCTGTACCTGCCGGTGGCACGCGAGCACGGAGTCAAAACCATCATCCACAGCCACTCCACTTCCACCGGCGGCGGGGTCAAGGGCGCGGTCAAGTCTGTGATGCAGCTTCCCCTGCGCCATCAGGCGGACGTGCTGATGGCCTGCTCACTTGACGCGGGGGAGTGGCTCTTTGGCAAACGCGCCTGTAAGAGCGAACGATTTGTCCTGCTGCCGAACGGCATCGACATCCGCCGCTTTGCTCTCGATCCCGAGACACGAAAGCAGTACCGCCGGGAGCTGGGCCTGGAAGGGAAGTACGTCATCGGCAACGTCGGCCGTTTTTATGACGTGAAGAACCACACGTTCCTGCTGGACGTGTTTCAGAAGGTATGCGAAAAAGACGAAAGCGCCATGCTGCTGCTCGTGGGCGTCGGACCCTTGCAGCAGGAGATGGCGCAGAAGGCCGTGCGCCTCGGCGTTGCAGACAGGGTCATCATGACCGGCAATCGGGATGATGTTCCGGAGCTTCTCGGCGCGATGGATATGTTTGCCTTCCCGTCGCTGTGGGAGGGGCTTGGCATCGCAGTGGTGGAAGCGCAGGCGGCGTCCCTGCCCTGTGTGATCTCGGATACCATCACCCGCGAGGTCGGCATTTCCCCGCTGGTACGCTATCTCCCCCTCGGCGATGCCGAAACCTGGGCTGATGCACTTCTGGAGCGCCGCCCCCGTCAGAATGTGACGGAGGCGATCATCAGCGCCGGATACGATATCCGCTCTGCGGCGCAGAAGCTCTCCGCCCTCTATACCCGCCTTGACAGCGAGGCAATGTGCTGAAAGGATTCTCATGGAAAAAAGCAAAGTTATCCGATCGCTGATCTATAAATTCACCGAACGCTTTGCCGCCAAGCTCATCGGCTTTGTCATCCAGATCATTCTGGCGCGCCTGCTGGCCCCGGAGCTCTTCGGGCAGGTCGTGCTGCTGCAGACGGTGATCGACTTCTTCGTGCTGGTGATCGAAAACGGCGTCAACACCTCCCTGATCCAGAGTCCGGAGACAGATGAACGCGACTACTTTACCGTGTTCGTCATCACCTTCGCCCTCACGGGCACAACCTTCCTCGCGATGGAGGCAGCGGCGCCGCTGCTCGCGCGCTTCTACCGCAGCCCCGGGATCGTGGCCCCCATGCGCTTTTACGCGGTGTCGCTTTTGTTCAGCGCCTTTAACTCTATCCAGACCGCCCGCATGCAGCGGGAGATGCGTTTTCGCGAGATGATGTTCTGCAATCTCTCGGCCACGGTGCTGGCAGGTATACTGGGCGTTGTGCTGGCCTCAAGCGGCGCGGGGATCTGGGCGCTGGTGGGCTACTCCTTCGCCTATATCGTCTTCGTCTGCGTCTTCACCTTCCTGGTGCAGCGCTGGGTGCCGCACGGCGGCTTCTCCAAAGACAGCGCAAAGCGCCTCGGCGGCTACGGCCTGCGCATGATGGCGGCCTCAGGCGTGGAGAATCTCTACATAAGCCTCCGTCCGCTCATCATCGGCAGGTTCTTCTCCGCAGCTCAGCTCGGCTACTACAAACAGGGCCAGCAGTTTTCCCACACCATCTCCATCAACATGGACGCGGCCATCCGCCAGGTCATGTTCCCGGTGCTTTCGCGTGCCCATGACGAGAAAGAGAAGTTCATCGACATTATGCGCCGCATGAACAAACTCGGCAGCTTTGTGATCTTCCCGGTCATGTTCGGCCTGTCCGCCGTGGCAAAGCCCCTGATCCTTCTGCTGTTAAAGGAAAAGTGGCTGCCGGCGGCACCCCTGCTTGCGATTCTCAGCATCGCGGAAGCCCAGATCCCGCTGACGAGCGCCAATACCGTGGCCCTCAAATCTCTGGGCCGCTCGGATCTCTATGCAAAGCAGGAGGTGCTGCGCCGGGTGCTGATGGTGGCGGTGCTGCTTTTGAGCATTGTGGCCTTCGACTCGCTCACCGCCATCGCCGTGGGCTACGCCCTGTCCGCGTGGCTGGACGTGATCGTGACGAGCCTGCCCATCAAAAAACTTCTGAACTACGGCGCGGCGAATCAGTTTCGCGACATATGGAAAAACCTCGTCAGCGCCGCCCTGATGGGCGCCGTCGTATATGCGCTCGGCTTTCTGCTCCCGCTGCCGACAACGCCGCTGCTCTGCGTGCAGGTACTGTGCGGCGCGGCGGTCTACGTGCTGCTGAATGCGATTTTGAAAAACGACAGCCTCCTGTACATCCTCTCCCTTCTGAAGCGGCGCAGGGCCGCATAAAGGATAAGCTATGAGAAAAGAAACTGCAAAATGGATCCTCAAGGCGCTGCTCGCGGGACTTGCGGCCTTTGCGCTTTTGTGCGCGGTGTGCGCGTTTTATTTTAATGTCCCGGTACGCGTGTCCAACCCCGACGGCGCCACTGAGTATAAGTACGAGTCTGACCGCCGCTACTACCGCGGGATTGAGGGCTTCGGTTATGGCCGCACCAACAACGACGGCTTCAACGATTTGCGCGACTACACCCCCGGCGAGAAGATCGACGTATTGCTGATGGGCTCGTCGCACATGGAGGGCTTCTGCGTGCCCCAATCCGACTCCGCCGCCGCGGTTCTGAACCGCCTCTTCGACGGGGAGAAATATGCCTACAGCATCGGCATGGCGGCCCACACCTTCCCTTACTGCGCAAAGCACCTGGACGAGGCGCTGACGCACTACGCCCCGACGGACGCGGTGGTCCTGGAGCTTGCCGCGCTGAGCTACGATCCTGCTGCGCTGGACGCCGCTGCGGACGGGACGCTCAAAGACATGTCTTCCCACGAAGGCGCACTGATTACCGCCCTGCAGAAGATCCCGTATCTGCGCCTTTTCTACACCAAGTACTTCCAGGGCGTCGGCCAGGCTGCCGAGGCCGGAAGCACCGAACCAGCCGTAAGCGGGGATTTTGAGTCGTCCCTTTCCCGGCTGCTGCAGAAGCTCGGTGAGACGGGTCGGGCCCACGGCGTTTCCGTGATCCTTGCCTACACCCCGACTGTCCTCCCGGATGCCGACGGGCATATCGAAGCACAGGAACAGCCGGGCGAGCGGGAGCTCTATCAGCGCCTGTGTGCGGAAAACGGCGTTGCCTTTCTGGATCTGACGGAGAGAAACATCGCTGCCGCGCTGGATGGGCAGCTTCCCTTCGGCTTTGCCAACACCACCCCCGGCACCGGACACATCAACCGTCTCGGCCTTCGCATCTTTGCCGAAGGCGTTTATGAGCATCTTACGGAGGGGGTGAACTGATGGTATTCACAAGCCGTGCCTTTCTGCTTTTCTTCCCCATCATCTGCGCCCTGATGGCGCTGACGAATCTGCCCGCCTTCATTGCCATGGAGCAGGCGAGACGCCTGCGCGTCCGGCATATCATCCTCTTGATTGCAAGCTATGTGTTCTACGGCTGGTGGGACTGGCGCTTCTGCTTTTTGATGCTGGCACTGACTGCGGTTTCCCATATCTGCGCCTTGCAGATGGACAAGCCCTGGCGCAAAGCGGCGCTCGTTATCGGCGTTGTGATGCCGCTTGTGGTGCTGGGAATCTTCAAGTATTATGATTTCTTCGTGGACTCCCTCTGCTCGCTTTTCGGCGTGAACCGAACAAGTACATTCCGCATCGTCATTGCCGTAGGCGTCAGCTTTTACACCTTCCAGTCCCTGAGCTATACCATCGACGTATCGCGCGGCAAGCTCGAAGCGGAACGGGACTTTGTCCACACCGCACTCTACATTGCTTTTTTCCCGCAGCTTGTGGCCGGCCCAATCGTCAAAGCCGGGGAGTTTCTGCCCCAGCTCAAACAGGAGCGCAATATCTCCCTTGCCAATCTCGAACCGGGTCTGCAGATCATCGCCTTCGGCTTTTTCAAGAAGGTCGTGATCGCGGACAATATCGCACCCTTTATTGACGCGGTACACAGCGCTCCCGCGGCTTACAGCGCGGGAACCCTGCTGCTGGCGGCCTACGCCTACTTTATCCAGCTCTACTGCGATTTTTCCGGCTATTCGGACATTGCGGTGGGCTGTGCCAAATGCCTGGGCTATGATCTGACACGAAACTTCGATATCCCGCTGATTTCCCCCAACGTCAACGAATTCTGGCGCCGCTGGCACATCAGCCTCTCCACCTGGCTTACGGAGTATCTCTACTTCCCACTGGGCGGCAGCAAAAAGGGCGAGGCGAGGACCTATCTCAACATCATGATCAACATGACGGTCTGCGGCTTGTGGCACGGCCCGGCATGGAAATATGTAATCTGGGGTTTCCTGAGCGGCGTTGCCCAGTGCGTCTTCCGGGCGCTGACGCCGATGCGCAAAAAGATCCCCAAGTGTCCGGCACTCAATGCCCTAAACATTTTCCTGACCTTCACCTTCTTCTGTTTTATCGCCATCATCTTCCGGGCCAAGGACCTCGGCACCGCCTGGCAGTACATCGGTTATATCTTTACCCTGCACAAAGGCATCCGCTTTGTCAGCTTCTGGGGCGTGTTCGGCATCGTTGCGGTCTGGGGGGCGCACCTCGCGGCCTGCGCGCGAAGCCGTCGTCTCGGCATCCGGCCCACGGGCTATTACCCGATGGTGAAGCTCGGGAGCTTCAGCGGCCTGTTCGCGTTCTTCCTCTTTGTCGGCGTCATCATCGCGCTGGCCCACACCGGCGCAAGCCCGTTTATCTACTTCCAATTTTAATCGCATAATTTGTCCCGCCCCTCCATACACTTTGGAGGGGTGGTGATGTTTTATGAAGCATAAAATCCGATACGGCCCGCTGGCGCTGTCGCTTCTGATTCCATTGGCGGTGGGCGGCTTTTCCTCATTTCTGACGCGGGACGGCATGGAGTATTTCAAAATCGTTTTGAAGCCGCCGCTCAGTCCGCCCGCGTGGCTCTTCCCGGTGGTTTGGACGATTTTGTATCTCATGCTGGGCACGGCCTGTTATCTTGTATGGGTGAGCGGAGCGGGCCCGGCACGGCGCGACCGTGCCCTGACCGTCTACGGCATGGGGCTTGCCGTCAATTTCCTCTGGCCCATTGTGTTTTTCACCATGCGCTTTTACTTCACGGCCTTCCTGCTGCTTCTGCTGCTGTGGGTACTGGCGGTGGTGACGGCCCTGCTCTTTTCCTGCATTGAGGAAAAGGCGGGCAAGCTGCTGATTCCGTATATCGTCTGGCTCACTTTCGCGGCGTATCTCAACATTGGCGTGTGGATACTGAACCGATAAAAACAGTTTGACCTCCTGCGCAGCGCGCAGGAGGTCAAACTGTTTTACGCTTAGGCCAATATTGTCTAAACATTTTACGCGCAATCAAACAACGATTTGAACAAAAAGTGCCGACCGCTTCATTTTTAAAGTGTTTATCTTGCATAATGCAAGGCTGTGTGTTAAAATAACTACGATAGTAACATCCGATTACTGCACACTTTTCTCAGAATGGGGGAACGCACATGGAACAGAAAGCCAAGATCCTTACGGTCGCCGGCAAGGGCGGCGTCGGAAAGACCTCCATCTGCGCCTCGATCGTCCGTCTTCTGGTTGAGGAATACCCAGACAAGAAGATCCTGGCCATCGACGCAGACCCCGCCGTCGGTTTGTCCGTTGCTCTTGGTGTGGACGTAAAGCTGACGCTGGATGATATTCGCATGAGCATCGTCGACAGCGTGGAAAACGGCGAAACCAAAGAGGCTCTGGAGCTTTTGAGCGAGGCGCGCTTCCGCATCTTTGACGCGCTGGTCGAAATGCCGGGCTTTGCCTTCCTGGCCATCGGCCGCCCGGAAAGCTCCGGCTGCTACTGCAAGGTCAACTCCTACCTCAAGGAAGTCATCAGCATTCTCGCCAACAGCTTCGACTACGTCGTCATCGACGGCGAAGCCGGGATCGAGCAGATCCAGCGCCGCGTGATGGAAAAAGTCACGCACCTCATCCTCATCACCGATCAGAGCAAGAAAGGCGCGCAGGTCATCGCGACCATCAAGCAGGTGGCCGATGAGCTGATCGCCTATGACCGCATCGGCGTCATCGTCAACCGGGTCACGAATCCCGAGCTTGTCAGCGAGTTCAAGACCCCCGGCGTCGATGTCCTCTCCTTTATTCCCGCCGACAGCGCCTTTGCCGCAAACGACATCATGGGCAAGAGCGTCATGGCACTGCCCGCGGATTCCGCTATGCTCAAGGGAGTGAAGGAAGCACTCCAAAACATAGAAATACTGTAAAAGAGGTGTAACATTTGAAAGATCTTAAGCATCTGATTTTCTTTGAAAAACTGCTTGAGAACGCCGACAATGAGCTGGTCAGACAGGCTCAGGACGAGGGCGGCATCGCTCTCGGCTATACCTGCTACCATATGCCTGAGGTCCTGCTCAACCTCGGCAACTGCTTCTCGGTACGTCTGCGCGCACCCAACACCGGCTCCATCGACATCGCCACCTACTACATGTCCAACTACACCTGCGAGTACGCCAGAGCGCTCGTGGAGCGCGGCATCGAGGGCGGCTACCAGTTCCTCGACGCCATGATCGGCGTGGACGCCTGCTCGATGATGAACCGCGCCATGGAGCACTTCGAGATCCTGCAGGTCAACGACAAGCCCAATTTCTTCGTCAGCCACTGCGACATTCCCTTCAAAGTGACCGACTACACCCTTGACTCCTATGTCCGCCAGATGGAAGTCCACGTTCTGGACGAACTCAACAAGCGCTTCGGTGTCGACACCTCCGACGAGGCCATCCGCGCCGCCGTCAAGGAGCACAACGAGGTCTGCGAGATCCTGACCGAGATCGGTCAGATGCGCAAGGCCGACAACCCTGTGGTCACCGGCTACGAGTTCCATGTTTTGAACCTCGTCTCCTTCACGTGTCCCAAGAAGCTCATCCTGCCCTATCTGCGTGAGACGCTGGAAGAGCTGCGCACCCGCGAGCCCGACCCCAAGCCCGCCTTCCGCGCGAGAGTCGCCATCGTCGGCTCCGAGATCGACGACCCCAACCTCACCAAACTCATCGAAGGCTGCGGCGCGCTGGTCGTATCCGACCGCTACTGCTTCGGCTCCACCCCGGGCCGCGAGATCATCGAGCTTACGGACGATAAGCCCGCCCTGCCGCAGATCTGCCTGCACGTCATGCAGCACTCCGAGTGCGCCCGCTACATCGCCGACGAGAAGGTCCTGCAGCGCCGTGAGACGGCCGACCGCCTTGCCAAGGAGTACAAGGCCGAGGGCATTATCTATGAGCAGATGAAGTACTGCGATTACTGGGGCTTCGAGCGCGCGCTTGTCTCCCACATCATGCACGACGAATACGGCTGGCCCGTCCTGTCCATCGACCGTCTGTACAACAACGGCAACTCCGGTCAGCTCCGCACCCGTGTGCAGGCCTTCGTAGAGTCGCTTGAGATCAAACGTATCCACAAGGAGGCACAAAAGAATGGCTAAAAAGGAAAAGCTGGTTTACCCGAATCCGAAGTTCTGGAAAGCCAAAGACAATATGAACTGGAAGAAGCAGGGCGAGAACGCTGCCGAATTCCTCGGCATCGCCTGGGAGCTTCTCAAGGGCACCGACTGGAAAAAGTTCGGTGAGGATCGCGTCAACGACTGCAAGGCCGACTGGGAGCGTGCCAAGGGCGAGTACAAGGACTTCATGGCCCTCGATAACGCCGAGAAGTGGGATCGCGTCGTCAACGGCGAGAGAAGCCTCGGCCGCCTCTACCGCAAGGGCGCCATGGCGACCGTGCGCCGTGAGTGGCGCGGCGTCAAGGACACCGCCTACGACTTCTTCGAGTGGGCAAAGCTGTGGGGCATGCTGCTCGGAACCTTCTCCAAGGACCTGATCCCCGCCCTCAACGGCGCGCTGTGGTATCGCTGGATGATCTCCTACTTCTGCTGCCACGGCTTCATGGACAAGAACATCCTCGGCCTGCGCGGCTCCAACCTGCGCATGAGCCATGAGCTTACTTACCAGATCTTCCGCTACGTCGCTGAGAACCTCGTTCTCCTCAACAAGGCCGACCGCAAGAACGGCAACAGCGACGAGCTCAACCGCATGATGGTCACCTTCGACGAGATGACCATGGGCCAGATCATGGCGGGCTTCCCGGATCTCTGCGGCATCCCACACCAGCTGCTGCCCATGTTCCTGGTCTCCGAGATCGACCAGCTCGTCTGCATCCCCTACATCGACGCGGTCGAGTCCTACGGCCTGCCCGCCGATACCTGCCCCGTGCCGAGCTCCGAGTGCGGCGCGCTGGTCATCAACGCCCTGCCCGACATGGGCTCCGGCTTCATCTCCAGCTCCATGCCCTGCGACGGCTCCACCATGGCATCCTCCTACTTCTCCCGCCGCTTCCCGAACATCCCTGTGTTCCACCTCTGCTTCCCCGTCCGCTACCTGGATGAGGAGACCGTGCAGATGGGCGCTGAGGATATCAAGGCCTGCATCAAGTGGATCGAAGAGCGCACCGGCGCCAAGTGGTCCTGGGACGCTTACTTCACCTGCATGAAGCGCTTCAATCAGGAGACTGATCTGGAGCTCAATAAGTGGGAGATCAACAAGTCCTCCCGCCCGCAGCTCATCGGCCCAAGCTATGAGCTGTTCCGCAAGTGGAACTACGAGATGGACGGCGGCATCGACCCGCGCGTTCTCCCCTCCATGCAGAAGGTCGACAAGATGCTCATGAAGGCCTATGAGAACGGCGAGACCGCATGGCCCGAGCGCAAGATGAAGCACCGCGCCATCGTCTGGTCCTGCCCGGCCCACTACTACGCCAACTTCTCCAACTGGCTGGCCAACTGCTGGGGCATCGACGTCCTGGTCGAGATGGAATCCCTCAACTTTACCAAGCACCTCGAGACCGAGGACAAGGAAGAGGCCCTCAGAGACCTTGCCCGCCTGTACGAGCGTATGGTCATGCGCCGTCACACCAACGGCGGCTACCAGAACGTCGTCGACGAATGCTGGGCCCAGTGCGAGGCATGGAACGCCAAGCTCGTCATCATGTACCAGAACGTGGCCTGCAAGAATATGGCGACTGTTCAGGGCATTCTGGACGAGCAGGGCCGCGCCCGCGGCTACGACCTGATCTGGATCGAGCACGACCTGATGGATCCGCGTACCGTTTCCCGCCGCACCATGCGCGACAAGGTCAACGAGTACATGCGCACCGTCATGAAGGCCGAGCCTGTCGACCCGTCTCTGGTCGAGTTCGAGGACGAAGTGTGTATGTAAATTTAACGGCTTTGGCCGTTAAATTTAAGGGGAATACAGACTGCTGCATGCACTCGCTTGCGGGGGACGCTCGCACACGTGCAGTCTGAGAAGTGTTTTTCCCGAGGCACTTGCCCCCGGGAAAAACGGATCTGAATTGTTTTTCGCCTTGCGAGGCGAAAAATCAGAGGGGAGTGCCCCCTCTGAACTCCCCCGCATGTTATTAAACATACAAGGAGATAATGATACATGAAATATTTCGGCGGTTGTGACGTAGGTTCCACCTATACCAAGGCAGTCATTCTGGACGAGAACGGCAAGATGATTGCCGACACCACCATTCGCAGCAAGATCAATTCCGAGCAGAGCGCCATCGCGGCGATGGATGAGGTCCTGAAAAAGGTCGGCCTCAAGAGCAGCAAGGAGCTTGCATACCTCATCGGTACCGGCTACGGCCGCAACAAGGTCCCCTTCGCTGACGAGAACATCTCCGAGATCTCCTGCCACGCCATGGGCGTGCATGTGACCGATCCCAGCGTCAAGGCCATCATCGACATCGGCGGCCAGGACGTCAAGGGCATCAGCATCGACACCGACGGCACGGTCAAGAACTTCGCCATGAACGACAAGTGCGCCGCCGGCACAGGCCGCTTCTTCGAGGCCATGGCCCGCTCCTTTGAACTGTCCCTGCCTGAGTTCTCGAAGCTGAGCCTGACTGCCAAGAACGTCATCCCCATCACCGCCCAGTGCACCGTTTTCGCCGAGTCCGAGGTCATCACCCTGGTCGGCGAGGGCAAGGCGACCGACGAGATCGCCGCGGGCATTGAGATGGCCGTTGCCAAGCGTTGCTTCGTCATGGCCAAGAAGGCCGGCGCCACCGACTCCATCACCCTGACCGGCGGCTGCGCCAAGAACGACGGTCTGAAGGAAGCCATTGAGCACGTACTGAAGCTCAAGGTCGTCAACCTCAAGACCGACCCCCAGCTCATGGGCGCCCTCGGCGCTGCCGAGTATGCCCGCCAGAAGGGCATGGCCAAAAAGTAAGGCATTCCCCCTTAGTTAAGGAAAGGAGCAAATAAGAGAATATGTGCAAAATCTTTGATATTCTGAAAAAGATCGTGCTCATCCTCGTGGGTGTCGTCGGCGTTCTGTTCGTCGTCTACTTCTGGAATCTCGACCAGAAGCTGCTGGGCTGGGCTTACAAGCAGGTCAATCTCATTTTCGACCAGAAGAAGGTCGACCAGGTATTCTAGTCTATGGATCTCTACAATTCCCTGATCAAAGAGACCCACGAGCTTACGGACAAACTCTCCGCCAAGGTCTGGGACTACGATCCCAAGGCTGCCTGGCCCTCCAACAGCAACAGTGAGCTGGTGCTGCAGAAATATGCGGCCTATGAACTCGGCGCCTCCGGCAAGGGGTCGGCAAACTATGTGCTCTTCACCTCCAACGAGGAGCTGGGCGGCAAGGATCAGGTCATCCTCTGCGGCAAGGACCTGGGCGAGATCAAGGGTGACTGTGACTTTGCCCGCATCGTCATCCTGCGCATCGGTGTTCTTGACGATGATGACGAGGCTGTCTACCGTACCCTTCGCGACATCGAGTTTGCCAAGTACCATGTCTACCCCCAGGGCTACATGGTGCGCATCTCCCCGGAGAGCTACCGCGAACAGGTCCGCGTGAGCAAGGAGGCCGTCAAAAAGGGCATCAGCTTCAAGGCCCTCGGCATGAACTACATCCAGGCCTACAAGCAGGATCCGAACGTCATCAGTGCCACCGTCATCTTCCTCACCGATCCCGCTGCCGACTATAGCGCCCTTAAGGCACTGGCCAAAAAGTCCGCCGATGTGACCGGCACCCTCACCCACATCTTTGAGGGCCTGCCCACGGATTGCTCCGTGTGTGCGCTCAAGGATATCTGCGACGAGGTCGAGGGTATGAAGGAGCTGCACTTCGGCGTCGGAGACAAGGGTACCGACCACAAGCATTAACCGAATACCAAGCTGAAAAAGGCACGACGGATTGTCCGCCGTGCCTTTTTCGTGCTCTCCAAAACTTGTAAACATTGTGTGAATGCTGGGAACATTCACGCGCAGTTCATCGTCTGGGTGTATGATAATGACAATCGCATAACGAAATCAATCGAATTGTCGATTGATTTCGTTGCCAAACGACAAGTTTGGCAACGAATGATTCATAGAATCATTCGTGCGATGGTCATTGCAATGAATATATGGCGCCACAGCTGCGCTGCGGCGCTGAGCCGCAAAGCGGCTCGGCGGAACACCTTGCGGCGTTTCGCCATCATATAGTCATTATCGCAAGCCTGGAAGATGAAACGACTCCTTTGAGTCTGTGATAAAGATCCCTAAAAGGAGGGAAGACGCATGAAGCTCAACACAAAACGATTCGCGCTCATCGCAGCGCTTTTGCTCCTGGCCGACCGTGGACTCACCGGCTGCACCGCGGCTCAGGCGTCAGAGACCACGCCCAATATCCCGGCAATCTACAGTCCCGCGCCCACCGCAGGCAACAGCTATACCGACAATTCCGCAGGCGGCCACGCCATCCTTGCAGACGGTGAGAACAACTTCTACGCCAATGTCACCGTTGACAAGACGGGCAGCGCCGATGGGGACGAGGCGGACTTCTACGGCGAGAACGCCGCGGTCCTTGCCCGAAACGGCGCGGAGCTCACCCTGCGCGAGATCTCCGTCAACACCGACGGCGCACACGCAAACGCTGTATTCAGCTATGGCGAGGGCACTGTTGTCAATGTTGCAGACTCCACCATCACGACCTCTGGCAACTGTTCCGGCGGGCTTATGACCACGGGTGCCGGGACTATGAATGCAGACAATGTTGTGGTTCATACCACCGGCAACTCTTCTGCCGCTATCCGCTCCGACCGGGGCGGCGGCACCGTGAACGTCTCCGGCGGCACTTATGACACCGCGGGCGTGGGTTCCCCTGCCATCTACTCCACCGCCGACATCACCGTCTCGGACGCCGAGCTCAGCACCACCGCCTCCCAGGGAGTTGTCGTAGAAGGAAAGAACGCCGTGACACTCAATAACGTTTCCCTCACAGCATCGAACACACAGAAGAACAGCGGCAAATCCCCCTGGTATCAGGCAGTTATGCTCTACCAGTCCATGTCCGGCGATGCGGACGAGGGCACCGCTTCCTTTACCGTGCGCGGGGGCAGCATCACGAACTTAAACGGCGATATCTTCTTTGTCAACAACACCCGCGCCGTCATTAACCTCACCGCCACCCGGATCGTCAATGATGACCCGGACGGCGTCTTCCTCCGCGCGGCCGCCGCGGGCTGGGGGAGAGACGGAGCAAACGGCGGGCATGTCGATCTCTATACGGCGGCCCAGACACTGGACGGCGATCTGCTTGTAGACAGCCTTTCCACCCTTAACCTGTATCTCTGGGACGGCAGCGTCCTGACCGGCGCGGTCAATTCTGCGGACGAAGGGGAGGTATACGTGGAGCTCACTGACGGGGCCAAATGGGTGCTCACCGGAGACTCCCACATCAAGAGCCTCAAGTGCGAGCCTGACAGCATCGACTTAAACGGCTTCACACTCACCGTCGACGGTGAGACCTACATCGAGGGCAGCGCTTCGGAGGGCAGCTCTGTAGAATACGTACAGGAGAGCGAGCATCTCGCCGCTGCACAGGAGAGCGGACATGGCAAGGGCGGGAAGCCGCCGAAAAAGAAATGACAAGCGATAAAAACCTCTGCGGAAAGAAAACCGCAGAGGTTTTTATCATACAGAGGCAAAGAAGAGAATGGGTATACTTAACAAAAAATGTGTGCCAATTTGTGAAATATTACTAAAATCATAGCAGCTTTCTTGGTGCTCTATTAGAAATAACGCTTGTAATGTTTAAACAATCATGGTATAGTAAAGCCTGTAAATCGGAGACAGAGAGAAGCTCCGTAACGGAAAACGGGCGCAGAATCGAGCGCCCGGTATTATGAAAAGGAGGAAAATCCATGAAAAAGCTTCTTGCGTTTACGCTTGCCCTCTGCATGATATTTGCCCTTGCCGCCTGCGGCACCGGTACTTCAAAAACCGAGAGCGGCCCGTTTAAGCCCAATGGTCCTGTCACCATGATTGTCGCCTACAAAGCCGGCAACGGCACTGACATCACCGCCCGTATCCTCGCCAAGTACGCCGAGAAATACATCGGTCAGACCATCGTCATTGACAACCAGGATGGCGGCTCCGGCTCCAAGGGCTGGTCCAAGCTGTCCTCCTCCAAGCCTGACGGCATGACCATCGGCTTCATCAACCTGCCCAACTTCAACAGCTCCATTGTTAAGAAGCTCGGAACCTACACCATCGACAGCTTTGCCCCCATCTGCAACCATGTCACAGAGACCTCCATTGTCGTTGTACGCGCGGATGATGATCGTTTCCCCGACCTGAACGCTCTGGTTGAATACGGCAAGGCCCACGACGGCGAGCTGATCGCCTCCACCAACGGCGCGCAGGCCTCCAACCACATCGGCGCGCAGGCTTTTGCCAACTCCGCCGGCTTCAAGTATAAGGCCGTTCCCAAGGGCAACACCAATGAGGAGCTTACCTCCCTGCTGGGCAAAGAGGCCGACTTCTGCGTGGTCAAGCTCCCCGATATCAGCTCCATGGCCGATTCTGTGAAGGTTCTGGCCGTTTTCGGGGCCGATCGTCTGCCTGAGCTGCCCGACGTTCCCACCCTCTCCGAGCTCGGCTTCTACAAGGATTGGCTCGGCTCCTCCCGCTGCATCGCCGCTCCCGCGGGCGTGAGCGAGGAAGTTGTCAAGTTCTATGAGGAGGCGTTCAAAAAAGCGATGGAGGATCCCGATTACCTGACCGAGTCCTCCAGCTTTGCCACCGATTACAAGGACGCCGCCGCGACCACCGAGCTTGTCAAGCAGCAGCAGACCTTCACCGAGAGCCTGGCCACCGGCTTCTGGTACGAATAAGCCGCTGACTCCCGCAGCCCAAAACCTACGCCCTGCCGCCGAACGGAAAGGGCAATTGAAAAACACCTGTTCGGAAGGGCTTAAAGGCCCTTTCGAACAGGTGAGACAGAATCAGGGAGGGATTTTGTTTTGAAAATGAAATATACGGACGTCGGTATCGTGGCGATCTTCTATGTAATCTGTGGCCTGTTTTTCACAGAGACCATGAAGCTCCCGGCCGAGAGCCAGACGTATCCGAAGTTCATTGTGATCATCCTGTTCGGACTGACAACCCTGTATCTGATCCAGATGATCATGAACGCGGTCCGCTATGGAACGGAGAGCGGCAAAGAGAATTTCAAGGGATTCCAGGCCAAGCAATTCTTTGTCTGCCTTGCTCTGGCGTTTATTTACATCCTCGCGGTCATCTATATCGGCTTCTATGTCTCCACCGCTGTCTTCCTCGTGGCGGCGCTCTTCTTCCTCAAAGTCAAGCCTCTGTACATCGCGATCGCCACGGTCGCGCTGCTTCTGCTGATTTACGGCGCGTTTACCCTCTTCCTGCGTGTCCAGCTTCCGAATAATATTTTGTTCTAAGGGAGGACGTGCAAGATGTTAAGTACTTTGTCTGTGATGGGACAGGGCTTCCTGCATGCTATGTCTCCCATCAATCTTGTCATGATGATCGCCGGCGTTGCCATGGGCATCATTGTCGGCTGCATGCCCGGACTCTCTGCCGCAATGGGCGTGGCACTGATGTTGCCGCTGACCTTCACCATGCAGCAGGACACCGCCCTGATCGTACTCGGCGCCATCTACTGCGGCGCGATTTTCGGCGGTTCCATCTCCGCCATCCTAATCCACACGCCCGGCACCCCGGCGTCTGCCGCTACCGCCATTGAAGGCTACCAGATGACCAAACGCGGTCAAGCGGGCAAGGCACTCTTCACCGCCTGCTACGCTTCTTTCTGGGGCGGCCTTCTGAGCTGCATTTCTCTGTACTTTTTTGCGCCCCTCCTTGCAGAGCTGACGCTGAAGTTCCAGTCGGCCGAGTATTTCTGGCTGTCTATATTCGGCTTGACCATCATTGCGGGCGTTGCGGGCAAGTCTCTGCTCAAGGGCCTGATGTCCGGCGCTCTTGGTCTGCTGCTGAGCACGATCGGCTCCGACCCTGGTTCCGGCATGCCGCGCTTTATGCTGGGCGGCAACAGCTATTTCTATGACGGCATCAACGTCACTTGCGCGCTGATCGGTCTGTTTTCCATGTCCCAGGTTTTCATCCTGGCGGAGAAAAAGATCACCGAGCGTGCCCAGGCCAGCAAGGTCACTGACAAGATGAGCCTGACCCGCGAGGAGCGTAAAATAATCCGCCCGACCATCATCCGCTCCTGGATCATTGGAAACCTGATCGGCATCCTGCCCGGTGCGGGCGCGTCCATCGCCTGCTTCCTGGGCTACAACACCTCCAAGCAGTTTTCCAAGCATAAGGATCAGTTCGGCAAGGGCTCCATCGAGGGCGTGGCCGGCTCCGAGGCGGCCAACAACGCCGTCACCGGCGGCTCCCTGATCCCGACGCTGACCCTCGGCATCCCGGGCGAATCTGTTACCGCAATTCTGATGGGCGGCCTGATCATGAAGGGTCTGCAGCCTGGCCGTATGCTCTTCAATGAGGAGAATGCCCTCGTTACTTACACTTTCTTTGCAGGCTTCGTGCTTGTCCAGTTCTTCATGTTGGGTATCGGCCTTCTGGGCTGCCGGGGTTTTGCACAGATCTCCCGCCTGTCCGACGCGATCCTGATTCCCTGCGTGACAGTGTTGTGCGTTGTCGGCTCCTATGCCATCAACAAGCTCCCCGAGGATGTGCTGGTCATGTTTGTGTTCGGCATCTTGGGCTATCTGATGCGCAAACTTGATCTAAACACCGCTGCCATTGTGCTGGCGCTGATCCTGGGGCCGATCGGCGAAAAGAATCTGCAAAACGCCCTCATCATTTCCGACGGCAGTCCCAAGATTCTGTTCTCGTCCGTCATCTGCTGGGTGCTGATCGCCCTGTGTGTGGTCGGCATTCTCTCTCCGATTTTTATGAACAAACTGGAAAAGAAAGCAGAGGAGGACGCTTCCGGCATCGACCCCGACGACAAGAAGCCTGTCGACCTCGACATCGACAACGACTGATTTACACTCCTCAACATAGCGAACACCCCCTGCGGAGAGCCGCAGGGGGTGTTCTGTGTTATAACCTACACGAGCCGCAGCCATGGCATGCGCCGCAGTCGCCGCAGTTTCCGCCGCAGGCGGACTTGCCGGAACGTCGGTCCCGGATCATGCCGCGCACGATGAGCGTGAGGACAAGCGCGATTACAAGGATCAACACGATATTGATGAGATTTGCGGATAACCATATGAGCATGGGATCAACTCCTTAAAGGCGGCGGCGCCGGGGAAGCAGGAGGAAATCCCGACGCCGCCAATGAGAAAGAAAAAAGGGGCAAACGATTATTTGACTGTGAGCTTCTGGGCTTCCTTATAGGGCTTAAAGAGCTGCCAGCACAGAGCTGCGAGCAGAGCGACCGCAGCAATCAGGCCGAGCATATTCACGCTGCCCGCAATCGCGCTGCCGAGCTGCCAGACGATCAGGGCCACCACATAGGCAAACCCGCACTGATAGCCGATGGCAAACCAGGTCCACTTGCGGCTGTTCATCTCGCGTTTGATGGCGCCGATGGCTGCGAAGCAGGGGGCGCAGAGAAGGTTGAAGATCATGAAGGAGTAGGCCGCAAGCTTTCCGTTGCCGCCGGAGAACTCGCTGAAGTCCTTCTCGACGAAGGGCCAGATCTGGTCGCCGTTCTCCTCCAGCTCCTCCGTGCCGTCCTTGTCGTCGTAATTATAGAGGACGCCGAAGGTGCCGACCACTTCTTCCTTCGCGACAAGACCGGTGACGGTGGCGACGGTGGGCTTCCAGTCGCCGAAGCCAAGAGGCTTGAAAATCACGGACACGGGCTGGGCGACGCGGGCCAGAATGGAATCATCCATGGGCTCGACCTCATCCTCGGGGATGCTCATACGCTCGGCAACCGCGGAGACATACTCCTCGGTGACGATTTCCTCGTCTTCGTACAGAGCCTTGACCATGCCGAAATGACCGTTGACGCTGCCGAAGCCGGAGAGGAACCAGATGATGACGGAGGCGATGACAATGACGGAGCCGGCGCGCTTGATGAAGGACCAGCCGCGCTCCCATGTGCCGCGCAGTACATTGCCCCAGGCGGGCAGGTGGTAGGCGGGCAGCTCCATGACGAAGGGGGCGGGATCGCCGGCGAACATCTTCGTCTTCTTGAGCATGATGCCGGAGATGACAATGGCAGCAATGCCGATAAAGTACGCGGAAGTGGCGACCCAGGTGCTGCCGCCGAAGAGGGCGCCCGCGATCAGACCGATGATGGGCATCTTCGCGCCGCAGGGGATGAAGGTCGTAGTCATGACTGTCATACGGCGGTCGCGTTCGTTTTCAATGGTGCGGGAGGCCATGACGCCGGGAATGCCGCAGCCGGTGCCGACCAGCATGGGGATGAAGCTCTTGCCGGAGAGGCCGAAGCGACGGAAGATACGGTCCATGATGAAGGCGATGCGGGCCATGTAGCCGCAGTCTTCCAGCAGGCACAGCATCAGAAACAGCACCAGCATCTGAGGCACAAAGCCCAGCACCGCGCCGACGCCCGCGAGGATGCCGTCGGAGATGAGACCGACAAGCCAGGGGGCTACATTCCAGCCTTCCAGCAGGGCGCGGGAGCCCTCGGTCAGCCACGCGCCGCCCAGCACGTCGTTTGCCCAGTCGGTGAGGAAGGTGCCGATGGCGATGCCGCCGTCGGCGATGGACTTGCCCATGGACAGGGCATAGACCAGATACATGACCAGCGCAAAGATGGGCAGGGCCAGCCAGCGGTTGGTGACGATGCGGTCGATTTTGTCGGACGTGCTCAGCCCACCCTGGCTTTTTTTCCTGTAGCAGGCCTTGATGACCGAGCCTATGTAGATGTAGCGCTCGTTGGTGATGATGCTCTCGGCATCGTCGTCCATCTCGGCTTCGGCGGCCTTGATGTCATTTTCGATATGAGCGACCGTCTCGGCGGGCAGGTTCAGCTTCTGCAGCACCTTTTCGTCGCGCTCGAAAAGCTTGATGGCATACCAGCGCTGCTGCTCTTCGGGCAGATTGTGGACGGTGACCTCTTCGATGTGGGCCAGCGCATGCTCCACGACGCCGTTGAACTTGTGCATGGGGATGGTCTTGGTGCCCTTGGCTGCTTTTACGGCGGCCTCGGCAGCGGCCTGCACACCGTCGCCCTTCAGGGCGGAGATCTCCACGACCTCGCAGCCGAGTTGCCGGGAAAGCTCCTGAATGTCGATCTTGTCGCCCTTGCGGCGGACAATGTCCATCATGTTGATGGCGACCACCACGGGGATGCCCAGCTCGGTGAGCTGGGTGGTGAGGTAGAGGTTGCGCTCGAGGTTCGTGCCGTCGACGATGTTCAAAATGGCGTCGGGGCGCTCCTCGATCAGATAGTTTCTCGCCACAACTTCTTCGAGGGTATAGGGAGAGAGGGAGTAGATGCCGGGCAGATCCGTGACGGTGACGCCGTCAAACTTCCTGAGCTTGCCTTCCTTCTTCTCTACTGTGACGCCGGGCCAGTTGCCCACAAACTGGGCCGAACCGGTCAGAGCATTAAAGAGCGTTGTTTTGCCGCTGTTGGGGTTGCCGGCGAGGGCAATACGAATATTCATAACCATAAATCCTTTCTTTCCAGGTTAGAAAATGCTAACCGCGGACCTTAAAGATACGGGGCTGGCGCCCCGGAAAAGTGCGTTTTTTACTCGACCTCGACCATTTCGGCATCGGCCTTGCGCAGACTCAGCTCGTAGCCCCGCACATTGACCTCCACAGGGTCTCCCAGCGGCGCGACCTTGCGCACGTAGACCTCGACACCCTTGGTGATGCCCATGTCCATGATGCGGCGCTTGACCGCGCCCTCCCCATGGAGCTTGACGACCTTGACGGTCTCGCCGATTTTAGCGTCTCGCAGTGTTTTCATTCCGTTTCCTCCCATATGATTAGATCATGATTCTTCTGGCCATTTCGGCGTCCAAGGCCACACGGGACTCCTTGACGTTTACGATCACGTTTCCGTTGAGAATGCTGATCAGCGTGACCGTGCCGCCAACCACAAAGCCCAGATCCGCCAGATGCTGTTTCACTTCGGGGCTGCCGCCGATCTTGCGGATGATATTCTCTTCTCCCGGCAGCGCCACATTCAAAGGCATCATTGCTGTTCCTCTCTGTCACTGAATTACAGGTTATACGCAGCTAACTTGCAGAACCTATAATAGTTAATTGAAGCTAACTTGTCAAGAGCTTTCGTCAAAAAAGTTAACCAAAGCTAACATAAAGCGGGGACGGTTTTTTGGCAATCCTTAAGATTTCCAAAAATCGATTTGCTCTGCTTGTAAAAAGAGTCGATTCGGATTATACTTACGGCAACGACAAACAGGAGGCACGATTATGAGCGAAAACGAAACGAAACAGCTAAACGACGAAAAGCTTGCGCAGGCGAGCGGCGGGGCATCCCAGCCTGGGCGCCAGAAGATTGGTTACACGGTCAAGCGCGGCGATACCCTTATCAAGATCGCCAATTACTGGGGTGTGTCGGTGATGGACCTGGTGAGCTGGAACGATATCAAGAACCCGGATCTCATCTATGCGGGCCAGACCCTGATAATCTATAAGGGATAAAAAGGATGCCGGAACCACAGACATGGTTCCGGCATCTTTTTATGCGTTCAGGAAGTTTTCAAAGTTTTTCCCCAATATCATCTCGTTCATCTCGTCGCCGAGCTTCAGAGAGAAGAAACGCTCCAGTTCTTCGCCCGGCTCCCACATGGGATAGTCCGTGCCGAAAAAAATATGTGTAGGGTCAAAAAGTGAGATCGCCTTGCGCGCCGCGTCATAGGCATTGAAGGGCAGGGTGCTGCTGGTGTCAATGTAAACGTTCGGCAGATTCAGACATTCGCGCGCTTGTGTCCACTCACTCCAGCCGCCGCAATGGGGTGCGATGCAGCGCAGTTTCGGGAAGGTTTTCGCTACGTGCGCCATACGGCTTGGGGTGGAGTAGTTGAAGCGATAGTCACCGGTATGGGCGATGAGGAATAGGTGCTCCGCGCTCATGATCTCATAGAGCGGCATGAGACGCTCATCGTCGAGCTTGAAGCGCTGGATGTCCGGGTGGAGCTTGATGCCCACAAGGCCGAACTCCTTCATGCGCCTGACCTCGTCCTCAAAGTCGGGATAATCCGGGTGTATGGTGCCGACACCGATGAGCTGCGGGTTTTCCCGGCAGGTATCGCGGATGAAGCGGTTGATGACCTCCACTTGGTGGGGCGCTGTGGCGGTGGAGAAAACCACGGCGCGGTCAACGCCGTCCTTTTCCATGCGGGGCAGCAGGTCCTTCACAGTGCCCGGCAGATGGCCGAGGCTGACGGGAGCAGGGATCTCCTCGTTGCAGGAGCCCTCATAAAAGCTGTTGGTTGCCAGTACCGCCGCCAAGGCGATGCGGGGCTGAAAAATGTGGACGTGAGAGTCGATGATGAACATAGGGGTCACCTGATTCACAGCAGTATACCCGCAAAGTTTAACGAGCTAAAGTCAAAATGTCAAGAATTATTTCATAATTACCCATCAAAAATGGTAATTTACACAGTTGACGCTTGGGGAGGGCTGTGGTAAAATCGGCGCAGTAAACAGCGATGAAGGAAAATCGCTTCCGTATAAGCGGCACAGAGAACCGGCGGGTGGTGCGAGCCGGTGCGAGAGTCGGAAAGCGTCTCGTTCCTGAGCGGGATCTGCGAACACGATTGGTCAGTAGCGGATCACGGGAGGCCCCGTTACAGGCCATGGGCTTATTGGAGCCCGAGAGAGTCTGTCGTGTGTCGGCAGAGAACCAGGGTGGTACCGCGAGTTAACATTCGCCCCTGAGATCTGATGAGATCTCAGAGGGCTTTATTTTTTACTGCAAAGGAAGTGTGCAGAATGGAGAAAATCCGGATCAGCGACATTACGATGAAACAGCTTGCCAAAGGGGCCGACCACAGCCTGAGCTTCAAAGGCAAGCTCGAGATTTCAAAGCTCTTGGACAAGCTGGCGGTCTCGGTAATCGAGATTGAGGGCATTCATTCCGGCCGGGCCGATGCCCTGCGCGTCAAGTCCATCGCCTCGGCGGTGAAGAGCAGTATCGTGGCCGTGCCGGTGGAGCTCAATGAGGACAGCGTGAATGAGACATGGGAGGCCCTCAAGGGCGCAAGACACCCGCGTCTGCAGGTCACGGCCCCGGTCAGCACCGTGCAGATGGAGTACCTGTCCCGCAAAAAACCGGACGCGATGCTTGCCTGTATTGGAGAAATCGTGAAGGCCTGCGCCGGTAAGACGGAGGATGTGGAGTTTATTGCAGAGGACGCCACGCGCAGCGACGCGGCCTTTTTGTGCAGGGCCATCGAAACAGCAATCACGGCGGGCGCGAAGACCGTCACCGTCTGCGACGCCACCGGCGCCCTGCTGCCGGAGGAGCTGGCGGACTTCCTCAAGAATCTGCTCGACACGATCCCGGCACTATCCGACGTGACGCTGGGCGTTGCCTGTGCCAACACCATGGCCATGGCGGACGCCTGCGCCGTCGCAGCCGTGAGAGCGGGCGCGCGGGAGGTCAAGACCGCTGCTGTGGGCGATACCGCGTCCCTCCAGAACGTGGCGGGCATCCTGGCAGCCCGGGAAGAGCTTTTCGGCGTCACATGTCCCCTGCACACGGTGGAGCTCAAGCGCATCGTGCGGCAGATCGTGTGGATGGTGGAGACAAAGCGCAACAAGACCTCACCCTTTGACGATGGGGTGCAGGACGCGGCGCGGGAGCTGTCGCTTGCCCTTGGCGACGACGCGCAGAGCGTCGCCGATGCAGCCCGCGATCTGGGCTATGACCTGAATCCCGAGGATACCCAGGTTGTATGGGAGGCCGTACAGGATCTGCTTCGCCACAAGGAACAGGTGGGAGCACGTGAGCTCGATGCCATCATCGCCTCCGTCGCCCTGCAGGTGCCCCAGAGCTACACCGTGGCCAGCTACGTCATCAACAGCGGAAGCAACATCTCCGCCATGGCGCATATCAAACTCAGCCGTGAGGGCGAGATGCTTGAGGGCGTGGCCCTGGGCGACGGCCCCATCGACGCCTCCTTCCTCGCGCTCGAAAAGGTGGTCAACCGCCACTACGAGCTGGACGATTTCCAGATCCGTGCCGTCACCGAGGGCCGCGAGGCCATGGGCGAGACGGTGGTACGCCTGGTGTCTAACGGCAAACTCTATTCCGGCCGTGGCATCTCCACCGACATTGTGTTTTCCAGTATCCAGGCCTATGTGAACGCGCTCAACAAGATCGCGTATGAGGAGGGTGAGACATGAAGCTTTCGTTTTCCACCCGCGGCTGGCAGCATTTGAGCTGGGATGAACTGCTGGTCTCCGCCGAAGAGAGCGGCATGAACGGCATCGAGCTCTATGATCTCTTCAAACGCGAGGATCTCATCGACCGCGCATGCCCCTTTGACCGCTACCGCGCCGCAACGACGGTAAGGCAGCTGCGCGAAAAGAACATGGCGATCCCGTGCCTTGACAGCTCCATCGATCTGGCCCTGCCGGAAACGAGCCTCAAGGACGTCAAGTGGCTGCTTGATACGGCGGGCACCATCCGCACGCCCTATGTCTCCGTGGTCGCCCTGGAGGAGCGGGAGGATCTGGTGCGCGAGCGTGTCAAGGAACTTCTGCCCGCGGCTGAGAAGGCTGAGGTCACGCTGCTCATCAAGACCACCGGTATCTACTCCGACACGGGCCGTCTCCGCGCTTTGATGGACGATTTCGCCAGCGACAGCCTGGCGGCTCTCTGGGACATCCACCACCCCTGCCATGACTGCGGTGAGGATGCCGACACCACGATCAAAAACCTCGGCGCCTATGTGCGCCATGTGCATATCCGTGACTCTGACGAGACGGAGGGTTATACCATCATCGGCGAAGGCAATCTGCCGATCGACGAAATGGTCCGCGCCCTCGGCTCCATCGACTACGATGGCTATATTTCCCTGGTGTGGAAGCCGGAGTGGATCGAGGATCTGGGCGATCCCGATATCATCTTTCCGCACTTTGTCAACTATATGAGCCGCTTTGAAAATACCCGAGGAAAGAAAAAGCGCCTCTACCCCAACCATGACGGCACCGGCGAATACGTCTGGAAAAAGGACGAGCTGCTGGACCTGACCTTCTCCCAGGTGCTTGACCGCATGGTTGAGGAATTTCCCGACCAGTACGCTTTCAAGTACACGACGCTGGACTATACCCGCACCTATGAGGAATTCCGCGAGGATGTGGACCGCTTTGCCCGCGCCCTGGTCTATCTCGGCGTGAGACCCGGCAGCAAGGTTGCCGTATGGGCCACCAACGTGCCCGCCTGGTACATCACCTTCTGGGCGACCGTCAAGTTGGGCGCGGTGCTGGTCACCGTGAATACCGCCTACAAAAGCCACGAGGCAGAATACCTTCTGCGTCAGTCCGACACCCACACGCTGGTCATGATCGAGTCCTGCCTTGACTCCGACTACCGCGCCATCATCAACGAGCTTTGCCCCGAGCTTAAAGGCCATGACAAGGACAAGCCCCTGCACTGCCGCAAGCTGCCGTTTCTCAGAAACGTCATCACCGTGGACTTTAAACAGGAAGGGAGTCTCACCTTCGAGGAGGCCATGGCCCGTTCCGACATGGTGCCCCAGGAGACGGTCAATGCCATGGCTGCTCAGGTCAAGCCCGACGATGTGTGCAACATGCAGTATACCTCCGGCACCACGGGCTTTCCCAAGGGAGTCATGCTCACGCATTACAACGTCGTCAACAACGGCAAGTGCATCGGCGACCGCATGGGACTTTCCACGGCCGACCGCATGATGATCCAGGTGCCCATGTTCCACTGCTTCGGTATGGTGTTGTCCATGACTTCCTCCATGACCCACGGCGCGACCGTCTGCCCCATGCCCTACTTCTCGGCAAAGAGCTCACTGGCCTGCATCCGACAGGAGAAGATCACCTGCTTCAACGGCGTGCCGACCATGTTCATTGCCATGTTCAACCATCCCGATTACCGCAAGACGGACTTTTCCCACATGCGTACCGGCATCATGGCGGGCGCGGGCTGTCCGCCGGAGCTCATGCGCCGGGCTGCCCAGCCGGACGAGATGCATATGATCGGCATCGTCTCCGTCTATGGCCAGACCGAGTCTGCCCCCGGCAGCACCATGTCCGCCTGGACCGATCCCATCGACGTGCGTACCGACACTGTGGGCTACGCTTTCCCGCATGTGGAGTGTAAGATTATCGATGCTGAAACCGGGCGGGAACTGGGCGATAACGAGACGGGTGAATTCTGCTCCCGCGGGTATAATACCATGAAGGGTTATTACAAAATGCCCAAAGCCACAGCGGAGACGGTAGACAGCGAAGGGTGGCTCCACTCCGGGGACCTTGCCGTCCGGGACGAAAACGGCAACTACCGTATTACAGGCCGCCTCAAGGACATGATCATCCGCGGCGGTGAGAACATCTACCCCAAGGAGATCGAGGAATTCATCTACACTCACCCCAAGGTGCAGGATGTACAGGTCATCGGCGTGCCGGACAAGAAGTACGGCGAGGAGGCCTACGCCGCTATCATCCTCAAGGAAGGGGAGAGTATGACGGAGGAGGAAATGCGCAAGTACATCACCGACCACATGGCCCGCCATAAGGTCCCGCGCTATATCACCTTCACTGACAGCTTCCCCATGAACGCAGCGGGCAAGATCCTGAAATATAAGATGAGAGAGGACGCGGCAAAAGCACTGAATCTTGTTTGACCGGAGCCCCGGATTTCGTCAAAAAGTCGAAACTCTTTAAATGGATAAGGATTCTCCTTGACAAAAGCATAAACTTGCGGTAATAATTGAGGCAACATTCACAAAGGCTGTGACGAAGACGGCCGAAGGGAAGCGTGTTCAGAGAGCCGACGGACGGTGCGAGTCGGAAACGCCAGCTTCAAGGGCCCATCACTTCCGAGCCGGAAACCTGAAAGTGAAAGCGAGTAAGCGTTTCCCGTTCTGCCCGCGTTAAGGGATAGGGCCTGTTGGGGCCTGAAGCGGCAGCTTTAGCTGCAATTTGAGTGGTACCGCGGGATTAACAGCTCGCCTCAAGAGAAACCTTGAGGTGAGCTTTTTTCTTCGAGTAAAAGACAAGGAGAATTCTTATGAACGTACAAACCGCAGATAATCAGCTTCTGCAGATCGCGCTCCGTATCCGGGAACTGCGCGACATCGTGGGCTTTTCCACCGAAGAGATGGCGGCTCGCACCGGTATCACCGAGGCGCAGTATATCGAGTATGAGTCCGGCGCTGTCGACCTGCCCTTTACCTTCCTGCACAAGGCGGCCATGGCCATGGGCGTCGAGCCGATCCAGCTCCTGGAAGGCCGCAGCGCAAGGCTGACCTCCTATGCGGTCAACCGCCGCGACCAGGGCCTTGTCACCGCTGTGGAGGACGGCATCGTCATCCAGAACATGGCGGCGCTGTTCCGCAAGAAGATGGCGACCCCCTATTGGGTCACCTACCAGTATTCGGCGGCGCTGCAGAATGAGCCCATCCACACCACCACCCATGCCGGTCAGGAATTCGACCTCATCATCTCCGGCACCCTGCGCGTGCGCATCGGCGACCATGAGGAGATCCTGCACGAGGGCGACAGCATCTACTACGACAGCTCCACGCCCCACGGCATGATCGCCATTGACGGCAAGGACTGCACCTTCGTCGCCATGATCATGGCGGCGGATGAGACGGTCCAAAAGCCCGGCGTCATGCAGGGCGAAAAGGAGAAAGAGGCAGAGCCCACGCTCAAACCCGAGCGTGAACCGCTTCTCTGCGAGAAGTTCATCGAGGCCGAAGAGGACTCAAACGGCTGCCTCAAGGATCTGCATTTCCACAACGAGGACAGCTTCAACTTTGCATTCGACATTGTGGATGAGATTGCCCGCAAGACCCCGGAGAAGCTTGCCATGCTCCATATCGCAAACGATATGACCGAGCGGCGCTTCACCTTCAAGGACATCAAGGACGCCTCTTCCCAGTCGGCAAACTACTTTACCTCTCTCGGCATCAAGCGCGGCGACCGCGTCATGCTGGTGCTCAAGCGCCACTACCAGTTCTGGTTTGCGATCCTCGGCCTGCACAAGCTGGGCGCGATCGCCATCCCCGCCACCAATCAGCTTCTCAGCCATGACTTTGAGTACCGCTTCAAGGCGGCGGGCGTGTCTGCCATCCTCTGCACCGCCGACGGCGACGTTGCCCATCAGGTGGAACTGGGCGAGCAGGCGGCCCAGATGAACGTCACCAAGATCCTGGTCGGCGGCAAGCGCGACGGTTGGCACGATTACGATTCCGAGTACGGTCTCTTCTCCCGCCGTTACCGCCGCAGCGAGACTTCCCCCTGCGGGGACGATCCTATGCTCATGTTCTTCACATCCGGCACCACGGGCTACCCGAAGATGGCTCTGCACAGCTACAAATACGCGCTGGGCCACTACGTCACAGCCCGTTACTGGCACCTTGTCGAGCGCGACGGCCTGCACTTCACCATCTCCGAAACCGGCTGGGGCAAGGCGCTCTGGGGCAAACTCTACGGCCAGTGGCTGTGCGAGGGCGCGGTCTTTACCTATGACTTTGATCGCTTTGACGCGGAGAAGATCCTTCCGATGTTTGCCAAGTACCACATCACTACCTTCTGCGCGCCGCCCACCATGTACCGCATGCTCATCAAGAGCGACATTTCCAAGTACGATCTTTCTTCCATCCGCCATGCCACCACTGCCGGCGAGGCTCTCAACCCCGAGGTCTTCTATCAGTTTGAAAAGCTCACGGGACTGAGACTCGCGGAGGGCTTCGGCCAGACCGAGATGACCCTCGGCATCGCAAACCTTGTGGGCCAGAATATCAAGCCCGGTTCCATGGGCAAGCCCGTCCCCGCCTACGGCATCGACATTCTCGACCGCGACGGCAACCCCGTCGAGGACGGCATCAGCGGCGAGATCGTCATCAAGACCGATGTGGACGGCAAGCGCCGCTGCGGCCTCTTCCTCGGCTACTATCAGGACGAGGAGCGCACCCGCGAGGTCTGGCACGACGGCTACTACCACACCGGCGACGAGGCCTGGCGCGATGAGGACGGCTTCATCTGGTATGTGGGCCGCGTGGATGATGTCATCAAGTCCTCCGGCTACCGCATCGGGCCCTTCGAGATTGAAAACGTCATCATGGAGCTGCCCTATGTGCTTGAATGCGGCGTGTCTGCCGCCCCGGACGAGATCCGCGGCCAGGTCGTCAAGGCCAGCATTGTCCTTGTCCCCGGCAAGGAAGGCACCGAGGAACTCAAGAAGGAGATCCAGAACTACGTTAAGCAGCACACGGCGCCGTACAAGTACCCGCGCATCGTCGAGTTCAAGGATGAGCTGCCCAAGACGATCAGCGGCAAGATCATGAGAAACAAGCTGTAAAACAACGCTTTTACCTCCCTTTGGAAAAAGGGAGGGGGACCGCTTCAGCGGTGGAGGGATCGATCCCTCAGTCGCTTCGCGACAGCTCCCTTCGCAAAAGGGAGCTTAAAAGGAGCAATGTATGGAGCATAAACGTTTAACCCTCTTTGCCGGACATTACGGCAGCGGAAAAACCAATATCGCGCTGAATTACGCCTTGTGGCTCAGAAGGCAGGGGCTCAAGGTCACGGTCGCGGACCTCGACATCGTAAACCCATACTTCCGCACGAAGGACGGGGCTGCGCAGTTGGAGGCCGCGGGCGTGCGCCTCATCTCCTCCGACTACGCAAACTCCAACGTCGATCTGCCTGCCCTGCCCGGCGAGGCCTATTCCCTCGTTGACGACAAGAGCGCTTGCGGCGTCATCGACGTAGGCGGCGACGACCGGGGCGCCCTGGCCCTGGGCCGCTATGTCCCCGGCATCCGGGAGGAAAACGACTACGAGATGCTGTTTGTCCTCAACAAAGCCCGCCCCCTGACGCGGAATATCGACGACGCGCTCGAGGTCTTTTACGAGATCGAGGCCGCGTGCGCCCTGCCCTTCACCGCGATCGTCAACAACACAAACCTCGGCCCGCTTACCAAAGCGGAGGACGTGATCGGGGGCGAGCGCTTCGCGCAGGAATTCGCCGAGCGGGTAAAGCTCCCGGTCAAGATGAGCTGCGCATCGGAAAAGCTCCAAGCGGAGCTTCAAAACAAAGTGAGCAATTTCTTTCCTATACAGATCATGCAACTATACTACATGGAGAAAGAAGGGACCAGCCTTGGCAAAATTAACCTTTAGAGAGGAAATCTGCAAGGGCTGCGGCCTTTGTGTCGCAGCATGTCCGAAACAGATCCTTGCCCTTTCTAAAACCAGACTCAATCAAAAAGGATATTCCCCCGTGGAGCTGACGAAGCCCGAAGAGTGCATCGGATGCGCAAGCTGCGCCATGATGTGCCCCGACTGCGTCATCACCGTGGAGCGATAAGGAAAGGAGCAGGCGTATGAGTGAAACCGTCCTGATGAAAGGAAACGAAGCAATCGCCGAGGCCGCCATCCTGGCCGGCTGCCGCCATTACTTCGGCTATCCCATCACCCCGCAGACTGAGGTCGCCGCTTACATGGCCAAGAAGATGCCCAAGATCGGCGGCACCTTCCTCCAGGCCGAGAGCGAGATTGCAGCCATCAATATGGTCTATGGCGTGGCCTCCACCGGCCATCCTGCCATGACCTCCTCCTCCAGCCCCGGCATTTCCCTGAAGGCTGAAGGCATCTCCTACCTCGCCGGCGCGGACCTGCCCGCCCTCATTATCAACGTCCAGCGCGGCGGCCCCGGCCTCGGCGGCATTCAGCCCTCCCAGTCCGACTACTTCCTGGCTACCCGCGGCCCCGGCCACGGCGATTTCCATGTCCTGGTCTTCGCCCCCTCCTCTGTGCAGGAGATGGCAGACCTGACCGGCCGCGCCCTGCACCTTGCGTGGAAGTACCGCATGCCTGCCATGCTGCTGGCTGACGGCACCATGGGCCAGATGATGGAGCCCGTGAACCTGCCCGAGCCCTCCAACGCCTTCGGCGACGATAATCCCTGGGCCGCTACCGGCACCGAGATGAAGCGCCCCCACAACATCATCACCTCTCTCGACCTCTCCCCGGAGAACCTCGAGAAGCAGAACTTCGAGCGCTTCGAGCGCTACAAGAAGATCGAAGAGTCCGAATGCCTCTGGGAAGAGTACATGATGGACGATGCGGAGATCTGCATTGTCGCCTGCGGCATCACCGCCCGCGTTTCCCGCAACGCCATCGTCGAGGCCAGAAAGCAGGGCATCAAGGTCGGCATGCTCCGCCCCATCACCCTCTGGCCCTTCCCGAAAAAGGCCCTGGCATCCGCGGCCGATAAGGTCAACGCCTTCCTGTGCGTGGAGATGAACATGGGCCAGATGAAGGAAGATGTGGAGCTCGCGATCCGCTGCAAGAAGCCTGTTGAGCTCTGCGCCCGCGTCGGCGGCATGATCCCCACCCCGGACGAGGTCCTGGAGCACATCCGCAAAATCGCAGAAGGAGGAAAGAAAGCATGATCGTGTTTGAAAAGCCCCACGCCTTGACCGACACCGTGCTGCACTACTGCCCGGGCTGCACCCACGGCATCGTGCACCGCCTGGTCGCCGAGGCCATCGACGAACTCGGCATCGAGGGCAAGACCATCGGCATCGCGCCTGTCGGCTGCTCCGTGCTGGCATACAACTACTTCAACTGCGACATGATCGAGGCTGCCCACGGCCGTGCCCCCGCTGTCGCTACCGGCGTCAAGCGCGCCCTGCCCGACAACATCGTCTTTGCCTACCAGGGTGACGGCGACCTGGCCTCCATCGGCATGTGCGAGACGGTTTCCACCGCGGCCCGCGGCGAGAACATCACCATCATCTTTATCAACAACGCCATTTACGGCATGACCGGCGGCCAGATGGCCCCCACGTCCCTCATCGGCCAGGTAACCCAGACCTCTCCCTACGGCCGTGACCCCAAGACCCAGGGCTACCCCATCCGCGTGTGCGAGCTGCTGGCGACCCTCGATGCGCCCCAGTACCTCGAGCGCGTCACCGTCAACAACGTCAAGAACGTCCGCAACGCCAAGCGCGCGATCAAGAAGGCCTTCCAGAACCAGATCGACGGCAAGGGCTTCTCCTTTATCGAAGTTCTTTCTGCCTGCCCCACCAACTGGGGTATGACGCCGCAGAAGGCTCTGCAGTGGATTGACGAGGCCATGATCCCCCAGTATCCGCTGGGCGTGTTCCGGGACAAGGAGGCGTAAGATATGGCACATCATGAAATCGTAATCGCCGGCTTCGGCGGACAGGGCCTCCTGTTCATCGGCAAAGTGCTGGCCTATGCGGGCCTCGTGGAAAAGCGTCAGCTCAGCTGGCTGCCCTCCTACGGCCCTGAGATGCGCGGCGGCACCGCCAACTGCAACGTCATCCTCTCCGACGATCCTGTCGGCTCTCCCATCGTGCAGCACCCCAACGTGCTCATCGTCATGAACACCCCGTCCCTCGATAAGTACGAGAGCGCGGTCGTTCCCGGCGGCAAGATCTTTGTGGACTCCACGTTGATTTCCCGCAAGGTGGAGCGCGACGATGTGGACGTGTACTATGTCCCCGCCACCCAGATGGCCAAGGACATGGAGCTTAAAAACCTCGCCAATATGATCCTGCTCGGCACCGTCATCCGCGAGACCGAGTGCATCAAAGAGGACACCGTTGAGGAAGCTCTCAAGCACGTCATCCCCGCCCGCAAGATGAACCTCATGGATGTAAACCTCAAGGCCATTCAGGCCGGGAAGGACTACCGGCCGTGAAAATCGCCTGTGCCCAGATGGATGTGCACCTCGGCGACAGCGCGTATAACTATGCCCACGCGCTGGAGCTGATCCGGAAAGCCGCGGCTGCGGGCGCCGATACCGTCCTGTTGCCGGAGACTTTCAACATCGGCTTTTTCCCGCGTAAAAACCTGGCAGAACTGGCGGACCGTGACGGCGAGATCGTCAAGATGGCCTTCGGCGCGCTGGCTGCAGAGCTGCACATTAACCTGATCGCGGGTTCTGTCGTGACAAACCGCGACGGACAGGTTTACAACACCTCCTATGTCTTTGACCGCACTGGTACCTGTGTCGCCTCCTACGACAAGACGCACCTCTTTACCCCCATGGGGGAGCATGAGTATTTCACCCCCGGCGACCATCTCTGCACCTTCACCCTCGACAGCGTGAAGTGCGGCCTCATCATCTGCTACGACCTGCGTTTCCCGGAGTTGACGCGTTCCCTGGCCCTACAGGACATCGAGCTGCTCTTTGTCCCGGCCGAGTGGCCCGGCATCCGGCGTGCACACTGGCAGACCCTTAACCGCGCCCGTGCCATTGAGAATCAGATCTTCCTTGCCTGCTGCAACGGCTGCGGCACAGCGGGGGAGACGGTCTACGGCGGTTCCTCCGCGATCTATGACCCCTGGGGCACGATCCTCGCGGAAGCGGGGGAGCACGAGGAGGTCATCACCGCCGACTGTGACTTTGCGATCAAGGAACAGATCCGCAACAGCATCCATGTCTTTCGGGACAGACGCCCCGAGATATATCAATTGTAAAGGAGTAATGCCATCATGGAATACAGTTTCCCCGTGACCCGTACCACCCATCCCAAGCCCCGGCCCGCGGATGAATCCAAGCTCGGCTTTGCCCAGTACTTCACCGATCACATGTTCTGCATGGATTGGGACGAAGGCCAGGGCTGGCATGACGGCCGTATCGTTCCCCACGCCCCCATCGAGATCGAGCCCGCCTCCTGCGTGCTGCACTATGCTCAGATGATGTTCGAGGGCATGAAGGCATACAAGACCCCCGAGGGCGCCATCCAGATCTTCCGCCCCGAGATGAACATCGCCCGCATGGCCCGTACCTGCGAGCGTATGTGCATCCCCGAACTGCCCGGCGAACTGTTCCTCGCGGCTGTCAAAGCCGTCATCTGGGAAGACCGTGACTGGATCCCCAGCTCTCCCGGCACCGCCCTGTATATCCGCCCCTTCATCTTTGGCGATGAGGTCTCCTTCTCTGTCCTGCCCGCCAAGCACTACCGCTTCATGATCATCCTGACCCCGACGGGCTCCTACTACGCGGCCAACGACGGCGGCCTTGCCACCACCCGCATCTTCGTGCAGGATGAGTATATCCGTGCTGCCCGCGGCGGCACGGGCTTTGCCAAGGTCGGCGGCAACTACGGCGGCGGTATGCGCGCCTCCCTCGACGCCATGAAGGTTAACTGCAAGGACGTGCTGTGGCTTGACGCTGCCGAGCACAAGTACGTCGAAGAGATCGGCACCTCCAACGCCTTCTTCCGCATCAATGACGAGGTCATCACCGCGCCCCTGGATTCCGGTACGATCCTGCCCGGCATCACCCGCAACTCCGTCATCCAGCTCCTGAAGAAGTGGGGCGTCAAGGTCTCCGAGCGCAAACTCGCCATCGACGACATCATCGCCGCCTCCAAGGACGGTTCCCTCCAGGAGATTTTCGCCTCCGGCACTGCAGCGGTCATCTCTCCCATCGGCTGCCTCAACTACAAGGGCACCGATTACAAGGTCGCCGACGAACAGGTCGGCCCCGTGGCCCAGAAGCTGTACGATGCCCTCTACGGCATGCAGACCGGCAAGGTCGCCGACGATATGGGCTGGACCTACAAGCTCTTTGATCTCGACTGATTTCCGATCACCAATAAAAATTGCCGCCTGCAGACAGCAGACGGCAATTTTTTATGCGATTATTTTTTGCCGGGGTGATGTTTCGGGTTGGCGGGGAACCAGCCGCGCTCCACGCGTTTGCGCTGCTGGAAAAGCTCCACGATGCTCCACATACAGGAAAAGCCCACAACGCCGAACACGGCGGAGAGTATAATGTTTTCCACAAACAGCGAGATCCCCAGCAGGATGAGCCCCGCGATGAGAAAGGCGGGCCAGATGCGGTAAGAGAACAGGTATTCGCATTTTATGACAATGGGGTGGAACAGGCCGATACTCAAAAAGGATGCAAGCCCGAACAGGACACCGTGAAAATGCATAACAGGATTCCTCTCTATCTCTATAATGCATAGACAGTATACCATCGAATCCTGTGCCAGGCAAGGAATAAAAAGATCCCCTTCCTTTCGGAAGGGGAGAAAAGCAATCCGTATGAACAGTATTTCATGTTTATAAAGGGATATGCTGCGGACAATGCCAGGCCATGTCGCGATCATCGCCTGTTGATTGTCTCAATCGGTTATCCGTCACGAGCTATGTATGAGTGGATGCGTGGACGATTGTTGCCCGGTCAACCTCCGGCCTCTTGGCCGCCGGCAGCCCGCAAGTAAATTGGTCATGCTCTCCGGGTTATTGGTGCCGATTACACCGATGGGATGCCGCCCATCTCCAGTGACGTAGATTATACTCTGGCTTCCGCAAAATGTCAATGAACAGAATATGAACTTTTTCAGCGAACATCATTGCATGACTTCAGAAAGAAGGAAAGCAGAGGGGGCGGACAGCAGAGACAGATCAAGACTTATCCTGTATCTTTTCGGGGTCGAGCGCCGTTGTTATGATGGCCCATCCCTGCTCACTCTCCGCGCCGTCCGGCAGCAGAAACGCGCGGGCGGGGGAGACATAGAGGTAGATGCAGCCCTTGACACGGCGGGCAAGATAGACGTCCTGCCATAAAAAATCCGCCGTCTCTTTTCCCTTGGAGACGTGAATCTTCTCCTCACTGAGTGTCACATAATACTGCGCCCTGTCCGGGGACAAGCCGCTGCGTGTCGCCTGCCTGCTGACGGAGGAAAAGAACATCCCGAACCACACAATGGGCAGCACGAGGCCCACACCCAAAAGCACACCGCCCAGCAGCGTCGCCTGCGCGTGGGTCTTCCGTGCAAAAAAGCAAGCGGCGGCAAAGCCCGACATGATCAGCGCGAAGAGCGCCGGATTGCGCCAGCACTTTCTGCGCACGATTGTGTCATATATGGCAAAGCGCTTAAAGGTTTTCCGGTCGATCTTACAGGGCACGGTCACGGATTTCAAGCTCTCTTTCAACGTTTGCGTCCTCACTTTCACATCCGGATTGTCCATATTTTTTATCCGGATTTTGCACTTTGATTATGGACAAACTGTTAAGCTGCTGATATAATAACACACAAGAGCTTGCTTGTGTAGCGTAAATTTGTGAATCTTCACAGTACCGCCTGCTAACACAAGAGCTGCGTAAAAATTCTGAATTATGGAGGAAAACAAGATGAAAAAGTTCCTGGCACTCACCATGGCACTGTGCATGATCTTTGCGCTGTGCGCGATCTCTGCCTCCGCCGATGAGCCCATCACCCTCACCTACGCGGAAGTCAACCCCCTCGAGGGCACTATCGTCGGCGCAATGGCCAAAGCCTTCAAGGAGAAGACCGAAGAGCTGTCCGGCGGCTCTGTCGTGATCGACATCCAGGCCAGCGGCGTTCTCGGTTCCGAAGACCAGATCCTCGATAACCTGCTCGGCGGCGGCAATATCACCGACATCAGCCGTATCTCCGCTTTTGCTCTGACCCAGTATGGCTGCGATAAGGCCAGCCTTCTGTCCATCCCCTACACCTTCGTCAATGAGGATCACTTCTGGAAGTTCGCTGACAGCGAGCTTGCTCAGGAGTTCCTGAACGAGCCCCAGGAGATCGGCCTGCCTCTGCGCGGCCTCTGCTACGGCGAGGAAGGCTTCCGTCACTTCTTCTTCAAGAACGAAGTCAAGGGCCTTGAGGACCTGAAGGGTCTCAAGATCCGCGTCTCCTCCGACCCCGTCATGACCGGCATGGTCACCAACCTCGGCGCTTCTGCCACCAGTGTTCCCTTCACCGAACTGTACAGCGCCCTGAACACCGGTGTTGTCGATGGTGCTGAGCAGCCCACCGCCAACTACCGCTCCAACGCCTTCCAGGAAGTTGCTCCTTACCTCCTCCTCGACGGCCACACCCTCGGTGCTCTGCAGATCGTTATTACCGATACCGCCTGGAACAAGCTCAATGAGGAGCAGCAGGGCTGGATCATGGAGGCTGCCAAGTACGCTTCCTCCGTCTGCCGTGAGCAGGTCGGCAAGGTTGAGGCTGAGACCTTCGAGCTCCTTGAGAAGGATGGCGCTACCGTTATCCCTGTGGAAGACAAGGCTCCCTGGGTCGAGGCTTGCCAGCCCACCATCAAGGCCAACACCGAGAAGCTCGCCGACCTGTATGCCGAGCTCGTTGCCATGGCCGACTGATACAGCCATCTGAACTTACGCAATTCAAAAAGCCTGAGGGGCGCAGGGGAAGTCCCCTGCGCCCTAGGTTTTTGTCCTGTTAAGATACCGCAAAGAAAGGGGTTTTCATTTTGCCTGGATTTTTCCGCACGCTTGAGAAAATCAGGCCGCTGTACGACTGGACGTACAAGATTATCATGTTTATCTGCAAGCTGCTGCTCATCGGAGATATTCTTATCACCTCTTGGGCTGTGGCCGGGCGCTATATTCCCTTCATCACCGATCCCCACTGGAGCGAGGAGATCGTGCTGACCTTCATGGTATACATGGCCGTTCTCTCCGCCACGCTTGCCATTCGCAAGGGTGCACATATCCGCATGACGGCCTTCGATACGTATCTGCCTAAAAAAGTGCTGGTTGTGTCCGACATTCTGGCGGACCTCGCTGTTTTGATCTTGGGTGTCATCCTGGTGATCTACGGCATCAAATTCTGCAACTCTCCCCTGAGTATCCGCGGCAAGTACGCCTCCATCCCCACACTCAGCAAAGTGTGGCAGTACCTGCCGGTTCCCGTGGCCGGCATCGGAATGATCATTTTCGAGTTGGAGCAGGTTTTTCTGCACGTCGAACAGCTTTTTGTGAAGGAGGATAAAAAGGCATGAGTGGTGAAGCTTTATCGACGCTCGTCCTTCTGGGCAGCTTTTTTGTCTTCATTATCCTTCGTTTTCCCATCGCCTACTCTGTCGGCATCTCCACGGTGCTGTGCATGATCTCCATGGGTCAGAACATCGTCACCCTTCCGCAGCAGATGGTCAAGGGCATCTGGTCCTTCTCCCTGATGGCGGTCCCCTTCTTCATCACCATGGGCGTTCTGATGGGCACCGGCGGCATCTCCGACAAGCTGATCGCATTGGCAAACTCACTGGTCGGCTGGATGCGCGGCGGCCTTGCCATGGTCAATATAGTGGCTTCCTACTTCTTCGGCGGCATCTCCGGCTCCGCTTCGGCTGACACTGCCTCCCTCGGCTCCATTCTCATCCCCATGATGGTGGACGAGGGCTATGACGCCGACTTTTCCACCGCCGTCACGATTACCTCCTCCTGTGAGGGCCTGCTGGTCCCGCCGAGCCACAACATGGTCATTTACGCCACCTCTGCCGGCGGCGTGTCCGTAGGCGCCCTGTTCATGGCCGGCTACATGCCCGGCGCTATTCTCGCGATTGCGCTGATGGTCGGCTCCTACATCCTCTCCGTCAAGAACAACTACCCCAAGGGCAAGCCCTTCTCCCTTATGAACTTTTTCAAGCAGATCGGCAAGTCTATCTGGGCACTGCTGGCCGTGCTGATTGTGGTCGTCGGCGTTGTGGGCGGCGTCTTTACCGCCACCGAGTCCGCCGCCATCGCGGTTATTTACTCCCTGTTTGTGTCCGTATTTATCTACAAAGGCCTGGATTGGAAGGGCGTTTGGAAGAGCCTGGAGCAGTGCATCGACACCCTTGCCATCGTTTTGATCCTCATTGCCATGAGCGCGGCCTTCGGCAACTGTCTGACCCTTCTGCACGTACCCGCCAAGGCGGCCACCTTCATCACCAGCATCTCCTCCAGCCCCGTGGTGGTCATCCTGCTGTTGAATGTGATCCTGCTGCTGCTTGGCATGATCATGGACATGGCCCCCATCATCCTGATCGCCACGCCGATCCTGCTGCCGGTCGCTATGAGTGTCGGTCTGCACCCGGTGCAGTTCGGCATCATGATGGTGCTCAACTGCGGCATCGGCCTGCTGACCCCGCCTGTTGGCGCGGTGCTGTTCATCGGCTCCGCTGTGGCAAAGCGCCCGATGGAGAAGGTCGTCAAGGCCACCTTACCCTTCTACCTGTGCATGATCGTGGCCCTGCTGCTGATCTCCTTCATCCCGTCCATCAGCCTTTGGCTGCCGCGGATTACAGGATCCCTGATCGGATAAGGAAAACGTCATGTATACGGAAAATAAAAACATCGCCGCGAAGGATCTCGGCGGCGGCGTAAAGCGCAAGGTGTTGTCCTACAGTGAAAAGCTCATGGCCTGTGAGCTCACATTTGAGAAGGGAGCTGTCGGCGCCCCGCACTCCCACCCGCACGAGCAGATCGGCTACATCATCTCGGGCCGTCTCGTGTATCAGGAGGAGGGACAGGAGGACAAGATCCTTGAGACCGGTGACACCTACTATGTTGCTCCCAACGTGGTCCACGGCGTACAGATCCTGGAGGACACAAAGCTCCTGGACATCTTCACCCCCATGCGGGAAGACTTCGTATGATCCAAAAAAAGACTGTTTCGCACTGCGAAACAGTCTTTTTTATATCGAACAGTATCAGGTGTTCTCGACCATATGTTTGACGATGGCAGCGCTGCGTCTGGCAGCAGCCTCCACGAAGGAGCGATAGGAGAGATGGCCCGAATCGTCCGCTTTGTCGGAAATGGCGCGGATGATGACGAAGGGCACGCGGTTCTGGGCACAGACCTGGCCGATGGCGGCACCCTCCATCTCGCAGCAGATGGCGCCGAAATCTTTGATAATGGTCTGCTTGTGGGCGGAATCCGCAATGAAACGATCGCCGGAGGCAATGCGCCCCTCATAGACGCTCTTTTCCGGCGCGGCGAGCTTGACTGACTCGACCGCACTGCGGCGCATAGTCTCGTCTGCCTGGAAGAAGCTGAACTCATTGTCGGGGATGATGCCCTTGGCGTAGCCCAGGGCTGTGCAGTCCATGTCATGCTGTACCGCATCGGTGGAGACTACAATGTCGCCGATGTTGATGTCTTTGCTCAGGGAGCCGGCCACGCCGGTATTGATGACACGGCCGACGCCGAAGTGGGTGATCAGGAGCTGCGCGCAGATGCCGGCATTGACCTTGCCGATGCCGCAGCGCACCAGCACGACTTCCTTGCCGCAGAGTGTACCGGAGTAGTAGGTCATCCCCGCGATGGATTCCATCATACGGATCTCCATGCTGCTCTTCAAAAGCTCAATCTCATTGTCCATGGCACCGATAATGCCGATGGGTTTTATCTCAAGATTCATAGCCGTTCTCCTTTATTTTTATGTTATTCTTGATTCATTCACGCATGCGCAGCAGCTTCGGCCGCAGCCGGTATTCGTAGAGGATTGCGAGGTTTCGCAGTGCAACGTCGTAGATCAGCATACACACGACCAGCATTCCGTAAAAAGCAATGCCGGCGAGTCGACCAAGCTCTTCCAACTCCTCCAGCCCGATGTCCAGCCGGAACACATAATAGATCAGCCCGTACATCACGCCCACCGCTGCCGCGAAATACACAAGCTTTATAAGCAGCCCCAGCAGCTTCGGCTTCACTTTGTCAAAGCTGCGCTTCAAAATCGGATAATAACCGAGAAAGAGGTAGAAAAACGCTGCCTCCTTGTCCGCGCTGAGGATCATGGACAGTGTCGCCGTCACGAGCCACACAAGCCACGCCCATTTGTTCCCTTGCTCGCGCATCACCGGGATCAGCAGTACCCCCGCCAAAAGCGGCGAGCAGTAGGTCATCACCGGCACGAGCCCGCCCGTCAGCATGAGCACGGCACCCAGCGCCGCCATCAGGCTGCAGAAGGCGACGGTATAGGCCCGGCCTTTATTTCTCCCCATGGCTTACTTCTTTTTAAACACCAGGAACTTGCTGATTACGTAGTTGCCGATGACCACCACAACCGCGACGATGATTGTCGTGATGCGGTAATCCACATGCAGCACGTTCACAAACAGCAGGTTCAGCACATAACTCAGGCCCCAGGTGCCGAGGCGGGAACCCACAAAGCCCAGAAACTCCGGCAGGATCTTCGGGTCCTTGCTCTGAAACACCCAGCGGCGGTTGGGGTAGTAGGCAAACAGAATGCCGGAGAGGTTCTCCACAATGCTCAGCACCGTGTTCTGCGCCACCGTCGGGAGCGTAACGCCGGGGTAGAAAACCGCGCCCCACAGAAACTTGCAGCCCCAGGACACCACCGTGGTCATCCCGCCCACAATGATGTAGACCAGAATTTCCCGGTATTTGACGCATAGGGCTTTGATTTTCTCGATCATTTGCTGTCTCCTTTTCTGCCGCAGATGCGGGAGATGATGTAGCGCGGGCGGCCCTTGATCTCGTCATAGATGCGGGCGAGGTAGTAGCCAATGATGCCGAGGGAGAGCATGAGGAAGCTGCCGATGATGAGCAGCAGCAAAATCACCGTTGTAAAGCCCGGCTGCGCAATGCCCGCAATTTTCTGAACCAGGGAGATCAGACCGAACACCACCGCCACGACGAGCGTAATAACGCCCATCACCGTCACCATATGCAGCGGTGCGGAGGAGAAGGAGGCAATGTTGGTGATGGCGTATTTGATGAGGGATTTGGTGGACCACTTGCTCTCACCCTCGGTGCGCTCCTGCACGCGGTAAAGGACCTCGGTCTTCTTATAGCCCACCCAGAAGGACAGGGCGCGGAAGAAGACATTGCGCTCCGGCAGGGCGTTGAGCGTGTCCACCACCTTGCGGTCAAGAAGCTTGAAGTCCGAGGAGGAACCCATGTCCATGCCGGTGGCGCGGCTGATGATGCCGTAAAAGCTGTTGGCAGCAAACTTGTGGAAGCCGCTCTCTTCGCCGCGATCCTCCTTGATGCCCTCCACGACCTCATAGCCCTCCTGCCAGAGACGGTACATGTCCACGATCTTCTCCGGCGGGTGCTGCAGGTCGCAGTCCATCACCACTACGCAGTCGCCTTTCGCCTGTTCGAGACCGGCAAACATGGCGGCTTCCTTACCGAAGTTGCGGCTGAAATGCACGCCGACCACATGGGGATCGGAAGCGCTGCAGAGCAGGATCTCACGCCAGGTGCCGTCGCGGGAGCCGTCGTCCACAAACAGCAGCTCATAGTCGATCCCGGCGTCGCCAAGGATCGCGCCGATGCGCTCGGCTGCGATGGGGATCATTTTTTCCTCGTTATAAGAGGGGAGAACAACAGAAATCATACATAGACCTCCTTATCTGGAGACAACATAGGTGGTAGTGAGACCGGTGGTGAAAAGCGCCTCGGCCCTGTCATAATCGGATTCTTCGGCAATGCGTTTCAGCAGCGCGTCTGCGTCATAACCGCTGGACCAGAACTTGCTCGTGTCGATGTACACCACGACCTCGTCCGCGTCTCCCACGTAGTCGAGCATGGGGGCAAGGCTCTGCTCATCGGTGACATAGACCTCCGGGAAGGTCAGAAGCTGAATAAGCCCCTCAGTCATGGGCATGAAGGCGTCCTCCGGTTCTGCAAACAGGACACAGGGATCGTCCGCATAGCTTTCGAGCACAACATTATACTCCGCGTGCTCGGGGTAGAGATAGTCGGGTGGGACAGTGCGCGCCTGCCAGAGGGCGAGGCACGCGATGGCAAGAAAGGCAAGGGCTCTGACTAAATCGGGCAACGTCCTTTCCCCCAGCGTGGTTTCCAGCAGATACAGCAGAAGGCTCACCGTCAGCACGAAAGCGGGGACGAGGTTGTAGATATAGCGAGGCTCGTCCACCGGGGAGATGACCGCCACCAGCACGAAGGTGACATAGGCGGGGATCAGGAACACCAGCCAGTCCCAGTGAAAGCGGTGGTCGAAGCTTGCCTTCTGCACTTGGGGAAAGATGCCGCAGATCCCGCCAACGCAAATGAGGCCGGTGTAGATCGCGGCCCTGAGTCCATGGCGGACAAAACCGAAAAAGGTGCGTACGCGCACGGAATACAGCGCCGTGTTTTTGAGGTTTTCCACCGCGCTGCCGCCGGATACCAGATCCTCGGCAAAGAGATGCCTGAGTGCCGCCGGGAATACCAGCAGCAGACTCAGCGCTCCGATGAGCGCACAGGGAACAAACCAGGCGAGAGCCTTATACTGCCGCTTCAACAGTGCCCAGACCACATAGGCGCCGCACAGGAAGAAGGCATAGAACACGAAATAGTACTGCGTCATGAGTCCCGCCAGCAGCGTAAGGCCGATGAAAACACAGGTGCGCGGCCGAAAACTATGCATGAGGTCGGCAATGAAGTACATGAGCACGACGGTCAAAAGGGTAAGCAGCACGTACATGCGGATCATGATCATCGTGGACAGACCGATGGTGCTCAGCCCGTATAATACCGCGGCCACGGCGGCGTTATACCGGCTGCCGCCGAGCTTTTGTACCAGCTTGTACAGCATTACGACACAGCCGAGATAGATCAGCCAGTCGAGGATCAGCGGCGGCCACTTGGAAAAGCTGTCGCGCGCGAAGGTGGAAGCAATGTTAAACAGCCAGTAATAGAGCGGCGGATGCACGTCGTTGACCTGGTTATAGTAGACCGAGCCAAAGTCGAAGCCCTCGTCGCCGTTGATGCTCACATAATCCAACAGCTCCTGCCGCGTGACGACCGTATGATCAAGGCTGCCGTAGCGCTCACCGGTGGTGGAGAGGAAGGGGTGGTAGCTGGAGTTGGACAGGCCATAGGTATAGAGCTCATCAATGAACATGCCCTGCTTGCGCGCTGCAAACAGCAGACAAACAGAACTGACCAGAATCAGTACCAGCACCAGTGCCCAGCCGCGTTTGAGCGTGTCCTTCAAGCGCTTTCCACCTCCATACAAAAATATCAAAATATTATACCGCTTTCAGAGATAATACGCAAGATTTTTATAGAAAAATCCCTGGGATACAACCGAAACCAGCGGATCCCAGGGGCGTTTGTTATTCTTCCTTTGTCTTGATCTCGACCGTCATGCCGTCCGCCTCGGTAGCGCTGACCACGTCATCAAAGTCGCCGATCTCCACGTCAATGTCACGCTGCTCTGTAACACCGTAGTGCTCCTTGAGCTCGTCGATTTTTGCGCGCTTTGCGCGGATGCTGTCCGAGACACGATTTGCCTGCTCAAAGAGCGGGACGAAAAAGCCCTCGGGCGCGTCCTTGGCCTGCTCAAAGTAAAGCCTGCCGATCTCGGTGTAGATGCGCTGCAGCTCCTCATGCTCGCCATTGAGCTCGAGCGTAAGCTTCGTGAGCTGCCCGAAGGCCTTGGCACGATTGGCGCCCTGCGCGTACACGTCCAGCACGCCGCTGGAACTCGCCGTCTCCTTGACCTTGTCGGCAAGCTTGCCGAGCGTGCCGTTGAGAATATCCTTGTAATCAGCCATTTTCAGATTCCTCCTTATGGGTGCTTTCGATGATCACCGCCGCTTCCTGCGCGGCGACGCGGTTGGCATACAGATCGCCGGGGGAGAAGGGCTGCCGGTGTTTATATACCAGCAAGGCCGCCGATACAATGACCAGCACCAGACTCAGCGCCTGGGAGATGCGGATGCCGGTCCCGCCGAGATAGAGGCTGTCGGTCCTCAAACCCTCGATCCAGAAGCGGCCCAGACCGTAGAGCAGAAAATACAGCGACATGCAGTGCCCGTCAAAGCGGCGTTTCCCGGACTTCTCAAACCACAACAGGAACAGCAGCACGCCGAGATTCCACAGACTTTCGTATAAAAAGGTGGGATGTACATAAATGGTGGCGCCGCTTGCATCGGTCAGCCCCATGCGGCAGAAGACCTCGGTCTCGGCGCCGAAGGCCTCGCGGTTGAGGAAGTTTCCCCAGCGCCCGATGATTTGCCCGATCAGCAGCCCAAAGCACAGACAGTCGAGCATGGCGGGGAAGGGGATCTTTTTTCGCCTGCATACAAGATATGCCACCAGCACCCCGGCAATGACGCCGCCGTAAATGGCAAGGCCGCCGTTGCGGATGGCGAAAAGCTCATCCGGGTGCTGTACGTAATAGCCAAGTTGAAACAGCACGTAATAGGTTCGTGCCCCAATGATCGAGCAGGGGATCAGCCAGATCATCACGTCGTAGATATCATCCTCCTTGAGTCCGAAGCGCCTGGCACGCTTGGAGCAGAAGGCGATGCCCAGCAGAAAGCCCAGGCCGATCAGTACCCCATAGAAATAGATGGGATGCCCGAAGAGAGTGAAATATGACGGCGGGTTGAGACGCAAGCCCCCCAGCATGGGGAAAGAAATCACAGACTCACGCTGTATCGTTTCCAGCATGGCTTATGACTTCGCCTCCTTTGGCGTAATGATCGAGAGAGCCAGGTGCTCGGGGGCCAGCGACTCCGCAACAAAGCGGCGGCAGTCCTCGGCAGTGATTATCTCCAGCAGCGGGAAGCTGTCGAAGCTGCAGTAGCCGTCGAAGCAGTCCATCGCAAGCGACACGCACACGTTGTCAAAATCCTCCAGCGCCCGGAGTCTCGCGCCGAGACTTGCGCGCTTGGAGCGGACAAAGTAGGCTTCGTCAAAGCCTTCCTTTGCCACGCGCGCGATTTCGGCGTTGAGCTCTTCGAGCACCTTCTCCGGCACCTTGCTCTCACCGCCGATGATGACGGTGATGGTCCCGGCGCTGGCGTCCACCTCATAGTCAAAATCGTTGTTGAGCGTCCCGTCCGCGTAAAGCCGCGTAAAGAAAGGGGATGAGCTGCCGCACAGCATCCTGAGCGCGAGCCCCGCGATCAGCCGCTGCCGCTGTGCTTCCGTCCCGGTGAGACCGGGGGCGAGCTTTGCGCCGATCAGAAACTGCGGGGCCGAGACCTCCATCGCCTCGGAACGAAAGCGCTCCGAGGGCAAAATATCCTCCGCCGGGCCGAAGTCCGCCGTAGGGACGGGAGCCTTTTCTTTGGGCAGCGCCTCTTCGGCGATACGGATGATTTGTTCGGGATCCACGTCGCCCTCTACGCACAGCACCATATTGGACGGGGCATAGAAAACTTTGTGGCAGTCATAAAGGGTTTCGGCGGTGATCTCCGCAATGCTCTCCACGGTTCCGGCCACCCGGTCACGGATCGGGTGATGGGCATAGAGCATTTTCAGAAGGTTATAGTAGATCGCCAGACCGGGGTTATCCTCTCCCATGCGGATCTCCTGGGCGATGATGCCCTGCTCCTTCTGCACGGTCTCGTCAGTGAAGTAAGGGGTGGAGACAAAGTGCAGCAGCATGCGCAGGTTTTCTTCAAAGCCCTCGGTGCACTGAAAGTAGTAGCAGGTGATGCCGGAGGAGGTGAAGGCGTTGGGGTCGGCACCGTTTGCCGAAAGGATGTTCAGGGCATTGTCGCCGTTCGGCAGGTCGAACATCTTGTGCTCGAGATAGTGGGCCACGCCCGCCGGGGTATCGAGCTTGCGCCCATCCACGGTAAAGCGGCGGCAGGCCCCGCCGTAGTTGGTGGCAAAGGCGGCATAAAAGGTGGAAAAATCCTTCTTCGGCACTACGCGCACTTCCAGCCCGTTGTCCAGAACTGCTGTGTACAGCGTCTCACCGATGCCGGGATAATCAAGCTTCTGTATCTTCATCTTCCGCTTCCTCTTCCTCCTCATTCTCGCCGCACAGGAAATAGACCATGTCCAGCTCTACACTCTTTGCAACCGCGACGACATCTTCCTTCGTCACATTCTCCACAAGCTCCGCGAGCTCTGTGGGACCATAATCGGCTCCGTCGACTGCCTGGCTGAGCCACCAGCCCTCCAGCTCACCCTGGCTGTCCAGCGTCGAGCGCAGGTCGGAGGCCACCGAGCGTTTGGCCCAGAGAAGCTCATCGTCTGAAATCTCGCCGTTTTTCACGGCGTCGAGCTGGGCAAGAATCTCGGCCCTGGCGGCCTCAAAATTTTCAAAGCTGATGCCCGATGAAACAAGCATAAGGCCCTTGTGCAGCACGACAGCAGAGCTTGCATAATAGCATAGCTGCAGCTTTTCGCGTACATTCAGAAACAGCTTGGAGGTTGCCCCGCTGCCGTAGACAGCATTGAAGACGTGGATGGCGGCGCGGTCCGGCTCCTCCATGCATTCGCCGAGACGAAAGCCCAGTACAAGCTTGCCCTGGGTCACGTCCATGTGCTCTTCAAAATAGCGCGGCTCTGCCTCCACGGCGTTCATGCGGATTTCGGTGCCGATATCATAATCAATCTCGCCCCTGGGCATCCCGGCCAGCGCGTCGCGCAGGGCCTCCTCCACATCTTCGAGTTTCGCCCTGCCGCAGTAGAACAGCTCCACCGGGCTTTTGCGCAGAAGCTCACGGTAATAGCGGCTGAGCTTTTTGTAGTGGATGGCCTCGCACTCGGGGATGTCGCCGAAACGGGAGACGGCGTAATCCTCATAGCAGCACATCTCCTCCAGGCAGCGCTGCACGGCGTAGCTGCGCTTTTCGTTGACCCGGCTGCGGATGAGGTCCAGGAGCTTTTCCTTCTCGCTGTCCACATACTGCGGCAGCAGGAGCCCCCCGCGCGTGACCGGGGAGAGCAGCATCTCGGCCATAAGAGAGCTCATCTCGCCGAGCAGGGCCTCGCCCCCCGGGAGGAAGGCAGGCTCCGGAAAGCTTGCGAAGAAGCCGAGGCAGTGCACCTCACCCACGCGGCGGATCACCGGCTCGATGGCGGCGCCGTAGAGCTCGTCCAGGCGGCGGGAGAGCTGTTCCATATCCGGGTAGCGTGTCGTGCCGCGGCGCAGGACCGAGGGAATCAGCGCGTTCATGGCGGCAGTCTCACGCCTGAGCTGTGTGAGCAGATTGACGCTCATACAGGCGGTCTTGAATTTATCGGATCGCAGATGGCTCAGAAAAACGCCCGGCATCAGCTCCGACCGTGAATACTCCATGGGACACCTCCAAAGGCAGGATTTTCATTTTTTAGATAATTATAACACCAAGGGAGGGAAAAGGGAAGAACTTATACAATCTTCCCGTCCCTTACCTCAACGTGATGCCGTCTCCCTTCCGGATCAGTCCATTCGACCGTATAGTCGCCCAGTGCGCCTGGGCGGGCCTGCAGCTTTCCGCCTTTGAGGCGCAGGCCCAGAAGCCCCTCGCAGACCGCACGAAAGTACCAACCGGCGGAGCCCGTGTACCAGGTCCAGCCGGCGCAGCCGACGCGTCCGGGGGCGGAACACACATCGGCGGGCAGCACAAAGGGCTCGGCTTCATAGCGCTCGGCCCGCGTGTTTTCCGGCAGCAGCATGCGCAAAAGCGCCTTTCCCTCGCGCTCGCGCCCGCGCCGCAGGCAGGCCAGCGCCAGCCAGACGGCCGCGTGGGTGTACTGCCCGCCGTTTTCACGAAAGCCCTCACCGTAACCGCTGAGATAGCCGGGGCTGTCCTCACTCGTGTAGGGCGGCGAAAGCAGCTTCACGATACCGCGCTCCCGATCAACCAGGCGCTCGAGGGTGCTGTCCAGCGCAAGCTCCACTTTCTCGGGGCTTGCCCAGGGACAGAAGGCCGCCCAACTCTGGGAGAGAGAATCGATGCGCTCGCCGTCGCCGAGAGGGCTGCCGTCTTGCCTGTAGGCTCGCAGGTACCAGCGGCCGTTGAAGCATGCGTCGGCTGCACGGCCCACTTGTTCGGAAAGAACGCGAAAATGCGGAGCCCGTTTGTCGTCAAGCCGTTCCAGCAGTTCCGAGAAGCTCAGCGCGCAGCAGGAGAGAAACCAGCCCAGCCAAACGCTTTCACCGCCGACACGGTCGAGCCCGTCGTTCCAATCGCCGCTGCCCATATACGGCAGCCCGTGGGGGCCAAAGCCGCGCGCTTCAACTATCGCAAGGGAGTGCAGCGCATGGTCGAGCACGGCCGCACGCTGCTCACTCTGCGCCGGGATCTCATAGCGGTCGTGTTCATCCGCATGCAGGGGCTCGGACTGTACGAAAGGCACCTGCACATCACAGACCGCGAGATCGCCGGTCGCGTCTGTGTACTCGCACAGCGCCCACGGAAGCCATAAAAGATCATCCGAGCATTTTGTGCGCACGCCTTTGTCGCCGGCCGGGTGCCGGTGCCACCAGTGCATCACATCCCCCTCAAGGTATTGGTGACGGCAGCAGTCGAGGATCTGTGAGCGGCATAGGGCCGGGTCGATGAGCAGAAGATTTGCGCAGTCCTGAAGCTGGTCGCGAAAGCCGATCGCCCCGCCGGACTGATAGATGCTGCTTCGCGCCAAAATCCGGCAAGCGTAGCACTGATATACGGACCAGGTGTTCATATAGTGGGAAAGCGGCGCGTCAGCACAGGCGAGGGAAAAGCGGTTCAGATACTGCCGCCACCAGGAGCGGGCGTCGCGGAGAAGGTTTTCAGAGTCGAAGGCGTGCAGAGCCTCCGCATCGGTGCCGATGAGCAGGATTGTCGGTTCGTCGGCCTGCATGGTCAAGCGCAGCGCCGCCGGGCAGAAATTGCTTTCCGCCGTGTAAGGCACCGACGCGCCGACATACACTTCCGTTCCCGGCAGCCATGCGCCCTCATCCCGGAGCCGGATAAGTCGGTCATGCTCTTCGATCTGCAGCCCGGCTCCATCTTCCGTGCCGAGACGGGGATGAAGCTCCCAGCCCAACGTAAGGCCATCTGCGCCCCGGATCATCAGCACGCGCATATCAATGCCCATGGGGATAAACATACATGTCTCGATCTCTCTCTCCGCAATTACTCTGTGCCAGACAGCAAGCCCCGGCGAGTAGGTGACCTCGCAGGGACTGAGACCATCGGCGAAGAGATTGACTGCCGCACCATCGACCAGGGCATAAACCGCCTCCGCGCCTGCCGCTGCGCGGATATCCGCCGCCGGCGGCAGCAAGCGCATCTCCCGCGCGTTTTGCAGCCACAGCCCCGCCGGACCGAAGTCGGCAGCAAAGGCAGAGAAGCTGCCGTTTGTGAGCACATGCTGCCAGATGCGCGGCGGTAGCGTCTTTTCAACACGGTAAACAAAGCTGTCGCCCTCCCAGCGGAAAGACGGAATGCTCCCGCCGCGTGCCGGCGCCGGGAGAGCGGAGCGCAGCGGCGCGGGCGGTTCTTTTTTCTCCCCGATGAAGACTGCCGCACGGGAGCGCAGGACATTGAGGGCTGCGCTCGGCGCAAAGAGGACGCCACCTCTTGTGCCGATCAGGGCTTCCAGATCGAAAGCCGCAAGGCGGTTTTCGATCTCCCGTACAGCCGGACGCAGGTATTCGCCCTGCTCGTCGCTGAGATAGACAAGCTCGGTATCGAGCCCGCAGCATTTCAGCAGACAGAAGGCCCGCAGCAGCCGGTCGCGCTCGTTTGCCCCGGCGCGGCAGCAAAGGATTGGGTAATCCCCCGAAATCCCCCAGCGCCAGAGAGCGCTTTTCGGTTCGGCGCCTCTGAGACGGTTTTCCCACAGCGGCAGCACCATATTCATGGCGTCGTCCACTTCCTCCGCGCTCATATGAAGGCGCAGCGCCGCGGCCCGCACCATGCTGCCGCCGGAGTCTCCGGGAGCCTCCAATATGCGGCTTGCTGTGTCGAAAGCCTCCTGCGCGCTGCTGCCCAGCGCGATCACAAAGCGCAGCACCCGTTCGCTTCCGCTGTGCACGGTCAGATCGACTCGCACACGTACCTGCGGCGAAAGGAGCGCGCCGAGCCCGCCGCGCTCGTCCGCGTCAAAGACAGCGGGATGATCGGCGGTCAGACAGAGATAGCGGTCGCGGCCGCCGTCTTTCGAAAGACGCCTGAGCAGGAGCCGTCCGTCCCGCAGCTCTGCCTGCATGCCGAGCTGCCAGTAGGCGCGGTGACTCTCCCAGTCGCGCTCGCTTGCGAGGATGGGGACAAAGCGGAGCGTGACCGGCAGACTGCGCGTCCTGTCGGCGGTGAGGGCAAGGGTCAGCGCCTCGCCGAGCTCCCCTTCGGCGCAACCGCGTGTCAAAACGGCGTGCAGACCGTCATGAGAGGTTTCCCAGCGGCAGCGGTCTTCCGCAAATTCCCAATGCATGGGCGGCTCGCCGTGCGCCCCAAGCGTGAGGGCAAGACCGGGATCGTTACCCTCCGGACGATAGACACAGGTGTCGCCGAGAAAGGCGGTGCTCTCCCCGGTGCTTTTGATGCGCATGTTGTATGCACCGTTTGAAAGCAGACAGGCCCGCGCCGTCCCGCCGCATTCTCCATGCGCGCCCCAGGGCTCGCGCCGTTCCTTGGTCGGCCGCTCGGGTACCGGGCTGTGGTCGCGGCGGATGACGGCAGCAGAGTCGGGGAGCTTCTCCTGCAGCAAGAGCGTGAAGGCCGCCATGGAGGGCTCGGACAGGAAAAGCTGCCGGACAATGCCGCCTTCGGCGGCGTTGAGGGCCGCCAGGATGCTCATGCCTACATGATGCGCCATCCAGCAGCGCACCTGTTCCCCGTCCGGATTTACGCAGCGGCCGGGGGTGAAGTCCAGTGCCTCGATATAACCCCAGCGGCCCACGGCACCCAGATCCCGCAAGCGGCGAAGGTTACGCACAGCGGCGGAGGGTTCCACCGCGAGCGCCAGAAAGCTTGCGTAGGGCGCGATGACAAGGTCGGCCTCCTGCCCGCGCTTGAGGGCCAGGGCCGGGCAGCCGTGGGCCTTGTAGCGATAGCTTAATGATGCGTCAAGGGAATAAAACGCGCTCTCGGAGATGCCCCAGGGCTTGCCGGGCAGGCGGCGCCGCTTCTGGGCATAGAGGCAGAAGCGCGCACTCTCATACAGCAGACTTGAGCGGCAGAGAGGGAGAAAGAGCATGGGCATGAGGTATTCAAACATCGTCCCCGTCCAGCTTGCAAGACCGCGATAACCGTCCTTCTGGAGCTGAGCGCGGCTCAGCCGCTTCCAGTGGCGAAGCGGGACCTGCCCGCGGGCAAGGGCAATGTAGCTTGTGAGCATTGCCTCACTTGCCATCAGATCATACCAGCCGCCTGCACCGCGCTCCTTCTCGGCGTCATAGCAGATATAGAAAAGCTCGCGGTGTTCGTCGTAGAGGGGCGCAAAGTCCATGGCAATGATGAGTGAGCGCAGATCGGTCTCAAGATCTGTCTCACCCCAACTGTGAAGCGCTGCGCATACAGTGATGAGCCCCGCGCAGAGGTTGCCGCTGTCCACGGTGGAGACAAAGCGCGGGCGCAGCGGACGGAGCGTGCGCGTGTCATACCAGTTGTAAAAGTGTCCCCGGTGTTTTTCCATCCGCTTGAGGGTTGGTACCATGCGGCGGATATAGTCGGCTGCCTCCGACCGGGGAATGACCCCTGCCGCGCCGAGCGCCGCCGCCGAAGCAAGGGCGAGACCGATGTTTGTGGGCGAGGTGCGGTGGGCCGTGCCGATGGGCGGCTGCTGCTGGAAGTTGTCGGGCGGCAGAAAGTGGTCGTCCGCAGAAGAAAGGTCCCTATAAAAACCCCAGGCTTCCGCAATGCTGCGGTGCAGCAGGTCCCGGTCCCGGACGGAGAGGGACGTCTCCTGCGCGGCCGGAAGGGCCAGCGCCGCGGCGCAGGCCGGGGACACGAGCCACATGAGTCCCGCGGCTTTTCCCGGCGCTTCTGGTGCAAAAGCCATCAGCAGCACACCGAGCATCACGCAGGGGAACATCGCGCGCACGTGCTCTGCAAGGGAGGCAGTGGCGCGCACTTCGGCGAAGGTCGTCCACTGCAAAAGCCGCTTGTGACTCACCGTCATGCGCCAGAGCGCCGTGAGCATCGCCGAGAGGCACACCCACGCCTCAAAGGGCAGCAGCCACAGCCGCATGAAGCAACGCACGATCGCCCCGCCCAAGCCTGTCAAAAGCCGTGTGTGCCGCCGCAGGCGGACCCGGCCGTTCTCACGTCGGAGACCGGCATCAGCCAGAGTCAGGATCAGGTCCTGCCCCAGCGTCAGCAGCGCTGCCCAGCCCACAAGCGTGAGACCGGGGCTTTCACAGCACAGGCCAAGCAGCATCGCAGTGAAGGTCACAGGCGCCGTGAGACTGCGACGCAGACTCTCCAGCAGGCGAAAACGATCCATCAGCGGCAGTTCCCGTTTGAAGATCCAGGGCGCATTCTGCCAGTCGCCGCGCACCCAGCGGTGCAGGCGCTTGAAGTAGGCAAGCGGCTTTGCGGGAAAGGCGTCCACCAGATTCACGTCACTCATATACGCCCCGCGCAGATAGGCGCCCTCCAGCGCGTCGTGACTGAGTATGCGTCCGGTCGGCAGTTTTTCACCGCAGCGAAGCAGCATCTCGGCGTTCAGAATGCCCTTTCCCGCAAAACCGCCGGAGCCGAAGGCGTCCATGTAGAGCTCGGTGCTCAGTCCCCCGTAGGGATCACTGCCGCCGGGCCCGGCGAAGATGAGGGCAAAGTCCGTGGCCCCGGCACTTTGAAGCTCTGTTTCGATGCGCGGGTGGATGACCGCATGGCCCGAGACAGGAAGCTCGTCCGGACCCGGGACCGGGACGTTGAGCGGGTGGAGTGCCGCACCGATGAGCTGCCCCAACGCACCGGGGAACACACGGGTATCCGCGTCGAGGGATATGATCCAGCGCGTGCCGCGCAGGGCTTCCCGGTCGCCTGTGACGATAAGCGCAGATTCCCGGCCGCACAGGAGCTTTGCCAGCTCCGTCAGCGCGCCGCGCTTGCGCTCAAAACCGCTGTAGCCCTCCCCGTCAAAGCTGCGTTTTCGCAGAAAAAGGTAAAAGCCTCCGCCGTATTTTTGGTTGAGCGCTTTGACGGTTTCCTCCGCCTGCGCGATGAGAGTCGCGTCCTGCGGTGTGGTCTCGGTCTTGGCCCCGGGCAGATCTGCAAGCAGGCCGAACAGAAGATTTTTCCCCTCGCGGCGGCTTGCAAGGCGCAGCTCCTCAAGGTGCTTTAAGTCCACGCATCCCAGCAGCGCTGACAGCACACAGATCGTTTTTCCCTCCACCGGAACCCCGGTGCCGAGATCCATGCGCGGCAGAGGACGCGGCTGCAGAAAACGCAGCAGCAGAAAATCAGCAAAGCCCTTCACAAGTGACCACAGCGGGACGATCAGCAAAAGCGCCGCAGGGAGATCCCCCAGAAATGAGTATGCGGCCAGGCATCCGAAGAGCGTCAGCCCCGCAAGAAATGCGATGTAGAGCGCAGCGCGTATTTCCCCCGGCGGGGAGAAGAGCAAAAAGCCCACATGCCGCCCCGTGCGTTTCGACTCGTCCACAAGCCGCCGGGCCAAGATCTGTTCGTCCAGGCCCTGCTCTTCGGCAAGCTCGGACAGACGGCGCAGATAATCCTCCTTCGTCACGCGGTCCATTTTTGAATAGCTTCCGGTCGGATCCTCTGCAAGGATCCGGCCGGGGATGTCGGCCTCATCCAGCAGCGTGTCCATATCCATAGCCGCAAGCAGCGTCAGGGATCCGAAAAGGGCCGCAAGCTCCTCCGTCAATGTCTCCGGCTCACTCGATGCGCCGAGCTTGCGGCAGCTTGAAGCAAGGGCCTCCAGGATCGCGGCCCTGATTACCGCCGGAAACAACCGAAGCTCACTGCGCTGCAGGACTGTGACAGACTGAAAGCCCGAAAGGTACAGAGCGCAGCGCTCTTGAGTGAGCCTGCCGTGTCCCGCCTGCAGCAGTGCCCGGCACAGCGCCGCGATCAGCAGCCTTCCGCGCGCGCAGCGCTGTCGCTGCGCCTCCCGCAGGGTGCGGCGGACGGCGGGATACTCCCTCTGCAGCAGGTAGAAGTTATCCAGCAGCCATTCGCACGCCGCCGGGATATGGGATGCACCCTCATAACGCCGCTGCAGCAAGGCATGGCAGCGCTGCGCCTCCTGAAAGCAGCGCCTGAGCGTCTGCGCCTCATTTCGGCCGTCGTCCATGCCCTCGGGGCGCAAGGTTCGGGCACAGGCGGCGGCATAGTCGTAAAGACGTTCATCTTCAATATACGGTACCAGATTGATACTGTCCATGCTTTTATCTCCGTTCAGACAAAAAAGATATACGTAGAAACATTTTTTCCCATTCTGTACATGATATTCGTTTCAGCACGTGGACAGGACCTTTTCATGCTGTTATAATATAATACATTCAGCGTTAGGGAGAATGCACATGACGAACAGAAACCTGAAGAGGATCGCGCTGCTACTTCTGCTCCTGCTGACTGCAGTGGGGCTGGCATGCTGCAAGGGCGCCGACACGGCGGCGAAAGAATATGTGGATTATCTGGACATGTCCAACTGGGCGTACTACGGTATCGGGGAGGGCAAACCGGTGGACGTATTCCTCCTTTGCCCGGCGGTGGATACAAATGACGAGTACAACATGTCCCTGGATGACAGAAAAACGAAGGAACATTTTGCCGGCGCACTGAACATGGAACGTGGACTCTATGAGGAAACGGCGCGCATGTTCGCGCCCTACTACTGTCAGGCGGCTTTGAAAGTATTCGGCCTCCCGCCCGAGGAGCAGGCACCGTATCTCGATTTTGCCTATCGGGATGTGTCGAATGCCTTCGTGTGGTATCTGGCTCACATGAACAAGGGCAGACCCATTATTCTGGCAGGCTTTTCCGAGGGGGCCTACATGTGCTATCGCCTGATGGAGGATTATTTCGGACAGGGCGTGAACCTGTCCGCCTATGACGAATCGGTCGACTGGGGCGATTCTCTGTCCGAGCAGCTTGTGGCGGTGTACGCTATCGGCTGGCCCTGTACGCAGGAGATGACGGAAAAGTACCCGCAGATTGTACCCGCAAAGGCGGAGGACGATATCGGCGTTGTAGTCAGTTTCGACTGCGAAGCGCCTGAGGTCTCCGAGACTTTCATCATTCCCGCCGGGGTAAAGGCATGTGCCATCAACCCCCTCAACTGGAAAACGGACAGCACCCCGGCGGCGAAAGCCGAAAACCTCGGTGCTTGCTTCGTCGGCTATGACGGCAGCATCAAGCGGGAGGAAAGGGCGCTGTGCGGCTGCTATATCGACCCTGAGCGCGGCGCGCTGAAGGTCACGGATCTGAGCAGTGCGGACTATAAGCCGGGACTGCCCATCCTGCCGGAGGGGGCCTATCACATCTACGACTATCAGTTCTTCTACCGCAATCTTCAGCAGAATGTGCAGACGCGAACGGAAGCCTATCTTGCCGCTGCGGACGCACTTCCGGCGGCTGCGTAAAGACAGCCTGTTTTTGGGAGACATCTATGAGTACATTCACAAAACGCATTGTCATGAGCGTTCTCGGCGTTGTCGTCGGCGGGCTGAGTGTCGGCATGTTCAAACATGCGGCCTTCGGCGTCGACCCCTTTCAGGCCCTCATGAGCGGGCTGGACGCGGTGATCCCGATCCGCTTCGGGACGCTGTATGTGATCGTCAACTTACTCCTACTGGTTTTTTCGCTGATCGCGGACCGGCACAAGATCGGGCTTGCGACCTGTATCAATCTCTTTCTGCTGGGCTATGTCGTGGAGTTTTCCCAGGCGCAGTGCGAAAAGCTGTTCCCTGCTCCGGGGATCCCGACTCGCCTGCTTCTGCTCCTGGTGGGGATCGTTATCCTTTCCCTGTCCTCTGCGCTGTACTTCACCGCGGATCTGGGTGTGTCTACCTATGACGCAGTCGCCCTGGTATGGTCTGAACGCCGGACGCGTCTGCCGTTCCAGCTTTGCCGTGTTGTGACCGACAGCGTGTGTGTGATCGCCGGAATGATTCTGTGCCGTCTGTCAGGCATGGATGCCGCGCGGATTTTCGGCTCGGTGGGCGTCGGCACGGTCATTACCGCCTTTTGCATGGGTCCGCTGATCGCCTTCTTCAATCGGACCGTCGCCCGGCCTCTGCTGGGCATCTCTGCCGAAGCACCGCAGGAATGACAGAGCACCGATAGCCCTGCAATACGCAGACGGGGATAAAAAAACTGTGCGTTCATCCCGGGGTGAACGCACAGTTTTTTGTTGTCTGTTTATACCGCTTTTCCGTATCTTTACATGAGAGGGGAGAGAAATTTCGCAATCTGCCCGATGAACTTGGTGGAGAGCTTTTCCGCCCGGATCGTCTCGGCGGTGACCTCCCTGCACTTGGAGAGGGTTTGCGCAAAATCCGCTTCGATATCCGGGATGCAGTCCGCCCTGTACAGATAGGTGCCGCACTCAAAGTGATGATACAGACTGCGGTAGTCGAGGTTAATGGTGCCGACGGTGGCCTTTATATCGTCGCTGACAAAAACCTTGGCATGGACAAAGCCTGGTGTATATTCGTAAATCTTCACGCCCGCTTCCACAAGGGATTTATAGTGGGTCTTGGCCAAATCGTTTGCCACCTTCTTGTCCGGAATACCGGGCAGAATGAGCTTCACGTCCACACCCCTCTGTGCGGCAAAGCGAAGCGCGGTTTCCAGTTCGCCATCCAGAATCAGGTAAGGCGACATGATATGGACGTAATCCGTCGCTCTGTACAGGATGTCGATATAGACCGATTCGCCCACCTTGTCCGTGTCCAGGGGGCTGTCACCGTAGGGCATGACATAGCCGCCGGCCTGCGTCATACCCTCCGCCTTGCCGAGAAAGCTCTCGTAATCCGGATCCTTAGCGCCGACATACCACATCTGCAGGAACATCAGCGTGAAGCTGCTGACCGCGGGCCCCTTTATCATGACCGCCGTATCCTTCCAGTGGCCGAAGCGCTCTTTGCGGTTGATATACTCGTCGGCAAGGTTGACGCCGCCGTTGAATGCCACCTTGCCGTCGATCACGAGAATTTTGCGGTGATCGCGGTAGTTATAATGGGAAGAGACAAAGGGCTTGATGGGGGAGAAGGGCTTGGCCTTGATGCCCTCTTTTTTGAGCAGCTTCCAGTAATCGATCGGCAGCGTGGACATTTCGCACATGCCGTCATACATGACACGGATCTCCACGCCCTGCTTTGCCTTGCGCGTCAGTACATCCAGAATCCGGCCCCACATGTAGCCCTCTTCGATGATGAAATATTCCGCAAAGATGAAATTTTCGGCCTTTTCCAGCTCCTCCAGCATGGCTTCAAATTTGCTCTCGCCCAGAGGAAAGTATGTCACCGTGCAGTGATCGTACAGGGGGAAGCAGCCGCTTCTGTTGAGATAGCGGCAGAGATCGTCCGTGCCGGTGCCGTCGCGTGTCAGTGTCTCCAGCACACTCTTTGGCTGAGCCAGCATCTTTTTGGTGTCGCCGATCTGTTTTTCGACCAGCTTTCGTTCCATCCTGTGCCCCACATTCGACTGGGTAAAGAGCAGAAAGGCTGCGCCGGCCAGCGGCAGAACGGCGATAATCAGCATCCAGGTCAGCTTGGCCGAGGAATCCATGCTGCAGTTGAACAGGTAGATGACCATGGCGAGGCTGAACAGGCGCAGCAGGACAATAAGGACCGGCAGCTCTTTCGTAAAGTAACCGTATGCGGCGATCAGAATGGCGATCTGCGTCACCAGCAGCAGCGCAATCAGGCCGAAGCGGCTGAATACCAGACGGAGAAGCCCCTTCTTTACAGGCTTAGCAAGTCTGACTACGTTTTCTTCGTTTCCCATTCGGTGCTCTCCTTTCCGCGGGCGCTGATTTCACGGACAACGCCTCTGATTCCGGGGCGTTTTTTCTCGTATCCTTCAACAAAATCCTCAACAGCCGCGATTTTATCCGCCGCAGAAACGATCACACCCTCCAGGGAATTGGGCGGCTTGGCCTTCCCGACCGGCCACATGTGACGGGCAATGATGTCGGCTTCCTTATCTGAAAGGCCGCCCGTGAGCTTGTTGGCGATATCCACGGAATCCAAGGGGTGCTGTCTGCTGCATTCCAAGGAGGAATGAAATTTCTCATTTCGTCCGAGAATGCCGAGATCGTGACAGAGCGAGCCTGTCACAACCGATGGGATATCTGTCTTGATATGCAGCTTTTTCAGTGCATGGCAGATGGCGAGGCTTGTCATGGCGACGCGCATCGTGTGCGCACCCACGGTTGACAGCGTGTGGTGCCTTTGTGTGAAGGCCCGCTGCATCTCTTCTGAGCTCAGAATTTTACCGCCGTAGAGTATTAAATCCTCATGCATCGCTTCTCTGCGAGCCAGTTTCCTCTTGCTTTTAGAGTTCATTGTTTTATCCTTTGTAGAAGCCTGCTGCATTTTTTGCAATATATGCGTTGTGTGTCGCCACGTCTGCGGCAGCACACATCAGATGTATTTTATTTTAGGAACGGAAACATGTCAAGGCTGGGTTCATTGCTTCGCTCATGTGAGTAACTTCTTACCACCGATAGTGCGTCAAGTCGTGTTCGACGCTGCCAAAGAAAAAAGCCACTCCTTTGGAGTGGCTTTTTCTTTGGCAGCGGGAGAAGGATTCGAAGAGCCGGATCGAACTTCTCATACGTAAAAAGTAGTCCAAATCACTCAAAATATTATATTATCGCAACTTTTCCGTGACGTCTTGTCTCACCGGTTCAGGTGCAAAAAATCAGGCAAGGGCCGGGTAAGGGCTGCCAAAACAGGAGGATACATATGATACAAAACAGTTTTGAGAAGAACGGCGGAACCTACACTTTGGTGGAGGACCATCTCATTCCTGATCTGATCATAGCAGACAGGAAGCCGCTTGGCAAGTGGGGACTGCTGCGGAAGCACTTTCTCCGTGAACACCACCGGGCATTGTATTCCAGCTGGCTTCTAACCGGTAAGCTGGACGAGCATCTGAGGCAGATCGAGAAAGACTGCGAGGAACGCTTTGAGCTTATTACCATGCAGATGGCAGAGCAAGAGAACGTCACCGAGGGGCTGAAGGCCGACGATCAGATGGAGTGGCTGCGGCGCATGAACAACATCTGGAACAGGGCGGAAGAGATCGTGCTGCACGAGCTCATCTATGTGTGAGGGGGTGCAAAAATGCAGATACTTGAAGACCTTTATGTCGGCGATGTCCGCCCCAGCGAGCGGTACTTTCAGAAGAACAGCCAGTACGCTGAAGCGCTGGATGAGCTTGTAAAGGTGGGCGACATGCTGACGGACAAACTCAATGAGGAAGAGAAGGAACTCTTTGAGGACTTCATGGACGCCCAGCGCGAGGTCACCGTCCTCACGGATTGCGAGACCTTTTGCTTCGCGTTCAAGCTTGGCGCGAAGATCATGATGGATGTTCTGACGGACGGGCCGATGAAGGAAATCTAATTCCATACCCAGCAAAAGGCACCTGGGAGCCGCGATCAGCGGTTTCCCAGGTGCCTGTCTTTATAGGGCCCCTGCCGAATCGACATTCTTTACTGTGTCAAGCCGCCGGAAGAACATATCCCGTGTGGCCTGATCTTCAAACCATTCCGGGTTGACCTCGGTGATCTGGTTCAGACCCACGGCGCGGACGGCCTCAATGGCCGCCTCTCGCTGGGAGAGCTTCCGGCTGCTCGTCTGGCAGCGGGCACCGTCAATCGAATCATAGGACAGGAAGGACTTGTTGAAGTCCATCAGGGGATAGAGCTTTTCCAGCCTGTTCGTATCGTTGCTGACCAGGAAGCCCCAGTTGCCCCAGTGCCGGTCAGTGTTGCCCACCAGGTAGTCGATCAGGTTCATCATGTGGTAGGCATAGGCGTCCTTCTTCAGCACAAAGGCGTCCCGATCCAGCTCATGATTGACGCAGTACACGTCCACCGCCTCCATGGAGACGAGGCTCTCGCCCTCGGATGTTATGATGCGGCTCCGGGAAACCGGCTTTCCTTCAAAGGTGGACGGCTCATAGACCACGCTCTCGGCCCGGAAGCAGCGCGCAATTTTCGAGGCCAGCAGCTCGGCCTTTACGTCGCGCTCATCGCCGTTCTTCAGGAGATAGAAGGTTCCGTTCTCACGGATCCACGCCTTCGGCGCGACGCCCTGGGTCCCGATGTCCCCGGCCGCGTCGTTGGGCTTCAGCAGCTCCGCGTTCTGAACGGTAAGCGACCGGCCGTTCAGACTGACGTCGGCGAAGGCCCCGGACAGAGAATGCCGGAACAGGCTGAGGTCGGCGAAACTGACGTTCTCGCGGTTGAACTTGATCCAGTACACGTCGGTCAGACTCAGTCCGTGATAGGAAATGGCGATGGCGGCGCGGTCGCGATCCGTCACGGCCTGCTTGGCTCCGATGCTGTTCAGGATCTCCTTGGCGAATCGGCGATCCAGGGTCAGGACGCGGGAGGAACACCAATAGTAGAAATTGTTCAGGTTGTTGAGCCGCGTGTCCAGATCATTTGCCGTCTCCAGATAGAGATTGTAGGGCATGAAGGACGGCGCGTAGATCGTGCAGGTGCCGTCCTCGCGGATGGCTGCCACCTTGCGATCCTTCTGCATGATCGTGAACCGCTCCCAGCCCTTGGCCAGGACGGCATGATTCACAACAATGCTCATATCAGCAACTCCTCCCATTCCGTACTTCTCATGGGTACGTTAATCTTCAAGTGTCAGGATATTGATCCTTCCGCTGTGCGCGGTGCAGGCGTCCAGCGCGATCACACCGGGGCCGTAGTAGGGACCGAAATCCGCGTCCGGCCCGAACTCGGAGCCTTTGTTTTCGTATCGCGCGTAGCCGTAGGAACAATGCCAGTGGCCGCAGAGGATCGTCTTTTCTTCCGTGCAGGCCTGCGCTGCATCCATCCCGTTTATCCACCGCGCCCGGCTCCATTCCTCGGGTGTGGCCTCGCGCCAATCGGAGCGGTGGCTGTAGCTGCCGTCGCGCTCCTGGATGCAGGGAATCCAGCCGTGCACGAAAACATAATGCGCGGTCTCATAATAGTCTACCATCGCCGGGATGATTTGTCGATAATAGGCTGTGTCCTGCGCCGCCTCGGCAAAATCGAAATGGCGGATGAGGGCCAGCCCGGGGTCATAGCCCGTCAGCTGCAGAGCTGTCCCATAGGTCCCGTTGCTCTTGTGGTGCCGAACCGGCAGGCCCTCATCGACCGTGACCATTTCCTCGTAGAGAACTTCATGATTCCCGCGGACAAGGATCACGGCGTCTTGCTCCATGAGGGAGAGGATGAACCGCTGCATCTCCAAGGCTTCCTGCCCGCGGTCGAAGATATCGCCCAAGATGATCAGCTTGTGCGGCTCGGGATCGGTGAAATACCCCGCCTCATCCAGCGCTTTATGAAATTCAGTAAAAAAGCCGTGCACGTCGGCGGTGATGTAGTATTTCATGAGATATTCCTTTTGTTCAAGGGACTTACTCAATTCCCCAACACTTTTTCAGGCGCTCAACTGTGAAATTCCACTTTTCTGTCAGAGGGCGGCAGACAGAGTTTTGGTTGCCAAAGAAGCCCAGCTCTTTCACAGCCTCAGAAGTCTTGACTGTTTTTAGCCACTGTACCTTCACCAAATGTTCTGCATTGTCAGGGTCGTCAACCGAATAAAAGTAGTTGCCGCGCAGTGAAAGATCTGCCATCTTTACCTTTTCGCCCTTAACCTCGAAAAAGGCGTCCTTTGCCTGCTGTACAGGTTCCGTAACAATACCGACGCCAACATAGCCGGTATGCGGGATATTGACCCAGACACGATCCCCGGGGGACAATAGCGAAAGCGTTTTCGAGTACCAGCTCCCGCCGCCAGCAGAAATAAAGCCGTACTTTCTGGCATCTTCCCAGTTTCGGGAGCCTTCGCCAAAGGAGGCATAGTATTCTCCATTCCAAGGACCTTTTTGCTTCACTTCTGCAGGGGCAGATTCCTCGATGTCCTCCTCGAACCATGTCCGGCTGATTAGCCGTTCGCTGCCACATTGGAAAACGTTGAAGAACAGAATGTTGATATCAACACGATAGGTTTCTCGAAGGAAGCGGATTATACGTTCGGTCCCATCATCCATCTTCGCGGCAACAATGACCATTTTTACACTCTGGTTTACGCTGGATTCATCAAGTGCTGTCCCGAACTTTTTTAAAAAAGCATCATTCAGAGTCTCGTTGCCGCCTGTGAAGGAAAGATACAATTGCGCAATCTCTTCTACAGTCATCTTGGAGACACTGGCTGCATAGTCAATGACCTGGGCAGTGACTTCGCGAGGAGTAAGATCCTTTTTCAGTTCCACCACAACCATAGCTCCATCATGATCAATGCAGAGAATGTCAATGATCTTTCCGGCGTCGGTTCTAACCTGGTTGCTGATAACCAGCCAGCCCTTGTTCAGAATCTCGATGTTGTCTCGTAACAGTAATTCAAGTTCTTTTTCGTCAATAAGGCTTGCCGCCTGCAACGGCTTTTTCTCGTCAAGAGACCATACAGTATGTGATATAGGCATAATCTTCACCTCGCTTATTTTTTGAAATCTCTGAGACCTAGAGTAAAGCTATCATTTGATCTATCGAGTCCCGCAAATCAACCTCTGTATATTCATGATTAAACCTGTTTTCCGGATGATGGATATAATTACGTATATATGTTTGAAGCGTTACGTTTTGTGGTTTGATCGCAACTCCATCTTTTGTTTTATTCCAGGTCATACTGTGTGGAATTCCTTTACTGTTAAGCCACCCGTCAAAATCAGTTTCTTTGTATTTCTGATTATTTGCTTGCAACTCACCATACAACTCATCATGCAATTCAATAGTAGGTATTCCAAATATAAGATACATGATTAGATTAAACGAAAATTCAGTTCTGCTTGGTAGGGATAAATGAGGGATATCGGTAAAAGCATTAGTTTGAATCTGATTTCCTTCTTTCTTGACAAGTGTGAAATTGCTATTGTACTTGCCAAGGTTTTGAACAATAAACGGGGAATGCGTTGCAAAAATAAACTGGCATGATTTAATTAACCCCGCATCACGAAACTGTAGCATCGCTTTGTTCAGTTCATCAACAAAGAAACGGCCAAGCTCCGGATGCATATGCATTTCCGGCTCATCTATAGCCCATATTACATCGCAATTGCCATGTTTATGAAGAGACTTCACACGCTGGAAGAATGCGGAAAAAAGCATCGTGACATGGTATTCGCCAGAGGAAAGCCATTCAAAATCAACATTAATTCCAGCAGTCAAGCTTCCATCAAGTATATCTCCGCTCAAAACATTTTGCATCGCGGTTACAAGGGGGGTGTGGATTTCTTCAAAAGGTAATTCTATCTTATAAAACGCAGTGAACTTTTCACTATCCAAATTGTATAGTTGATTGAACAATTCGCGGAGAGAGACTAAAAAGGAATCATAGAAAGTTTTGCCATTAAACGAAAATGTGCTATTTTCGAAGAAGTCGAATGCTTGCTCAATATCATCTTTCGGTAAGCTAATTTGTTTATACCTGATCAGGTCAAGGGAGTCTGAACTCGGATAATGGATGTTGAACGGTGCCAATATCTCAGCGCAACGTCGGTCTTCTTCAAGCATCTTATCTTCGTTAGGATTCTTAATCCGACTTCCGTCCCTCATATATTCCGGTTTTTGATGATAAAGATATCTTCTCAAATTGGAAAATACTGTTTTAGCAAGCCTGTAAATAAAGAATAGCTTTAGATCTTCGGAAGTATAATTGTCCTTTCTGAAGTATTCATTTTCATGTCGCCGATCATCTATTTTCAAATAACATACCAGCTTGTTTTCTCTGCCAACCAAGGCGGGGAATCGACAAAGAAAGTCAAAAGCACCGCAAAAAGAATTGCGTACGTTAAATGCATTCAAGTCACCAACAACGATTGGTAAATTAAGAACATCATATCCCACATATGTTGTTGCCACTTTCATTGGTGAGAGGAAGAAAAACTGGGTAGCGTCACTCTGGATATTATCTATTTTACCCGTAAAACCATCAACAGGAGCCACATAAATGTAGAAACTATCATGGTCACGATGGCTTTTTTCGATAATCTGTGGCGCAGAGATATGAATTCCTCTGGAACGTATTTCTATGTATCCATCAGATTCATCTAGAAATGCCATAAAAAAATGGCGATCATCTTTAACTAAGTATTCGTGCTCCTGCGCATATAAGCACTCAAGAATGCTGGTTTTTCCGACGGCATTTTTCCCTATCAACGCAGAAACGCTGGAAATAGGAGTATTAATAGTGGGGCGGTGATATGCATTGTTTTTTTTCCATTCTAGTACCCGTTCAAATACTTTAAAACCTATCCTGGGAGGAGAGTAAGTTACTATTTGTTTTGTTCCATCACTTGAATAGTAACTATAGTTTGTGGTATCTGCATCTTTTACTGTGATGAGGTATTCATCATCAACGACTATTCCCTGATGGGCAATATTACGGAAGTCTTCTATCCAAATGTAAAGAAGTTTCATTTTATCACCCCTTAATTAGGCATAAGCATCTATAGCACACCGTCTTGGATAAACAGCTTACAGTTCCCTCATCACGCGCACAAAGTCATCCAGGATATACGCGCCGGCATTACCGAAGTTCCGGTTTTTGAACACCATGAAATACCGATAAGCATCGCCGGACTTGACCTTCTCACGGTCGAAGATATCTCCCAGAATGATCAGCTTGTGCGGTTCTGGATCGGTGAAATACCCCGCCTCATCCAGCGCCTTATGAAATTCAGTATAAAAGCCGTGAACATCGGCGGTGACGTAGTATTTCATAAGGGAGAATTATCCTTATAGTTTATTGCTTTCCGTGTTTTAACTGGTAAAAGCCAGCTAACAATAGCACATAAAGCTCCTCACATGAATGAATGCTTTGAAAATCAACAATTCCATCGAGCTTTCTGGTAAATGGTTCTATACCCCATATATACGCTGTTCCATCCCCATATACAGTAGAAGCAAGATCAGCAAAAAAATACTGGCAGTCAGACGGAACATCTAGGTGGGTGTCTTTGGTCAGTTCTATGTCAAGCAGAGTCATGTTTTCTAGATTGGTATGGATTTCCTCAATTACAGGAATGCGGGTAGCTTGATAATTGTGAAGCAGGTCAGCGTTTCGCGGACTGGATGGTTCTATGGAGAATACCTTTTCTATCTTTGTTAACTCGTAGTCGTAGTAATCATTGCCGAATCGGGTTTTATTCGCTTCTTTCAGAACTCTGATATGGGAAATCGTATCAGAGGGACGTTCAATGACCCCTTTCATCGTATCCAGATAGTCTCGTTTGATTTTTCTAAGCTGTTCGGTTAACTCAGTAAGGTGTTCATATCTCCTTTGCGCAAAGTTAAAGAGTTCTTGAAAAGAGATATCAAGCATAAGTACCTTTTCCCCAGGTTGATTACTATAGAGGAAAACTGTGAAATCTTTCTTTGTCGCAATTCCTCCTGTTGACCAACTTGCAAATCGCTGTTCGTTCTTTTCCCCTTCTCTGAAACGATCATTTAGGTTGACAGGGTGCGCAGCAAAACACGCTCGAATTGTTTTGAAGTATAAATTGTCTGTCGTATCGATTAATTTGTCGCTAAAGACGTTTTTTTCATTTGCAAATGGGATGTTCGCCGTATCGAATAATACTCTGTGTAGCTGTTGTACCGCCTCCCAGAGCACATCAATACATGAAATAAACATCATGAGCTTCATGCTCGATTCATTATCATTCCCATGCTGAACTCTAGAGAGGTCTATTCCTTCCACAACAACCTCAATCCAATCCATCGCAGAACAGATGACACTCCACTTGTTCTTGCCATCTTTGTTTTTATAGATGTGGTATGTTAGGTCATCGTCTGTTACCTCTTCACGAAATATGGTTAGAAGTTCCTTTGTCATATGTTTCTCCGCTCTTTAAGTAATTTCATTCCTGTTTCGGCGAGAACTACCTAAATGCTTTCTACAGCTTCATTATAGTCAAAGCGGTACTGGCGTTCAATATAGCGGCCCAATCCATCTAGTCCGGGGAAAAGTGTTTTTTCGTTGATTCCGACCATGTCAAGTTCGTGTAACAAAGGTTGTTTTCGATCTGCATGGATTAAAAACCTAAACAGCGAATCAGTCTGTTGTGCCTTTCCATAGACGCGGCTCCCATTATCGATCTCCGGAAGATCCATAAAAAGCTGTTCACTAGCAAGGAGATCCTCAAAGGCCCCTTTTTTCTTTCCCCACACGAGGAAGAAACTCTTTTGTGCGCTCATTCTCGCATCAACATAGTAGGGAGTGTAAAGCATGGGATATTCGACGTCTATGTCTTCGTTCAACATATCTGTGATGATTTCTTTTATTGTCATTGTATCTGATACATTAACATGGTCTGCCCAAAACCGCTTGTAGTTATTTGCATGCAAAAGCCATACAGATCCATCCTTTTCAGTATTATCCTTACAAGCAAAATAAAGGGCAACTAAGGGGTTCCGACTCCAATCCAAAAATCGTGTGGGTACACCATAGTGTTGAGCATATTCAGCCCATTGCAGCAGCTCATTTGCTGGAATACTCAGATACCCGCTGGCTTCGTGAATAAAAGATTGTAATAATGATATTTCACTTGACCACGCCAGATATTTGTCATTAGTAATTTTGCGCCCTTCAAATTCATATTCAGTTTTCCGATAAACACTCGGTAGCAGTTTATATGAAATATTGCTTATTCCCCTGTACAAAAAGGAGTTGGAAACGGGGTTATTGAAAAAAACGTTTGACGGATAATATGATTTTAGTTTTTCAATGTATTCAATATACTGGCTAAGCGTAGAAATATATGTTTCTTTCATCAAAAGCTCCTTCAACGCAAGGATATAACAATACTACTGTCGGATTATCCTCACTCTTCCAACCGATGCCGGATGTCGTTCAGCCACTCACCCTTGTATTTGAAATAGCGAGGGCCGGCGACGGACCACTTGCTGCCAGTCAAAATCTGGGCCAGGGCCGACAGAGAGTACTTCTGCCCCTGGTATTCCACCTGCTTGTCATCCACGACCGTGCATTTGATCTCAGAGTTATAGCAATACTCGATCTCCTCCCCGGGAGCAATATTGCACATGGAAAAGCGGAACGGAGCCAAGCGCTCTTTATGCTCTGCGTCAATCTCCTGGGCGGTTTCTTCGGCCTGCTTCTGCTCTTCATCCATGGCGATCCGTTTCAGCTTGTCCGCACGGCCGTGGATCTCCGCGATTGCTTCGAGAATGGAATAGGCATCCTCCGGCGACATGGCATAGAATTCACGGACGCGCTGCTTCCCATTGAAGTTCTCGATGGAACGCAGGTTGGGGTTCAGCTTGTCGATGATGCTGTGAATCTTCAGATCAGAAAGCCGGGAGTTGACCTCATACGTCGCATAAACCCGGAACGCAAAAGGAATGCATTCGCTCCGGTTCAGCTGCTGCAGCCGCTTTTCAATATCATCCGCATAACCGATCTTCACATATTCGGGGAAGGACGGGTTGGTCAGTATGTAAATCACACCTGTTTTATCCATCTCGAGGCCTCCATATCATATTTCTCCGTTTTTCGCCTGCGTCAGAATTGTTTTGATGCGTTCTTTGACCTTTGATCTTATCTCTCCAGAATCTACAATAGGAACATAGTTGAGATGGTTCACATCAAAAGGAACGGTTTTGCAAGTGCCGCTTTCCTGGAAATAAAAAAGCATTCTTCCGGTTTCAACGTGTTTTAGTGCGTATCCTACTTCAATCATTACATTATGACGAGCCCCGGAAAGATCCGCAATAAAGATGTCGCATTCACGAATATCACGATACATTACTCCGCGGATATCGAAGGTTCCTGTCTCTCGGGTTCCTAGGTCTGTCAACTCTATACCAAGCTCCTCTGCCACGGCCTGCATCGCCTGAATTCGGTTTTTAGCTTTGTCTGCTTCAACGCCATCCTTCTCGGCATCAGGATACCATCTTGCCAGAAATGCTTTTTTCGGAACATGCTCGAATATTTCATCATAAAGGCAAATAACATCGCTTATATGAAGCTTATTGACGTTTCCGATATTATTTCGTTTAACCCATGACAAAAAGCCTCGATATTTTGATATATTTGTTATTTTATAATATGCTAATGCACCGATGACGGCAATGTTCTCCGTTGTACCTGTTATTTCTGACTCAAGGAGGGTGCGATCAATATTAGACAATTCGGATTTTACTGTATCTACAGCTTGTTCGTCCTCATTAACGCTCTTGTTTTCAAGCAAATAATGGAATAGCTCAACGAAGAAACTATACTGTGATTTCCCAATAAACTTCTCTATTTGGCGAAAACATGAATAATCTATTTCGTGGATTATTTTTCTTGCCAAATAGTACTCCCACCCAAACGAAGGATCTGTTTTCAGCTTCTCATCGGGGAACACTATAGAGTCTTCTATTATGACTTTGTTGTTTTCTTCCAAGTTTAGCGGGATTTGTTTTGCATTGATATTATGAAATATCACTCGTGAGTACTTGCTTTCTTCATCTTCGTTTCGACACAAAATAATACAAAAAGGCGTTTTCAACAAATCGCTATCGATTTCTTCCGCCGCAGATAGCCTATGGTTACCATCAATGCGATTCAGTTTAATCTTTTTTTCATCAAATGAAAGATGAGCTATCCTGTTTCTGTCACCCGAATCATGGTTAAAAACACTTATTTGGAATTCGCCTAGCTTTGATGATCCCCAACTATCGCCTCGACGAATTGTCTCAAAAAAACGGTCAACTTCGCTAAAATTACCCCTTGATAGCAAAGAAACAGAGAGAACGATCTCCGGGAAAAAGCGGTATTCTCCTTTGTTCAAAAAGGCAGCAATATCATTAGTATGCGCTGACAATAAATCACGCTGGTAAGACTGCTTGCATTCAGAGATCTTGCTCAGTTCTCTCAAAGAGGTATAACCCCGGAGGCACAAAAAACCATCCATTGAATACTCTAAGATCCCACTCAGCTTAGCCATTTTCTATTCCTCTCTTATTCTTTTATCTTGGAGTACTTCACTGCATCATCAATAGCATACATAAGCATACTGGCAGTAGCGAGCCTGCGGTATGCTTCTTCAGCGGACAGAACTTCAGTATTTGAGTGAGCTTTTGGGTTGCGAAGCGCTGACATGGCGCCAGCAAGGATTTGCATAAAGCCTTTCTGCTTGTTTTGTCCGGTGGTCGTACTCCTGTCACAAAACTCAACAAGAGGACTATTTGCAGAGAAAACCGTAGTCATAGCCGCCTCGCCATCGGGGACGGGATCATTTGGTTTAACTATGGAAAAAAGTTTTTTCGTACGATCATTGATTTCGATAAAGGCATCCTCTGCCGCGTTTGCAAAATGTCCGTCCTCATAAAGTTTCTTTGAAGATTTCTGGATTAGCGGATGTATGTAGGACCAAAGGTCAGCAGTCGTTTGTTTCTCTGCAGATGGTGCCTGGCCTTTGGCCGCAAGATAATCCAGGCCAAAGAGAATTTCCCCGATAGCGTACGGATTGATGAACATTTGCCCAAATTGGTTAGGGGCGAACAGGATATCCTTTGCTGTGAGCAACTGCCGGGCAATCTGAGGATCATCCGCGTTGCACTCATTTGCTATTGTGATGATACTCTCCCGAATGGCTACAACATCAATGGCAGTAAACTGCATGTTCAGCACATTAGGAGTACCTGCAATCTGTCGGAGCCGTCCCGAGAGCTGAGTAATCTGCATGTTCTTGAATAAGGAATTCATTATCTATTCTCCCAACAACTCTTTCTCGAACTGTGCTTTAGCCTCTGCCCATTCCTTGATAGCCTGTTTGCGAAGATCATTAGCCTGACTGCGCCGCTGCATCAACTCTACTGCGATCTGATCCTGTATTTCTTTCGGTGGGAGCGGGATCTTTACTTTCTTTAGCGTATCCGTGTTTACACCGGCTTGATTGTTGAAGTTCGTACAAAGCAGCTTCCAGTAGCCAATATTGAGAAGCACATTGAAGAACGCAGCCACATAATACGGGTTCACGCCTTCCTTTACGGTAATTCTTGTCATGTGATTTGACGCAGCGCAAAGAACATCGGAATCGAACACGGTTGTTTTTCCGACGAGATCCGGAGAATTTGTATTGTTAAAGATTACCTCTTTTTTGCGACAATAGTCTTCAGGTTTCAATCTGCTCTTCGGTACGTATTTCTTGGTATCAAATGACAGCTCACCTTCAGGCGTAATGCTGAACGGTCGAAGATGGGGTACCCGCTGATCATCCGGCAAATCATCTGCTTGGTCTTGCTTTCCAGCGGCAAATCCTGAGACGATTTTTTCACTTATCTCACCAATAGATGTAGTTGGATACTTAGAAGTCTCGATTTGTCTTCTAAAGCTTGAAAAACTTGGAGAATAGTAGTCGGCGTCAATTCGCTCAAAGATAGATGAATATGTGGTAGCGTAAATAAATCTCGATTCGCTCTTTTCGAAAGACATCCCAAGTCTCAATAATACATATTGGACATTGCTGGAGAGCAACTCATTGGCCTTATGCAGCTTGCTTTGCCGTTCTTTCAGTGCAACATCCATTTTTGAGGAAAGCTTAAGCTGAGCATCATGATCAGGTTTTATGATTTCAAAAGACTTAAACTCTTCTTTGTTAATGTTGGGCTGTCCAGACGGCCGCTGAATTCCTTTTACCCAAGACAAATACGAGTTGGTTTTCGTGTACCAATAGACGAATTTTGGTAAAACCTTCTTTTCATCGAAACGAAAGCGAATACAATACCCCGCAAAAATAGCGGGACCAATCGATCCATCATAGTAATAAGTTTTTCCGACTGTTCCTCCGGTCCGTGCAAAAAGAATGTCTCCCTCCTTAAGTAAATGCTTTTCTGAGTAACTTTCAGCCGCCATAAACATGTGGCCCGATGGAATGTCGAAGTCATCAAAATCTGTGATGCGAATGTATTTTGGCTGTTTTTCATCTGTCTTTGGAACAGCTGTTGCTGAAGTACCGTAGCAAGGTTCTTCCACAGTTAGTGAGCCTAATGTCACTTTTTCTTGCTTTAATGCAACAGAAGAAACAGAATACCGCATATTGCGAACATCAAATCTGTTTGAAATGTTCCCCCGTTTGACAGCGAAGACGCAAAGGTCATTCGCATCGGGGGTCATGCGAAAAAAGGTGTTGCGTCCTTCTGAAACTCCTCGTACTTCTCTATGATCTCGTCGAGCTGGGAGGCTGTCTTTCGACCGGTGGCATCATAGCCGATCAGCTCCGGAGCGGCCATGAAAATCGCTTCATCCGGGTCTGGCTTCTCGGTTGCTTTTCTCTTGCGTACAAAGATAACAGACGCTTTCACACCCGCTCCAAAATGAGCGAAGGCATGCTGCGGCAAGCTCACAACTGCAAACAACTGGAACTTCTCCAAAATGAAATCACGCACATATTGCGAGGAACTGTTGGTTAAAACGCCGTCGGGAAGGACAATTGCAGCCTTTCCGGTCCCCGGTTTAAGAAAATCCCAAATACGTTCAATAAAGAGGATCTCCGAACTCTGGTTTTTGCGGGGCTTGGCTTTTCCTTTCGCGTCATAGGAATTACCAAGCTCATAGTTTGCGAGATACGGTTTTTCTGCAAGATTGATGGTGGAGCCGAAGGGCGGATTCGTCAGGATCAGATCAAATTTGCCTTCTTCAAATCCGCGGTTATGATCATGCATCTTTTCGATGCTGTCGAGCGCGTCGAAGCTGATGACATTGGTATGCCCGTCATCATGCACGATCATGTTCATTTTCGCAACGCGGGCGATTTCATCGTTGATTTCTATGCCGAATAGATGCTTGGAAGCAAATTCATGCCAATAGTTAAAATAGTCCACCGTGCCGGCGTCATAGTATTCGCTTGCCTGTGTACGCATATAGTCGAGCGCGTGCAGAAGGAAGCCGCCGGAACCGCAGGCCGGGTCAAGCACGTCCCAATCGTGCTCCGGCTTCATCATTTTCACCGCAAACTCTATAATGGGGCGCGGCGTGAAATACTGGCCGAAATCTCCTTTGAAAAAGCCGTCCATGAACTGCTCAAATGCGACGCCTTTTACATCGAGGTCGGTTTTGCTCAGGTTGATTGCCTCCAAATGAGATACGACCGTGCGCAGCACCCGATCATCGACCTTGATGGAATCTGTGAAAACCTCGGGGTCTTTTACCTTCTGCTCATTGTAGAGCTCGTTGATCCTCTCGGCCAGCTTGGACGAGGGCTCATGGGTTTTGATCTGGAACTGGTAGGGCTCGCCTTTCTTGCGGGGCTTCTGCTCGTCGCTGATTTTGACAAAGATGAGCTTGCAAAGCTCGCCAAAAGCGGTTGGAGGAGAAAGACGTCCTCCGCCCCAAAGCGTATTGTGGCATTTTTTTATGGCCGCGATCAGATCCTCACGGGCGACGGGCTGAATGTCAGGGCAATTCTTTTTCTTCCCGTCCGCATCCGAATAGACTCCGCCCTTGTAGAAACGGTATTCCTGGGGCTTTCCGTAGGATTTCGGCAGATCGGCAATGATATTATTCTCACGCTCGAAGATGCCAGTGCTATCGTTCGAGAAATCCAAAACCCGGCGCGTCGCGCCTGCAATAATGACAACATAGCTGGCACGCAGTTTTACCCAGGTCGCGTTACCAACGCCCTGTTCAATCGCCTGCAGGAATTCCGCGTCTGTAACGCCGTCGCGCTTGCATTCCACGACTGCGTAGGGCTTTTTGCATTCGTCGTCAGAGAAAATGACAATATCCGCTCGGTCGGTCGGCACACGATCTGGGATCGTTACTTCAACTTTAATGCGGTTTGCCGGGTAGTCGTATTCGTAAATCAGTTCTGCCCAGAATTCAGCCCGAACTTTTTCCTCGGGATCATTATAGTTTTCCGTGTGATTGTCCGATGTGACATAGATAATCTTCTGCTTGTTCTCCGGGCCGGTAATAATGGCATATCCGTCTTTAATTGCTCTATCAAGGTAAGTCATGTTGCTTCCTCCAAAATGCTCTTTATGTTTGTAGCGTATTATATCATTGCTTGTTGCGCTGACACATTTCCCAAGAACATCACATCATAGATCGGGATATACGTGATCTTGCCGTTTGTTGTGATCTCGCGGGTGTTGGACAGTACATAGGCCTTTTTTACATGATAATCCTCGTTCTTCACGAAAGCGCTCAGGGCGCTGTGGATGGTGTAATCCTTGCCGGACTTGACCTCGATCGGCACGGCGGACAGGCTGTCGTAATCGTCGATCAGATAATCGACCTCGCCTTTGTTGCGGTTATCGTAATAAAACAGCTTGCAGCCGTGAGCGGCCAGCTCCTGAGCCACCACGCTTTCATACACTGAGCCGAGATTGATTCCCGTCTCATCGTCCAGGATCGCGCGGATATTGCTGCCGTACAGGACGTCGGTCAAAAGCCCCACGTCGTTCAGATAGAGTTTGAGAAGATTTTTGCCGACCGCCTGCGTAAGCGGGAACACCGGCGTGGAAATCGCGTTGACGTCCAGGACAATGCCAGCGGAGATCAGATATTCAAACTCGTCCTGATAATCGGAGAAACGTTTGCCGCGTTTGTCCTCGATATCCTGAAAGACCACGCGCTTCTTTTTGCTCTCCAGATTGGAGGGAATCATGTCATAGATCCTGCGGATCTTCAGTTTCCGGTTGTTATCCGCTTCGTACTTCGACGCATCATCGGCATAGAACGCGCGGATATCGTGATGGATCGTTCGCACCTTTACGATGTTGGTATCGGCAATAAAGGAGTTTACGGCATCGGGCAGCCCGCCGATCAGCAGATACTTCTTGAAAAGATCCATGACCTTCTCATGCGTGGCGACGTCCAGACTCTCGCCTGCCCGGAACTTCTCGCGCATCGTGTCGATCGCAAAACGGTTGAAGCCGTTTGCGAGAAGGAACTCTTCAAAGTCCAGCGGGAACATGCGCTTTACCTCAATGCTGCCGATGGGGATCGAGCTCGTCTTCTTCAAGGTCACGCCGAGCAAAGAACCGCTGGCGATGTAGGTGAACTTGTCGTCCTGCTTCAGGAATTTGAGCATAGTCAGCAGGTGGGGGTAGGCCTGAATCTCATCGAGGAAGATCAGTGTGTTTTTCTTCTCGCCCATTTTTTCACCGGCGATAGTGCTGACCTGGAAATAAAAGTCCTTGACCGTGCGGACAGACTCAAACACGCGGGGGCCGTTCTGATCCTCCGCGAAATTCAGCTCGATGTAGTTTTCAAAAAGCTGCTGCCCGACGTGGCGGATGATAAAGGTCTTGCCGATCTGCCGCGCGCCGTCGATAATCAGCACTTTGTTGGAGTCTGACTTCAAGTAGCTTTCAATATACGGCTGGATCTTCCGATATAACATAGCGCACCTCCGCACTTTTCAAGAGAATCAACGCCCAGAGTTTTCACACAATTCAATATGCTGGCTACGGCACGAATCACACATTTCAATATTTATTATACTCAGAAAATCACACAAAGCAATAGGTGAGATAAAAAGAAAATATTTGAGTGTTTCGCTCCAAAAAAACTGTTGACAAACTGTTTTTGCAAGCGTATTATGATCTCACAACAAATGGAGTGAATAGCTCCAAATAAAACGAGGTGTTGTTATGCGCCCCAAAATGAATTCCCGGAAAGAGGTCATCGCACAGTTTGTTACCGCCTATTACGAACAGCATGACCGCTTCCCCAGCGAAAAGAATATCGTGGACGCAACCGGCATTCCGGCCGGATCGGTTCATCGCTATCTGAATGAAATGAAAGAAAGCGGTGAATTCATTTCGGACTGTGGCCGTCGCAGCACTCGGCCGGAAGAACTGAACCATGTAAGCGGCAAAAACATCATGCGTGTGCTCGGCTTTGTCGCCTGTGGGCCCGGTCAGGAAGAAGAGGAACGCTTCATCGAATACATTCACATGCCGGAGTGCATGGTGGGCAAAGGCGAATGCTTCGCTCTGATTGCCAAAGGCGAGAGCATGATTGGCGCAGGAGTTCATCCCGGCGATTATGTAATCGTGCGCAGACAGCAGACCGCACGTCCGGGCGATCTCATCATTGCGCTCTCGGACGGAAAAAACAATTTGAAGAAACTGGCCTTGGATGAGAAGAATCAGAAATTCATTCTGCAGTCCTGCAATCCGGACAAGGAATCTTTCCCCGACATCATCGTAGATGATCTGCAGATCCAGGGCATCGCGATTGGAGTTTATCACAGCCTTGAAAAAGAAACATGATTATGAAACGCTATCAATTTTGCGCCAGGATGGGGATGTTTTGCTGGTCTGCAGGAAGGGTTTTAATCCAGAGGGGGAAAGAAACCCTATGCTCAAATGCCCTGTCTGCAGGAAAAACCTACACCGGGTTTGGAAACCGTATATAAAGAATGACACCATTCTTTTCAACCGTGACGACCCACGCTATGCAGATCTTCCCTTTGAAACGCAAATGCGTTGCTCTAAATGTCACCATGTGATTGGCGAGCTCATCATGGATTCGGGCTCACGAAAACTGTTAGGTCTTCCGCAAGCATATGAGTGTCATCGAAAGCTGACAATTGAAGAGGTCAGCGAAAAACTACGACAATACATAAAAGAGAATAATACGGCAAAGCCAATCGTCCTCCCATCTGTGTATATGGGATGCTGAAAAGCATACAGGCATCGGATCGCCAGACAAATCGGATCGTACGGATCGGGTGCTGAATAACTAAGGGCAGATTTTAAACTCGCAGCGTCGCAACTTTAAGTGGAACGAGACTTTTTCTCGGTACGCTTTCGTTGTGATGCTGCGAGTTTTTTGTTTACCATGAAGGAGGTGTTTTGAAAAAACTGCAACAGAGATCTCGATCCCCCTCGGAGAGCAAGTTTCGCCTCGTGCTACAAAAATGCATTTTTGCATTTTCAGCCGAGACACTTGTTGGGGATTTCGCTCCCCAATCCCGCATGAATTTTGGCAACTATCGTTGCGGTGCCTGCTTGCAGCAAACACAGTTTTGATTACGCTTCGCAAATCAAAAGGAGACAAAAATGGCAAGAAAGAAAGATGAGCTTGGAACGAGAAATAAAACCATTCACTTTCGTGTTTCGGAGGCATTATACGAAGTAATCGCCCATGAGGCAAAGCAATGCGGGTTATCCATATCCGAGTTTTGCCGCCGCGTTCTTCTCAACCGACCAATCAAAAAAACTCCCGGTCATCATTCACGACGAAAGGTATATTGTTCAAGAGCTGCGAAACATTGACAAGCTCGAAAAAGATCTCGAGCTGATCGCGCGATATCTCAAAGAAGGAGGCGAGTTCACAAAGCCGATTTTGGACAAGATCGAAAAGGTGCATTACGACCTGGACATCTCGATCCACGATTTTAACAGCGCGGTCGAAAGTGAATATGGAATGGCTTAGAACGAGCAAGGAGAAAAAAGATGAACAATGCAAGGCCGCCCCCCAAGAGCTGTACCGAAAAAAGAAAACGAAAAAAGAAAAGGACGTGATAAAAACCGAGACTCAATTTCCATGCATCATTGAATCAAAAATGGATGCACATATTAAACTGAATAACGATATGAATTGCCAGGAAGGAGCGATTGCCATGACTACTGCTGCCACTACCGTCAACAAGCCCAACGCCTATTATTCTTTTTCCGAGGTCCCCGTGGTCCTCAACGCCAATCAACTCGCAAGCGTGCTGAACATCTCGCTGACCAACGCGTACTGCCTGCTTCGCAGCGAAAACTTCCCCACACTGCGCATCGGCCGTCGTCTGCTGGTTTCGCGCGACAACCTGCTGAACTGGATGAACGAGCATTCTCTCGCATCGTGAGGCGGCACCCATGAACGAAGAAAAGATTCAGGATTTCCGGGAACGGGTGCAGCCGCAAATTCGTGATTATCTGAAAGCCGCGCACATCAAAGTTTCCGAAGACGGCGTCACAACCGCGTGCCCGATCTGCGGGGATATCGCAGGATTGATGAAGGACGACACCTGGTTGTGCATGCATTGCGGCAAGCGAGGCGACCTGCTGGATTACGTTTTGTGCGGACATCCCAGCATGAAAACATCCGGCGCGATGCGGCATATCCAGCGTACCCTGGGCGAGACGATTCTCGAACTTGACGCCGTGAATGCCAACGATTTGATGGAAATGGACTTTCAGCCCACAGGCTGGCTCATTGAAAAAATGCTCGGCAAGGGCGTGTACATTTTGGCCGGAGCTTCCAAGATCGGCAAAAGCTGGCTGGTGCTCTGGCTGGCCGACCGCGTGAGCAAGGGTGAAAAAGTTTGGGAATTTCAGACCACGCCCTGTGAGGTTTTGTATGTCAGTCTGGAAGACACCGAACAGCGCATCCAGCAAAGGCTGGGTGAAGTCACAGGCGGAGAAGCAGACAAGATCTGGATCGCCACCGAGGCTGAGCTTTTGGGCAAAGGCTTCGAGCAGCAGATCGGCAATTTCCTCGCGGCGCACCCAAATGTGGGTTTTGTGATCGTCGACACCCTACAGCGCATCCGGCAGATGAAAACCGAGGGCTACAGTTATGGCGGAGATTACGAAGTCATGACTTCACTCAAAACCATTGCCGACCGCTTTAATATCACGATCCTGGTGGTGCACCACACGCGCAAGGAGGACTCCGACGACTCCTTCAATAAGATCTCCGGCACCAACGGTCTGCTTGGCTGTGCGGATGGGGCGATGGTGCTCCAAAAGCAGTCCCGCATCGGCAAGACAGCCACGCTGGATATTACCGGGCGCGAGGTGGCGGATCTCCGGCTGAAGCTGGAATTTGACGAGAGCAAGCGCTGGCAATTCATCGAGTACGGCACAGACAGTGCGGACGAGAGTTCGAACAAGCTGCTCGTCGCCGTACAGAAATTGGTATCCGAGTGCCACAGATGGCAGGGTACGCCCACCGAATTGCTTGGCGCGCTGACGAGCGTCGTGCCTCCGAATACCAAACCGAACGCCTTGACCCGACAGCTCAACACGAGTGTGCAGACCCTGGCGCAGCAATACGGCATTCAATATGATTTCAGCCGCACCATGGACGCGAGAATGATCACGCTCTCCGAGCTGCCATCCTGATCGCATGACGATATGACGATCATGACGGTATTCGGGCCCACCCTGAATACCGTCATATCGTCATTACCGTCATATATCTGTCAAAAAAGTCTAATGACCTAAAATAAATTTCTTGCTTTAAAGTGTGAAAGTGTTATAATGTCAGTGAACCCGAACGGACAGGTTGGGGGAACTCGAGGAAAGCGAGGTAGAATTGTCTAGAGCTAAAAAGAATCCCAATGGAGCCGGAACAATCCGAAGACGCCCTGGCGGTCGTTGGGAAGGTCGATACTCGAACGGCTTCGATAAAGACGGCAAGCAGATCCAGAAATCCATCTACGGCGCGACGCAGCAGGAAGTCCGGCAAAAGCTGGCGAAAGTCGTAACGGAAATCGATGACGGAACGTATATTGAACCGTCCAAGATGAAGCTGAGCGAGTGGCTGGATCTCTGGCTGAAGGAGTACTGCGGCGACAAAAAGTATTCGACCGTCAAGAATTATCGCGCCAGCGTCAAGACGCACATCAAGCCTCAGCTCGGCAGTATTCCGCTTGGAAAACTTACCAAGACGGATATTCAGCAGTTTTATAATCGGCTGCTCAAGCCACCGGACGGCTCTCAGGGGATTTCTCCGAAGACCATCAAAAATACGCACGGTGTACTGAGCAAGGCGATGAGTGTCGCAGTTGTCAATGGCTTTATCCGATCCAATCCCTGTGTGGGCACGATCCTTCCCCGTGTGGAAAAGCATGAGGTCGAGCCGCTGACAGACGATCAGGTCGCCCTGCTCCTGCAGCTGGGCGAAAAGGACGAGGAATACGGCATCCTGCTGAAGGTGATTTTGCTGACCGGTCTGCGCAAAGCGGAAGCGCTCGGAATCACTTGGGACTGTGTGGATTTCCGTCGAGGCGTGATCCGCATCAACAAGCAGCTGCAAAAACGTCCGTTGAGAGATGGCGGAGTCATGTTTACGTCCTTGAAAAACGGAAAGGGCCGTGTCCTGAAACCGGCACCGTATGTGATGGAGCTGATGAAAAAACGCTATGAGCAGCAGATCCAGCAGAAGGAAGAAGCCTCCTTTGCCTGGGTCGGGTGGCATACGGAAGCGGAACACCGAACAGCGCTGGCATTCACCACAATCTTCGGTACGCCGCTGCAGCCCCAGACCACTTATAATCATTTCAAGAAGCTCGCTATCGAAATCGGCGCGCCGAACGCAAGGGTCCATGATCTTCGGCACACCTATGCGGTTCTGTCCCTGCAGAACGGAGATGATGTCAAAACCGTGCAGGGGAACCTTGGCCACGCGACAGCGGCCTTTACCCTGGATGTTTACGGGCACGTCTCCGAAGCGATGAAGGAGGCCAGCTCCTCCCGTATGGAGCAATATGTGAGAAGCCTTACTGGAGAATGAATGGTCGGATAAAGGGTCAGGCGAAATGTGCCTGACCCCTACGACGAGACACTTCACAGAAAAATTCCGGCCATACAAAAGCTGCTTTTCCGGGGGCATTTTCGAGTGCGTCTCCAAAATGATGCTAAGTGCTAATCTGTCCCATGTAGTACAATACATGCGAAGCTTTTTGAAATTAATAAGGGTCAAAATAAGGGTCAGAAAAATAAAGTGGTAACTTTTTCAGAGGAAAAGCGGCGTAAAACAAAGAAAATCGCCTTGAATCATAACAATTCAAGGCGATTTATGGCAGCGGGAGAAGGATTCGAACCCTCACATACGGAGTCAGAGTCCGCTGTGCTACCTTTACACAATCCCGCTAAACGCAAAGCTATTATACATGCTTTTCGCGATTTGTCAAGCATTATTTTTCCAGATCGCTTTCACCGGCGGCGGGCAGCGAAACAAGGCGAGCGCGGGCGATGTCCTTATAGTAGCCGACCAGCAGATCCACACAGGCGCCGTAGCTGCGCAGGCCAAGGGGCTGCTCATAACTGTGCAGAAAGCCCTCGTACACGGTGTTGGTAACGGCCTGCACCGGCGTTTCAAACTGTGCCCAATAGCGGTTATTCTCCGACAGATCCGCGCGCACACCGCCACACAGTCCCGCTTCGATCATGGAAAGCGCGGCGCGGTCGACCCCGGCGAGGGCATTGGCAAGGTGGGTGTAGGCAAACAGGCAGGCGGAATAGCAGTAATCCGGGTCCCCGCTCATGAGCGATGCAAGCACCGCAACAAAATTCGCCTCCTGCTCTTTGGCCACGCCCCGCTGGTGGGACAGCTCGTGCGCTACCGTGGCGGCAAAAAAGGCTGCGGGGAAATCCGTGCTGACGCTAGCCTCGGCGGTGAAGGGACAGAAAAAGCCCGTATAATCCATGATGCTCAGTGCGCGGGAGAAGAACATCCCCTTGGCGGGGACATCAGGTCCGGAAAGACAGGGGAAATCCTGTTCGACCGCCTGGAAGATCCCGGCCGAGCGCACCAGTACCGCCTGTTTGTCCGTGCGGCATAGACCTGCTTCGTCCCGCGGCACCTGCGTGCTGTAGTTGTTCAGAAGATCGGCGAAATAGAGTGTGGTGAGCTCCAGCTCGTCGGCGGAGATTTCGCGCAGTTCAAGACCGCTACGGGCAATGAAATCATCGCCGTAGTAATACACGCCCCACATGAGGCAGAAGAGCGCGTACACCCCCAGAACCAGAGCTAAAAGGCGCATGAGCAGCCGGTACAGTCGTTTGAGCCGCTCCGGGCGGCGGACAAGGAGAACAAGCTCCGCCACAATGTACAAGAGCGCTCCCGCGATCGCCGCAGCGTACAGCCACTCGGCCAGCGAGAAGGAGAGATGCGCCGTGAGGCGTGCCAGCGTGTGGTGCAGCGGCTGCACGACGCGCGAAGAGAAGAAGCGCATTTTTTCCGTATCATGCCGCAGCGCGAAAAAGAGCGCGACAAAACCCGCACCGAGCAGGGCAATCACATGCGCGGCGGGACAGAGGAAAAACATGGCGGCGGAGCCGCGTTTTTTGACAAGGCTTTTCTCCATGGATCCATCTTAGCGCAAAAGGGCGAAACTTGCAATGGATAAGACAGGCAGCGCACATGGCATACGTCCATATTTTCCATGGTTTTTAAAGCCAACCCATGCTATAATAACAAAAAAATCCAGACACAAGGAGCGATCGACATGGCTGTGTTTCGGGCGGCGGAGCTGCTGATTCCGCACAGGGAGCTTTTGGAAAACTGGGCGGTGATCGCCTGCGATCAGTTCACTTCCCAGCCGGACTATTGGCGTGCGGTGCGTGAGCAGGCTGCAGAGCGGCCTTCGGCCTATCACATCGTTTTCCCGGAAGCCGAGCTCCGAGGAAACAAAGACGCGCGCATCGCATCCATCAACGAGACCATGCACCGATATCTTGACGAAGATGTTTTTGAGACTTATCCGAACGCATTCGTCTTCGTTAAGCGCACACTGCTGGACGGGACTGTACGCCGCGGCGTGGTGGGTGTGATCGATCTCGAGCAATATGACTACGCAAGCGACGCGCAGTCCCCGGTGCGCGCCACAGAGCAAACAGTGGTCGAGCGCATCCCGCCCCGTGTACGCATCCGCAGCGGCGCGGCGCTGGAGACGAGCCATGTGCTGCTCCTCATGGACGACGCGGAGGGCGCAGTGTTGGACGGACTGGGAAAAAGCGAGGAAGAGCTCCCGCCGCTTTACAGCTTTGAGCTTATGCAGGGCGGCGGGCACATAGAAGGCCGCCTGGTTTCGGGCGCGGCGGCAGAAGCGCTGAGCGCATCGGTCGCACGCTATGAGACACAGACGGCAGCGCGCTTTGCGGAGACGGGAAAAGCGCCCCTTCTCTATGCGGTCGGGGATGGGAACCACTCCCTTGCTACGGCCAAGACCTGCTGGGAGGCGCTCAAGGCGCAGAGACCGGAACTCGCCGGGACGCATCATCCGGCCCGCTACGCGATGGTGGAACTGCAGAATATCCGGGATGAGTCACAGAAGTTTGAGCCCATCCATCGTCTGCTCATTGATGTGCCGGTGGACAGGCTTCTGGAAAAGATCACCTCGATCTGCGCCCCTGGAGGTACGCCGGTAGATTGGCAGGCCGGAGAGCGCCAGGGGATGGTTTTTCTCGACACCGCAAACGGTGCGCTGCCGGTGGCGGTATTACAGCCTTTCCTGGATGCCTTCCTCAAGGAGCAGGGGGGAGCCATTGACTACATCCACGGTGAAGAGACGGCGGCGCAGCTTGCCGGACAGAAAAAGGCCATCTGTTTTCTGATGCCAAACATCTCGAAGGAAGATTTCTTCCGGAGCATTGTGATGGACGGGGTGCTGCCGCGCAAGACCTTCTCCATGGGCCACGCGCAGGAGAAGCGGTACTATCTGGAATGCAGAAGAATTACGGAATAAAACATGTACGGCGGGGACGTTTGGAACGTTCCCGCCGTACAGTTTTTTATTTGAGCTTGCTGCGGATGACCTTGCCGCTGGTGGTTTTGGGCAGCTCGTCCCGGAACTCCACGATGCGCGGGTACTTGTAGGGGGCGGTGCGGTGCTTGACGTAGTTCTGAATCTCCTTCTTGAGCTCCTCTGTGCCCTCTTTGCCCTTGACCAGCACGATGGCGGCCTTGACCACCTGGCCGCGGATCTCATCCGGCACGGCGCACACGCCGCACTCCAGCACATAGGGCAGCTCCATGAGAACACTCTCAATCTCAAACGGCCCGATGCGGTAGCCGGAGGACTTGATGACGTCATCTGCGCGGCCGACATACCAGTAATAACCGTCCTCGTCCTGCCACGCGAGATCCCCCGTGTGATAGTAGCCGTCATGCCAGCAGGCCGAAGTATCTTCTTCATTTTCAAAGTACCCGGCAAAGAGACCGCAGGGGGCGCCGTCACCGGTAAAGATGCAGATTTCGCCCACCTCGCCTGCAGGAGCGGGCTGCCCCTCGGGGGTGATGAGCTCCACGTCGTACTGAGGATTGGGCTTGCCCATGGCGCCGATCTTAGGCACCATGCCCACAAAGTTGCCGATGACGACGGTGGTCTCGGTCTGGCCGAAGCCCTCCATAATGGAAAGACCGGTCGCCTCACGGAAGCGGTTGAAGACCTCGGGGTTCATGGCTTCGCCCGCAGTGGAGGCATGCTTGATGGAGCTGAGATCGTACTTGCTCAGATCCTGCTTGATGAAGAAGCGGTACATGGTGGGGGGCGCACAGAAGGTAGTGATATTGTACTTTTTGAACATGGGCATGATCTCGTCGGCGTTGAAGCGGTCAAAGTCATACACAAACACCGCCGCCTCGCACAGCCATTGGCCGAAGATCTTACCCCACATGGCCTTGGCCCAGCCGGTGTCGGAGATGGTCAGGTGCAGGCCGTCCGGGTCCACGCAATGCCAGTAGCGGGCGGTGACAAACTGGCCCAGGGGGTACTTGCAGTTGTGTGCCGCGAGCTTCGGGTAGCCCGTAGAGCCGGAGGTGAAGATCATCATCATGGGGTCGTCACCACAGATGCAATCCTCGGTGCGGGTAAAGCGGCTGGAGTACATCTCAAACTCCTGATCGAAGCAGCGCCAGCCCTCGACCTTGCCGTTGGTGACGATCTTGTTGGTGATCTTGCCGTACTTCTCAATGGCGGGGGCCGCCTGACGGGTGCTGTCCCCGTCGGCGGTACAGATGATGGCGGAGATGTGCGCGACCTCAAAGCGGTAGAGATAGTCCTTTTCCAGAAGCTGATCCACCGCCGGGATGGCCACCGCTCCCAGCTTTTCAAGGCCCACGAGAATGGGCCAGAACTGCCAGTTGCGCCGCAGCACCAGCATCACCTTGTCGCCCTTTTTGATGCCGAGGGCGCGGAAATAGTTGGCGGCGCGGGCGCTCATCTTGCGCATCTGCCCGAAGGTGAGGCGCGTCTCTTTCCCATAGCGGTCCACGTGCAAAAGCGCCAGCTTCTCCGGCTGCTGCTCACCCAGGGTGTCCACCACGTCAAAGGCAAAGTTGAAGCGGTCGGCGTTTTCAAAGCGCACGGAGCGCAGCATGTCGCGTCCGTCCTCAATGGGCGTGATGAAGTTTTCGTAGATACGGCGGCGTCCCGCCTCGCGCACGGCGGTAATAGCGGGCTCGGCGGCGGGCTGGGGCTCGAGCTGCTCCTCGGGCGTGAGCACGATGGCATAAAAATCGCAGTCGGCGCCGTTGGTGGCGATCATGCCGTGAGGCGTGGTGGAGTCAAAGTAGATCGTGTCGCCGGGGCCAAGGATCTCCGTGTGCTGCCCGAGCTGGATCTTGAGGTAACCCTTGATGACAATGTCAAACTCCTGACCCTCGTGGGTGGTGACCTCGATGGGACGAAGCTGAGAAGACTCGCTGAACACGCTGTGCACAAACAGCGGCTCCGCGATGCGGCGGCGGAACTTGTAGGCGAGGTTATAGTAGGTCATGCCGTGGGCCTGCTCTACGCGCCGCCCCTCACCGCTGCGGGTGAGGATGTAGCTGGAGAGCCTGGGCGTCACACCCTCAATCAGCTCCGTTACGTCCACGTTCAGGATCTGGGCGCAGGTATAGAGGAAAGCAAAGTTCAGTTCCTCTTCCCCCGCCTCGTAGCCCTGATAGTCCTCTACCGTGATGCCGAGGCGCTCCGCCATCTCCTCCTCCGTGATGCCGAGAATGCTGCGCAGCTCGCGGATACGGTCGGTGATCTCGTGGATCTTGTACTCCAAATCTGCCATCTTCGCCATGGTTGTTTCCTCCTTAAAATGGATAAAAAAAGACCCCGGAACGAATTCCGGGGACGACGTAATTTACATCGCGGTACCACCCCTGTTGCGCCCCGAATGGGACGCCGCTCAGCGCTCTGTCAAGCGCTTTGGCTCTTACGCGGCTTCACGGGAGGCTCTACTTGCTTACACTTTCTGCGCTCCGGCTCCGGAGTGACAGGTCATGGGGCGGCTTCACTGCCTGCTCGCACCGAACGCAGACTCTCTGAAAGCTTGGCGGCCGGACCCTCTCCATCAATGCCTTTGGGCTGTATACAATTATTTGCAAGGATTATATAATTATACATCGCGCTTGTCAAGGTTTTTTTATGCCTGCTCGTATCTAATTTGTAAACATTTTTCTATCACACTTGACAGGGAAGGCGCAGCTTCCTAAAATAAGCATGTATACAAAGAGACTTCGGGTGACCGTGATGAAAGAAAAAATGCGTCAAATTTTCACAGGGCGGCAGGGGATGGACGAACTGTCCAAACTCCTGTTCTGGGCGGCGATCGCACTGTTTGTGCTTGCGGTATTTTTGGGTGGAGCGCTCGGCTCACTCTTGAGCTCCTTCGCTCTGCTGTCGCTGATTCTCGCCTTCGCCCGCGCTTTCTCCCGCAATCTGCCCATGCGAGAGGCGGAGAACATGCTCCTGCTGCGCTGGGTCGAAAAGAAAAAGCACGCCTGGAGCGCGTGGAAGGACCGCTTTCATGACCGGAAGGAATATAAGTACTTCAAGTGTCCCGCCTGCGGCAAGTGGCTTCGGGTGCCGCGGCACAAAGGGAAAATCCACATCAACTGCCGCTGCGGCTATACGCTTTACAGGAGGACATAAAAATGGCAGCGCCTCAATGCCCGGACGGACATTGAGGCGTTTTGCTTATCTTCTGCGGCGCTGTTTATGATCGGCATATATGCGGCTGTCGGCAATGCGGCTGTCCGACTCCTGCATGAATTTCTTGAGCCTGTCTTCAAACGCCTGGTTCCCGCTGGTCTCCGCTGCCGCGGGGACTGGACCGGCAGCGCGCGGCGCGCTCGGCTGCTCCTGCCGTCTCGGGCGGGGATCAACACGCGGCGGTTCTTCCAGGGCACGCTTGATTGAAAGATTGATTTTCCCCTCGGGCGTGTAGCTCAGGAGCTTGACCTTTACTGTCTGCCCGACCTGCACATGCTCGCTCACATCGCTGACGAAGGCGTTGGCCACCTCAGAGATGTGTACCAGACCACTCTTGCCGCCGGGGAGGGCGACAAAAGCCCCAAACTTGGTGATACCGCTGACCTTACCTTCAAGGATTTCGCCGACTTGCCAATCCATGGATCTCCCTCTCTGTCTCTGTCTGACCTCGATCCGGATGCGCCGGATCACGCTGTTTACCGGGTCATGGCGTCTGCGCCCGGCTGTCCGATGGGAAGTGGAAGACCCGGTCGCCCGGCAGGACGAGGCCAAGCCTCTCCCGCGCGAGTCGTTCCAGCTCTTCCGCGCTCCAGCCCTCTGTGAGCTTTTTGCTCACCGCAAGATTGTCCTGCTCGATCGTCTCAAGTCTGAGGCGGAGCGAAGCTTCCACTGTGTCGGCCGCAGCCAGTTCCCGCCTCGCCGAGGCGAGGCAGACCGCCGCATAGATCAACAGTGCCGGCAACACAATTCGGATCAGGGTTTCCTTTGCGTCCATGGCTGTCCTCTCACGCGGGGAGCACTGTCCGGGGCAATTTCCTACCGCGTGAATACTCCCACATCATATATCATTCCGACAAATTTTGAAAGAGTTTTTTTGCAAAAAGAGCAACTTTTTTTCCTGAATTTTGAGTAAATATCCAGATTGCTCCAATCGCATGCTCCGTTTTACCAAATATAGGTAGAAACACCGGGCTGAGAAGTTGAAAATAACCCAGCAGGCCAAGCCCGCAAAGCAGGATCTCCCCTGTGCCGAGCAGACCGTTGGGAGAGCGCATGGCGAACAGAAAGGCCCCCACCGCAGCACACAGGCAGAACAGCACATCCCAGAGTGCGTTATTGCCGTGCCGGCGGACAGGGCGCAGCAGATCATACAGCATGCCGAGTGCCGCGCCCAGCGCGAGGGCAAGCATCAGGGAGAGGGCCTGCGTGCGCAGATCAACGCTCATTCAACCGAACAGCCGCGACCAGAATCCGCCCTCGCGCGCCGGTTCCTCGTAGCTCAAATCGCTGACTTTACCGCGCACCTCGAGCTGCCCGGCGTTGAGATCGATGCGGTCGATGTGCAGCCCTTCACCCCGCACGGTCAGCGGGCCGAAGCTTGTCAGCAGCACGATCACGTTTTCGTCAAAGCCGCTGACATCCGAAACTCCGGTCAGGCTCAGTTTCTCCCGGTTCAGCATGTTCAGACTGTGCTCCTTCGGCGCCTGTTTCTGCGTCTGTTCATATGCCATACGCTCACCCCCAAAATCACTATATGCCTGTCCGTGGGACAATATGACAAAAGACGGAAAAGCGTTACAGCTTTTCCGTCTTGCCGGTTTTGATTTGCGGTGTGGGGAGCGTCTCCACATGGGTGCCCTGGGGCTCCATTCTCTGATTGAGCTCCCTGATGTACCCGGCAGTGATGATGCTTGAGGGCAGGGCAATGATGGCGATGCCCATGAGAGAGGAGATCATGGTGATCGCCCGACCCATAAAGCTCACAGGGTAAATATCGCCGTACCCCACCGTAGTCAGGGACATGGTGGCCCAGTAGAGCGCCTCAAAGAAATTGTCGAAGGACTCTGCTTCCACTGTAAACATCACCAGTGCGGACAGCACGATGTACCCGGCGGCGAGACTTAATACCGCCATCATTGGCTTTCGGGAGTCACGCAGGACCGCGGAGAGAATGCGCAGGGAGCTCGAGTAGCGCAGGACCTTGGCTACCCGTAAGACCCGCAATGCCCGCATAAGGCGCATCACACGCAGCAGCCGGAAGGCAGGGTGAATGGTCAGCAGCGACGGCAGGATGCTCAGCAGATCGATGATGGCCATGGGGGAAAAGGGATAGCGCAGGAAGGCCACGGCATTTTTCGTGCCGTATTTGTAGTCTGCGGTCGCCCAGCGCAGCAGGTAATCGAGTGAGAAGATCACCACTGTCATCTGCTCGAACAGGATAAAAACCGGCGGGTCCGCCTTCATGGTCAGCGGCAGAAGACTCAGCACAACAAGCACGATCATCAGAATGTCATAGGCGGTGCTGGCTTTGTCGAGACCGTCGGAGGGATCATCGGCCTCAATGATCTCAAACAGGCGCTTTCTCATGCATCGACCTCCCCGACCCGGACACGGACGCAGAAGACGAAGCGGAGTTTTTCCTTCGTCTGGTCGACCCGGTAAAGATAGGCCGTGCTGTCACTGACCGCGTGCAGGCCATGAGCGCGCAGATAGCTGCGGACCGGTTCAAGGGCCGCACCGGACACCTCGTCCGTATCCTCAAGCTCGAGGAAGAACGAGGCATAGCGCCCCTCGGGGAATATGCTCACATTGTGGGGCAGCGGGAGGCTCGTCTCGCGCAACACGTCTTCATAGGTGCCGATCCCGACCTTGAGCGGTACCGACCCGGGCAGCTCGTCCATCTCAAAATACTGCCGGTCGATGCACACGACCAGCGTGAACAGGTCGACATTGTCGATCCAGAGCTTTAGCACCGGGTCGTGATCACTGGGGTCGAAATAGCTGTCATACTTGACGCCGAAGGCGTCGATCAGCCGGACCTGGTCAAGCGTGCCCGCGTCGCGCTCATAGTGGCGGTAACTCAGGCGCAGCATCATCTCACGCCGCCGGAGCCTGCGGATCTCTTCCTCCAGCGCGTCGATGGTCATACGGTAGCCCTCAAGAAGGGAATCGGCGTCTTCACTGTGGTAGGTGCGCTCGATGGTATCGAGGGAGAGGTTCGCGCCGCGCAGCTTGCGGATATAGAGAAGGTTCAGAAAATCCGCGCTTCCGTATTCATAATAGCCGTTTTCCTCGTTGCACTGCGGATTGAGCAGCCCGCGCTCCCGGTATTTGCGGATGGTTTCGGGACTGACGCCGCTGATCCGGGCAAGTTCATTGATTTTCATAATGCACTCCCTGGGCGGGCGGCCTCCGGTCAGCCCGCGCCTGTCAGATGACTGAATACAGAAAAACAGTACACGCTAGATAAAAATGCAGTGTTTTTCAATGTTTTCTCTTGACCCTGTCCCTAGGACAGGGTTTAATTTTATTATATCGTAAACCATAAAAAATTCAAGTAAAGGAGCGTATATTCATGTCTGAACTGAGCAGAAGAGATTTCCTCAAGGGTTCCCTCGCGGGTGCTGCTTCCCTCGCCATGGCCGGCATCGGTCTCAGCGCCGTGAAGAACACCGCCCACGCTGCCGGAATCTACACCCCCGGCACCTACTCCGCCACTGCCGACGGTATGGGCACCGTCACCGTGACAGCGACCTTCGACGAAAACAGCATCACCGAGATCCTGCTGGATGTCTCGGGCGAGACCCCCAGCATCGGCCAGGCCGCCAAGGATGAGCTTATCAGCCAGGTCATGGCTGCCCAGAGCGCCGAGATCGACGGCGTCTCCAGCGCCACCATCACCAGCACGGCCGTGAAGACGGCCCTCAAAAACTGCATCGCGCAGGCTAAGGGCGAGGCTGTCAACTCCGGCTCTGTCAAGCCCCAGGTCGCGTCCGACGGCGCCTTCATCCTCAAGGACATCACCGCCGACGATGTGAACGCCTCCGCCGTGGAGCTTGACCCCATCACCAGCTTTGCCAAGGAAGTCGACGTCGACGTGGTCGTGGCCGGTGCCGGTGCCTCCGGCGTCATCGCGGCTGTACGCGCGGCAGAACTCGGCGCGACGGTCGCCGTGCTGCAGAAGGAGGCCGTTGCCGTATCCCAGGGCAACTGCTCCTCCGCCATCATCAAGTCCGGCTCTACCGAGGGCGGCCTCAAGAAGTGGCTGACCTTCGCCACCGCCGTCAACTGCTGGCGCAACAACCGCAAGCTCCTGGAAGCGTACATCGACCGCTCCGAGGAGGCTCTGCGCTTCGTCTGCGAGAAGAGCGGCATCACCGAGGAGACCGAGTGGCAGAACAAGTACGGCGTCACCAAGTACCAGGACACCTCCGCCGTCTACACAGGCGTGTGGCATGACGGCACCCAGTCCTATGACTTTGGTGACGAGAAGGTCGAAGTCTTCGCCCCCTGGTTCGGCCCTAAGCCCGGCAACTACGGCTCCCTCGTCTCCGGCATCCTCAAGGACGCGCAGGAGGAGTATGGCGACAAGCTGCAGGTTTACTTCAGCACCCCCATCGTCCAGCTCGTCAAGGACGCCGAGGGCACCATCATCGGCTGCGTCGGCAAGGATCTTGACGGCAACTACATCAAGTTCAACGCCAAGTCCGTCATCCTCGCCACCGGCGCCTACGAGAACAACGCCACCATGGTCCGCCGTTTCTGCCCGGATGTTGAGAAGTTCGACAAGAAGGTCGTCCACCGCACCGGCGACGGCAACATCCTCGCCATCGAGGCCGGCGGCTGCATGGAGCCGGTGGCCCACAGCCGCGTCATGCACGACTTCGACGCGGGCCTCATGTGGGACGAGCCGCCCTATCTCATCGTCAACATGAACGGCGAGCGCTTCATCGACGAGGAAGTCGACATGGCCTATATCTCCAACGCGCTTCGCTGGCAGCCGAGCTTCAAGGGCGAGAACATGGACCCCGAGCACCAGGAGAGCGGCTCTCTCGGCTGGTACTGCCAGATCTATGACAACGACTATATGTCCTATGCCAACGGCCCCGTGCCCGATTTCGTCATGGCCCGCTACCTCAAGGAAGAGGATCCGAGCCTGCATGTGAGCGTCTTCCCTGAACTCATTGACACTTTCCGTGCCGACACCATCGAGGAGCTGGCCGAGAAGCTGGGCCTGCCGGTAGAGAAGACCGTCGAGACCTTCAATCGTTACAACGAGCTGTGCGAGAAGGGCGTGGACGAGGACTTCGGCAAGCCCGCCAAGTACCTGCACGCCTTCAAGACCGCTCCCTTCTGGGGCATCCGCCGTCACATCCGCTGCTCCTCCATCACCGCGGGCGTCCTGTCTGATGAGTACGGCCGCGTCACCACCGAAGAGGGCGAGGTCATCAAGGGCCTGTACGCTGTCGGCAACCTGGGCGGCCAGTTCTACGGCGCGCCCGACTATCCCTTCTTCCATCCCGGCCTGTCCCTGGGCCACGCCGTCACCTTCGGCTACATCGCCGGTGAGCACGCGGCACAGAACCTGTGATAATCGAACACCGTATAATAACTTCAGCCAGCCCCAAAAGGGGCTGGCTGTTTTTATCTGTATAGCTTATTTCTTCCGGCGGATAGCCCTGACGATGGAGTCCACGATCAGCACCACAACGGTCAGACCCACAAGACCGCCCACACCGACGGTGGCAAAGCGCACGATCTCGTTCGGACCCTGGTAGGGGAGCTCTCTGGCCGTTTCATAACCGCAGACCGAGCATACGCCCAGCTCGGTGCCGGGCTTGTCGCGGGACGCTGGTTCCTGCACGGTCCACACCATGGTGTGTGCGCCCTGCTCGATCCGTTCCCCGCAGCTGCACTCGCGCCAGTGGCGCTGATCGTCGAAGCTGTATGTCTCAGGAAAGTCGTGCATATGCACGGGCTCGGGGGAAGGCTCCGGCGTTGGCTCCGGGGAAGGTGACGGAGAGGGCGAGGGGGAAGGCGACGGCGTAGGTGTAGGCTCCGGGGTCTCAGCCACCGGCTGCAGGATCTCGGCGTAGATATCTTCATACAGCGCAGGATCCAGGGCCTTGACATGCAGCGTTGCGGGCGTGGAGAGGGAGTTGCTGCCGAGGGCGCCGACGAAGGAGCAATAGACCTTCCAACCGTCCATCCAGGCGGGGACGGCGAGGATATTCAGCCTGCTCTGTTCGCCGTCGGAATAGATCTCAATGGCGTTGGGGATGTCGTAGATGGGCTGGACCTCATCAGTCTCGGGATCCTGGGCATACCACTGGAATCCTTCGGTATAGGAGGCGGAAGCCACGAAGGAGGCAAGCCCGCCCTCGGTGAGGTATTCGTCACCCGGGTTCTTGATGACGGAGGGTTTCCAGATCATGGGGTCGTAGGTGCGGGTGAGAGTCAAGTAGTGCCGGTCGGCGCTGACCTCGTAGGCGGCGGGAGAGTTGTTGAGGTAGACGGCAACCGTACTGTCAAATTCATAGCCGTCATGGGTGGCAAAGGTCATGAGCACCGACACCGGGCGCACGCCGAATTTGCCCAAAACACGGTTGCCGCTGCTCGCTTCGTACCAGCCGTAGTCGGACAGATAGATGCCGTTTGTGCTGGTGGCGGCGGTGATTTCATTTGCATCCATGAGTGCGACCGGGGTATAGCTCGTGGTGGCCAGCACCTTGACGATGTAGCTTTCGGCTTCGGCCACGTTCGGCCGGAGGCATGACAATGTCAGGCACAAACTTAGGCAGAGCAGTGCCGACAATAAGACAGTTCTCTTTCTTCTCATCCTGATCATCCTCCCACGAAGATGCAGTATGGATAATTTTCCTTTTATAATTATAACTTTCCTTTTCCGTATGGTCAAGAATATTCGTTGAAAAAGCTTTGCCGTTTTTTTCCTGAAAACGAGGTTATGTTTGACGCGGTGGGAGCGGGATGGTAGAATAACACAATCTACTAACAGGAATCGTGGTGTTTGCAATTGATTCAATATGACGCGGGAACGTGTGATGTGGCGATCATCGGCGCGGGACACGCCGGGATCGAGGCTGCCCTTGCAGCCTCACGCCTCGGGATGGATACCGTGTGCTTTACGGTAAATCTCGACAGCGTGGGCAACATGCCCTGCAACCCCGCCATCGGCGGCACGGGCAAGGGGCATCTTGTGCGGGAGCTCGACGCCCTCGGCGGGGAGATGGCGAAGGCTGCGGACAAAGCCTGCATCCAGTACCGTATGCTCAATCTCGGCAAGGGACCGGCTGTACACTCCCTTCGCGCCCAGGCCGACCGGCGGCGCTATCAGCAGGTGATGAAATATACGCTCGAACGGCAGGAGAACCTCCGCGTCAAACAGGCTGAGGTCGTGGACATCGGCCTGGATGATTCGGGCGCTGTATGCTCGGTGACTACGCACACGGGGGCGTTGTATCGCTGCCGCGCGGTCGTGATCGCCTCAGGCACCTATCTCGGCGGGCGCACCATCGTGGGCGAGGTCCTGCGGGATTCCGGTCCTGACGGATTGGCCCCGGCACTGGCGCTTGCCGACCGTCTGCGCGAGCTGGGCCTTGACCTGCGGCGCTTCAAAACCGGCACACCGCCGCGGGTCAATGCCCGCACGGTGGACTTTTCCAAAATGGAGCTTCAACCCGGGGACGCAGAACCTGAGCCCTTTTCCTTCTCAACCGAAACCGTGCCGGAAAACCGCGCCGTCTGCTACCTCACCTATACCAACGAGCGCACCCATGACATCATCCGCGCGCACCTCGACCGCAGCCCCATCTATGCCGGGGTCATCGAGGGCGTGGGCCCGCGCTACTGCCCCAGCATTGAGACCAAGGTCATGACTTTCTCGGACAAGCCCCGCCACCAGCTTTTTGTGGAGCCGATGGGCCTTGAGACCGAGGAACTTTATATCCAGGGCTTTTCCTCCTCCATGCCGGAGGAAATCCAGACGCAGATGCTCCACACGATCCCCGGCCTCGAGCATGCGGAAATGACCCGCTGCGCATACGCGATCGAGTACGACTGTGTGGATCCCACCGAGCTCTATGCCACCCTTGAGAGCAAGAAAATCCCCGGCCTGTACGGTGCGGGACAGTTCAACGGCTCCTCCGGTTACGAGGAGGCGGCGGTGCAGGGCTTCGTCGCGGGCGTGAACGCCGCGCGGAAGCTCAGAGGGGAGAGCCCCTTCATCCTTCGCCGCTCGGACGGCTACATCGGCACGCTCATCGACGATCTCGTGACCAAGGGCACCAACGAACCCTACCGTATGATGACCTCCCGCAGCGAGTACCGCCTGCTGCACCGGCAGGATAACGCCGACCAACGCCTCGCGGCCATCGGCCGGGAGATCGGACTCGTGAGCGAGGAACAATATCAGAAGGTTTTGGATAAATACGCCGCTGTGGACGCGGAGCTGAGCCGCCTGGAGAATACCCATATCCCGCCGACCGAGGCACTCAACGCCATGCTGGAAGCCAAAGGCACGGCGCCTGTAACCACGGGCTTTTCGCTGGCCGAGCTCATCCGCCGACCGCAGATCAGCTACGCGGACACCGAGCCCTTTGACTCCGGGCGGCCCGCCCTTCCCAAAGCCGTGCGGCAGCAGGCGGAGATCCGGCTTAAATACGACGGTTACATCAAGCGCCAACTCCGGCAGATCGAAGAGTTTTCCCGCCTCGAGGAAAAAAAGCTGCCCGCGGATATTGACTACGCCTCCATCTCTGGCCTGCGCCTCGAAGCGCGGGAGAAGCTGGAAAAGATCCGGCCCGAAAACTTCGGTCAGGCAAGCCGTATCTCCGGCGTGTCCCCGGCGGACATCTCGGTGCTGATGGTATTCATGGAGGGACGGAGATGAGCAAGGTCGTACTGGGCTTTTCCGGCGGGGTGGACTCCGCCGTGTCCGCCGTGCTGCTGCAGAAGGCGGGCTTTGAGGTGCACGGCGTGTACCTTGACAATACGAGCGAGCAGGCAAGATGGGAGGCGATCGTCTCCGCCGAGCGCATGGGCGTGGAGCTCACGGTGCTGGACGTGCATGAAGCGCTGGAGGAAAAGGTCTGCCGACCTTTTACGGACTGTTATCTCCGGGGTGAGACCCCAAACCCCTGCATCCTCTGCAACCCCACCATGAAATTTCCCATGCTGATCCGGGAGGCCGACCGCCTGGGCGCGGAGCTTGTCGCCACCGGGCACTACGCCAGAGCCGAAAACGGGGCGCTCTACAAGGGGCAGCCGTCGAACGATCAGAGCTACATGCTTTGCCGCCTGACGCGCGAGCAGGTTTCACGCCTGACCCTCCCGCTGGGGGGATTTGAGAAGAAGCAGGTGCGTGCCCTGGCGGAGGACTTCGGCCTGCCCGCCGCCCACAAAAAGGACAGCATGGAGATCTGCTTCATCCCCGATAAGGACTATGTGGGCTGGATCGAGCGCCGGGCGCAGCTACCCGGGCCGGGGGACTTTCTGTTCCACGGGGAGGTCGTCGGGCAGCACGCGGGCATTGTCCACTGGACAGTGGGTCAGCGCATCCCCGGCCTGCATGACGGGCGCAAGCTCTATGTCTCCGGCATTGACGCCGAAAAGAACGAAATTCAGCTTGCTCTCTGGGAAGAGCTTTTCAAGACGCAGTTTACGGCGGATGACTTTAACTGGCTTATCGACCCGCCGAAGAATTTCATCCCCGCCTCTGTCCGCGTGCGCCACACCAAGTGGGAAGAGCCGCGCTGCACCGTCACGACCGAGGGAGAGAGCGTGGCATGGATCATCTGCGAGACCCCCGTCCGCGCCCCGGCCCCCGGTCAGAGCGCGGTGCTGTACCAGGGCGAGCGCCTCATCGGCGGCGGCTTCATCGGACACTGGGCAGAATAATATTGCTCCGCCAATTAATTCTTGGATTAATTGGTGAGCAATTTCGCCATGCTTCGCGGTTGCCCCGCTAGGGGCGAGCGAAACGGCAATTAAACCATTATTGATGTGCCTGCATTCGGTACCGTCTTGATTCAAGATTAAATTGGCACATCAATAAAACAGCGCGGCCATTTGGCCGCGCTGAAATTGTTTATGTAGGTTACTTGTTCTTCTTTGCCATGGCCTTCTGGAGCCAATCCTTGCCGTCGTTGTAGCGGGAGACAATGTAGGAGGCCACATAGTCACCGGCGGCGTTGACCATGGTTGCGGGGGGATCGACGAGATCGCCGATGGCCTGCGCGATCGGGAAGGCGACCGCAAGCTGCTCGGGGAAGAACAGGGAGCAGAGCACCAGCTCGCCCGTACCGCCGCCGCCGGGGATGCCGGACATGGCAACGGAGGAAACGGTGGCCACAATGATGGCGATGAGCGCATCAGCCGTGGCAAAGTCCTTGCCGAACATGCCGAAGAGGAAGGCGACCTTGATGATGGCGCTCATGCCGGAGCCGTCCATGTTCATCGTCGCGCCCATGGGCAGGACAATATCGGTCACGTCCTTGGAGATGCCGGTGTCCTCGGAGACTTCCATGTTGGTGGGGATGGTGGCCACAGAGGAGCAGGTGCCAAAGGCGACAGCCGCCGGACGGAACAGGTGCTGGAACATGACCTTGACGGCACCCTTGCCGCCGCCGAAGCGGGCATAGAGCGGGAAGATCAGGAACATGTAAGCGAAGGCCACCACGTAGTAGAGGATGATGGCGCGGGCGTAGCTGGACACGAAGTCAGCACCGTGAGCCGCGACCAGGGCGGCGAAAAAGCCGAAGAAGCCGATGGGGGCGTAGTAGCTGATGAGCTTGATGACCTTCATGAGGACGTTGGTGATCTCCTCAAGCAGGCCTGCCACCTTGGTCTGGGGTCCGCCGCACATCTGCACGCCGAAGCCGAAGAAGATGCCGGCGATGATGAGCTGGAGGATGGAACGGCGGCTCCACAGCTCGGGAAAGTCGGGCTTGGTGAAGAAGCCGACGATCATCGCGCCCACGGTCATGGGCTCGGAGGCGCCCGGCTCAAAGGCGGGCTCGCCGGTGTAGACGGGGATGAAGCGCACCAGCACATACATGATCACGGAGGCGATGATGGTGGTGCACATGAAGGTGATGACCGTCGTGCCCATCAGCTTGCCCGCGCGCTTTGCGCTTTTCATATTGGCGATGGAGGAGGAGATGGAGAAGAACACCATCGGCACCACCACACAGAACATCATATTGATGAACAGCGTGCCGAGCGGTTCGAGCACACCGGCGTTGGGCCATGCAAAGCCGACGATGATGCCGGCCACAATGCCGAGGATCATGGAGAAGAAAAACCAGTTATTCTTCAGAAAGCTGTTGGACTTCATAGACAGGACTCCCTTCAGGTTCAAATGTCACTGCTATTATATTCCGAAGATTTGCAAAGTAAATTGCAAACAGTGCTTGAAACTTTGCAAAAGCTGCTGTATAATCAATGATGTAATGTGCTAAAGCGTCAGGAGGGCGGCGATGGCGGACAGAAATATCAACCGCGCGGGCTATCTGCGCGAGAGCTTTCACTATTTTCACTTGAAGGACACGGCGGGGCAGGAGCTGGATTTCCACTTTCACGAATTTGACAAGCTGGTGATCCTGCTGGAGGGCAGCGTCAACTATCTCGTGGAGGAGCAGAGCTACGATCTGCCGCCCTGGTCGGTGCTGCTGGTGCGGCACCACGCCATCCACAAGGCCGTCATCGACCGCAGCCGCCCCTATGAGCGCATCATCCTCTACCTGGACCGCCGCTATTTTGAACGAGCCTTCCCCGGCGCGGGGCTCATGGACTGCTTTGACCAGGCGGACAGGCGAAGGCGGCATCTGCTCACCGCCACAGAGGAACAGCTTAAGGAGCTGAAGGCCGCGGTCTCGGCCTATGAGAAAGCGGCCGCAGACAAGCGCCTCGGCTCGCAGATCATGCGCGAGACGCTGATCATCCAACTTCTCATCCATGTCAACCGCCTGCATGAGGCTGCGCCCAATCGTGCGGAGACGCGCGGCGACCCCAAGGTGCACGCGGTCCTGAGCTATATCAACGAGCACTTTCGCGAGGATCTTAGCGTGGAGGCACTGGCTGAGCGCTTCTATTTGAGCCCGTATCATTTTATGCGCCTGTTCAAGTCACAGACGGGAACCACCGTCCACGCCTATGTGCGGCAAAAGCGGCTCATGCACGCCGCCCGCCTCATCCGCGAGGGGATGCCCGCCGCCAAGGCTGCTGCCGAGAGCGGCTTCGGGGATTACTCCGCCTTCCACCGCGCCTTTAAGGAGAGCTTTGGCGTCAGCCCCGGCAAGATGGTGGGCAAGGGCGAATAAGAAAACAGCACCGCATGGGATCGTTTAAGATTCCTTGCGGTGCTTTCTTATGGTTTTTCCAGAGGGTCACTTTACCAGAACATCGCGCACGGCGGGGGGAACCGCCTCGGCGGGCTTATCGTTGAAGCGCACAGCGACAAGCACGGAGGCCGCAACGTCCCGGGACACGACCCTCAGAGTAGCGCCGCAGTCGAGTTCGATGCTGTCGAGCTCGCCGTCAGCGAGGGTAATGCACAGGCGGCAGTCGTCATAGCTCAAGTTCAGGCGGCTGATCTCGGGAAGCAGTTTGGAGACTACGTCGGCCGCATCCGTACTGCTGAGGGTGATGGTGTAGATCATTCGTTCTGCGGTTCCGGCGCTGGAAAACTGTCCCTTGAGGCACAGTTCCTTAGCAAGGTCGATCAGCCGGGCCGTATCCACCACGCGCTGCTGGGCATCGCTCAGATCGACGCCGGCAGCGGTGCAGGCGGCACTGTCGGTAAAGTAGAGCTTGAAGAGGGCTGAGCGGACACAGTGGACTTCCGTGCCGTCCACCGTGCGGCGGGAGTAGCTGTAACGCGGAGAGAGATTCAGAGAACCGCAGTCGGCGTCGACCGTGATGTCGGCGCTGACGGTCTCGGCGCTCTCATTCTTGACCCAGGCGGCCAGCAGGCGCAGGAGATCTTCGGACAGAACCTGATCGTCTTCGCCTCCGCCGCTCAGGATGGCGTCGATCACAGCCTGGGGGATCTTCGGCCGTTCGGTCATCTCCCGTGGCGTCAGCGACACGACAAACTGGAAGGCGGTACCGCTGGAGGCGGTGCCGGTCCCCTCAAAGGAGAGCTGCCACAGACTGCCCTCCTGTGTATCCAGGGCAATGGTCATGCTCTCGGCACGCAGAAGATCTTCGCCGCTGGCGGACAGGAAGAGCTGAAGGATGCGGTCGGCTGTCTCGCCGCCGATCACTGCCAGATAACGGGAAATCCCGTCAACGGAAGTCTTCTGAATATCCTCGTGCAAGAACACATCCAGCGCCAGATCCAGCACCTTGCCTTGGCTGAGCGTGCCCTCCGCCAGACGGAAGACGCGTCCGTTTTCCATACAGACCATTCCGCCCGAAATGTACAGCGGAATGCCGTACTGCTCGACGCAGCGGATCATGCGGCCGCTTTCTTTGACGCGGTGGACCGTGGTGGTGAGCTCCACGTCCTGCTCCTCAGCCTGGATCTGGATATGCGTCTGCACGTCCACCTCCTGCCGCGAGAAGTCCTTGAGTGCACGGTAAGCCGACAGAGCCGAGCCGAAGTTCGAAAAATGCAGCGGCACAAGTACGCCTGTCGCCGCGATGAGCAAAATAGGCAGGATGATCAGGATGGGCTTCTTGTGTGCGCGGAGGAAGCGATTGAGCGGCCGATCCCTGCGAGGGACGCGCTCTTTCTTCGAACGTGAGCGCATAAACTTTCTGAGCTTGACGATCACGATGATCAGCAGCACCAGGATCACCAGCGCCGCCGCGAGATAGGCTATGATCCACCAGGACTGGATGGTATACACAAGCTCAAACTCGGCCGTCTGGCCCGGGACCTCGATCAGATAATAGCTGCCGAAGGTGTCCGGGTGGATGCGCTGCCAGCCGTTCTCACCCATCAGGTACAGACGGTGGTTCTCCGTCAGCCCGCTCGGAGAGAGATAGCGCACGCTGTGCTGTGTAAGCCCGTCATCCGGGAAGCTGACATAGACATGCTCACCGACTGTGACGGGTATGGAATAGTCCGGCTCACCTTCGCGGAAGATGGAGTTGAGCTGCTCGCGCACCGTATCCTGCCAGGTACCGGAGAAATTGCGGATCTCCTCCTCCTCGACGGGGATGAGCTCCAGCGTGAGCCGGTCGCCCTGCTGGAACTGCCCGTCCACATAGACGATGGCGCGGCCGTCGTCGCGCACGTCCTCCGAGCGCAGCACAGTCTCATCCATGCGGTATTCCGCCGTGACGGTGGTGTCAAAGCGCAGGTCGCTGAGGTCCGCACGATCCCAGACGGCGTAGGCGCCGTCACGCCGGGAGACTTCGGGAAAGACCGAGCGGTCAAAGCTTGCGCCGTATGCAAAGGGAACTTCCTTGATAAGGGCGCCGTCCACCTCAAAGCGCAGGGTAAAAGTTTTGGCTTCCTGGGGCAGCCCTTCCACAGCCATGTATTCTTCGAAGGGAATCGGCTCTGCCTTGCCGTGGATAGAGAGGCGGTCAAGACCGGCATAGTCTGCAGGGACGAAGAAGTTGCTTTCGTAGAGGCCTGCGCCGCCGCCGGAAATCGCGCCCGCAAACTGGGGCTTGCTTTTGATCTCCACCAGCGTGTAGCATCCGGAGACCAGACTCGAGCGGTCATCCGTATCGCTCGCCGCGGCGCTGTAGCCGTTGCCCACCACGCCGCCGATATAGCGCTTGCCGCTGAGGCTGCACTTGGTGCAGCTGCTCTTGACGGTGCCGTATAAAAGGCCGCATATGCCGCCGGCGTAGTCGCCGTCCTCCAGCGTGACGGGCCCGTAGGACGCACAGTGCGCTGCGGTGCCGAGATCCATCTTGCCCGCGATACCGCCGGCGCACTCATTCTTTGCGGTGACGGAGCCGCGATTGACACAGCCGAGGATCACCGCGTATACGCTCAGGCGGTTTTTGGACAGACGGTTGCCGGTGAGTGTGCTCAGATCACTCTCGGGATCGAGTTCGCTCTCCACAGAGAGACAGCCCGCGATGCCGCCCACGTTGTTGTCGCCGTTGACGCTTCCGTTGTTGTCGCAATGAGTGGTTTTGCCGTAGGTGTAGCCGTCATCCTCTATGTCGGTGGAGTCGTCCACCAGAACGTCGCCGGTGGTGTCCGCGTTGATGAGACTGTCGATGGTCTGGATTGCGGTGCCGTTGAGAGCGCTGAGGTTGGCGGTGATCTCGTCCACATCGGTGAGCAGAATGGCGGCGTTTCCGTCCACATCCTGCCCGATGGCAGCCACCTCATTTGTCATGTCGTAAACGCAGTCAGAGATGACGCTGTGCAGGTAGAAAGCGGTGTCGGGATCGGTTATATCCAGAGCGGCAACTGCGTCGGCCACCGGCGCAAGGAGGGCCGAGAGATTGTCGAAGCGCCATGCGAGGTCATTGGATGCGGTTCGTGCGTCCTGCGCCGCATCGGCGATGGCCTGATTGAGCGCCCAGAGCCTGTAGCTTACGCCGGAAAGGGCGTTTGCCGTTTCCAGGATCTCGGTCAGCGGTTCGGCCTGCCCCACGATGCCGCCCACGTCCCGGCGGCCATAGATATCGCTGTTGTTGACACAGCTCTTGATATAGCCGTTGGAGCGCCCGGCGATGCCGCCCACGTTGTAGCCCAGGTGCAGATAGCCCACCGCGCCCGCGTTCTGGCAGCGCTCGATAAAGCCGGTGGAAAAACCTGCAATGCCGCCGGTGTCGGTGGTGATGCCGGCATTGTCGCTGCGGATGCTGCGGATGAAGTTCAGGATGGAACTCGTGTCAACAGTGTCGAGCCGCAGTGTGGGGTCCACGCTCTCGGTGTTGACAAAGGCAAGGTTTATGCTGTCAATGACGGCACCGAGGTTTTCGCCTGCGATGCCGCCGGTGGCGCTCAGGCCGCGGACGCTGCCGGAGGCAGTGCAGGCAGTGATAATGCCGCTGGCCTCATTCCGGCCCGCAATGCCGCCCACGGTGCGCAGAGCGCTGACTTCGCCGCTGAAGGAGCAGTGGGAAATAAGGCCGCGGTTCAGTCCCACCACGCCGCCGACCACGCTGTCATCCCCAACGGTGGCAACCGTGCCGCTGATGTTGAGGTCATGCACGTCCGCCTCCTTCCCCGTTTCGAGGAAGAAGCCACAGGGCGACTGAGCGGAGCTGAGGCTGAGGTCATAAATGGTGTGCCCGCCGCCGTCAAATTCGCCGTTGAAAATGGGAATGGAGTCAAACGCCGACGCCGAGAGGGACAGGTCGTTTTCCAGCACGACCTTCTTCCCGTTCGACCAGGTGTCGAGGGCGCATTCTTTCGCAAGCAAAACGAGATCTTCTGCCGTGCGGATACGGATCACACCGTCATCCTCGGCAAAGGCAAAGGGGCACAGGGAGAGAGTCAGCGCTGCCAGAAGCAGCAGGGAGATCATGACGGGTACACGTTTAGACATGTTCGCTGCCCTCCTCTCCATTGTCGTGTTCGGAAGGCTCCACACCCGTCTGATCCGGTATCTGTACCGGGGGTGGCCCGGACGGCTCCGGTTTGGGAAATTTGCTGCCGGGATCCTCCATTTTGCCCGACAGCAGCCGGACATTTACATCGCCGTCGATGGTGCCGCGGAAGATGCCGTTGACATTGCCGCGAATCTCGCCGGTGATGAGGCCGTCCACCGCGACAACGCCGCTGCCGCGGTGCTCACGCCCGGCGGCGACCTTGGGCATGGAGAAGGAGGTCTTCTCCAGAATCTTGCCGCCCAGGATCAGGATCTGCGGCAGCACGAACATGACCAGGATGATGGAGATGATGGTGCCGCGGCCCAGTGCATCGCCGATGCCGTTGATGGTGCACTCGGTGGTGAGGAAGCTGATGAGGATGCCGGAAGTGGCAAGAATGGTGCCGGAGGTCAGGATCGTCGGGAAAGCAAAGTTCATGGCTTCGATAATGGATTCCTTCGGGCTCATGGTCTTCGCGTCGTCGGTATAGCGGTTGGCAATGACGATGGCGTAGTCGATGTTTGCACCCATCTGAATGGAACTAACCACAAGCTGAGTCAGGAAAAAGACATCCTTGTGCACGAGCGTTGGATAGGAGAAATTCATCCAGATGGCGCCCTGAATGACCAGAATCAGCAGCACCGGCATGCCGGCGGACTTGAAGGTAAACAGCAGCACTGCCAGGACAATCAGGATAGACACTACGTTGACCACCACATTGTCGATCTGAAAGGACTTTTCAAACTCATACTGGTTGGTGGAGTTGCCCACCACGTAGACCTGCCCTTTGGGGTAGTATGACTGGGCAATGGCGCGGATGGTGTCGGTGAAACGATAGGTCTCATCCCCCGCCTCGGGTAGTGTCAGGTACACCAGCATACGGTCATAGTCTGCGCCCTCGAGCTGCTGCTTGCCCATGATCATCTGGGCTTTTGCGTTGTTAAGGGTTTCGGCCTGGTCGGCGTCGAGGGTGACATAGCCGTTGTCCACCATATCCACCACAAAAAGCAGCATATCCACCAGCGGTACATTGTACTTGGAAATGCCGCTGATCAGCTTGTCATAGCTCTGCCCATGCACGGCATAGGCCGCGTACAGGAGCTCTACGGTCTCATAATCCAGCTTCATCAGCTCCGCAAACTGCCGCGGCGAGAGCTTGTCGGCCAGCTTATAGCCGCCGATGGCGTTGGCGTTGGCAATGGAGGTAACGGAGTCGATCTGGCTGTAGCTTTCAAAGTCACTGATGAGGCGCTGCTCCTGACTGTAATCGCCGCCGGGGATGACCACGGCCACCATGGCGCGGTGGGAGAAGGTCTCGGCGATCATCTTTTCTGCGATCTGCATTTCGTTGAGCTTGGGCGTGACCAGGGTATCGTAGCCGTAGACATAGGGGCAGCGGTTGGAAAGCGTGACGGCCCCTACCAGCACCAGCGCGAAAACTGGCGGGATCAGAATGCGGGTGGCATAGGCAAAGCGGCCGACAAAGGGAACTTTGGGTACAAAGTTCTTGTGCCGCGTCTTCTCCATCAGCTCACCCATCAGCATCAACAGGCCCGGCATCACCGTGAACACCGACAGCAGTGAGAAGAAGATAGCCTTGACCAGACAGATGGCCATGTCGGGGCCCAGCTTAAACTGCATGAACATCATGGCGATCAGACCGCCGATGGTGGTGAGACTGGATGCGCCTACCTCCGGGATGGCCTTGGACAGAGAGATGATCACCGCGTCGCGCAGCTCATGGGTCTCGTGCTCCTCCTTGAAGCGATTGCAGTAGATGACCGCGTAGTCCAGCGACAGAGCAAGCTGCAGAATCGTGGTTACGGAGTTTGAGACAAAAGAAATCTTGCCCAGCAGGAAGTTGGTGCCGAGGTTCATCACCGCTGCCGTAATGAAGGTCAGGCCGATGATGGGCACCTCCGCGTAGGTCTGGGAGGTGAAAGTGAGCACCACCACCACGATCACCGCGACGAAGGCCGTGATCATGCCGACCTCCTTGTCGATGAGCTCCGCGCTCATGTCGCCGAGCGTGGTGGAGACGTATGTATCGTAGGGCTTGAGCGTCGCGCGCACGATGTCCAGAGCGGAAAGACAAGCTTCATCCGTCTCCGGATAGTCGAAGGTAACGGAGTAAAGGGCAGAGGCCTTGCTGTAGTGCTCGGTGGTGTCGTCAAAGGCGACACTCTGCACACCCTCGATCTCCTTGATCTTTTCATACAGGGCATTTGCTTCTTCATAGGAGATGTTGGCCACCATCAGATCCGCCGAGCCATAGGTAATGAACTGCTTCTCCATCACCTCCAGACCCTCCTTGGTCTTGGAGCCCGACGGCAGGTAGGCGGTCAGATCGTTTTCCACCTCCACCCAGTTGCGGGCAAAGAGGGAGAAGATCATAAAGATCCCCACCAGCAGGAAGACCAGGTTCCGTTTATCGACGATGAACGAGGCAAGCTTCATCATAAAGCCGCCGCTGTTCTCATTCTCGTAGTCCATAAGGAAAAATAACCTCTTTTATCGAAATGCAGCCACAAATGCCAACATTAACATATTATAAAGCAATTGTTTACTATACTCCCATTGCCTGAAAAAAGCAACACACTGTGGACGTAAGTGTTGGACAATTCCAATACTTAACAAATTCTTCACCGGCTGACTTCATTCGACGCCCGTTATTTTTAGTTGACACCGGGGCAAACATGACATATAAATAATGTACTGTCTATTTCTGAAAAGGAGAACACCATGAACGTATATACCTCCGTTGATAAAATGATCGGCGGCACGCCGCTTTTGGAACTGTGCAATCTGGAAAAAGAACTGGGCCTGAAAGCAAAGGTGCTGGCAAAGCTGGAGTACTTAAACCCCGCGGGCTCCGCCAAGGACCGCATTGCCCGCGCCATGATCGACGCTGCCGAGCGTGAGGGCAAGCTTGTCCCCGGCTCTGTCATCATCGAGCCCACCTCCGGCAATACCGGCATCGGTCTTGCCGCCGTCGCCGCCGCGCGCGGCTACCGGGTCATCATCGTCATGCCGGAGACCATGTCCATGGAGCGGCGCATGCTCATGAAGGCATTCGGAGCCGAACTGGTGTTGACGCCCGGCGCCAAGGGCATGACCGGCTCCATCGAAAAGGCTGAAGAACTCGCCGCATCCACGCCCAACAGCTTTATCCCCGGCCAGTTTGTCAACCCCGTGAACGCCCAGGCTCACTATGAGACCACCGGCCCCGAGATCTGGGACGACACCGACGGCACGGTGGACGTGTTTGTGGCGGGTGTCGGTACCGGCGGCACCATCACCGGCGTTGGCCGCTGTCTCAAGGAGCGGAAGGCGGGCGTGAAAGTCGTTGCGGTGGAGCCCGCAAGCTCGGCCGTCCTCTCGGGAGGCAAGCCCGGCCCTCATGGTTTGCAGGGCATCGGCGCGGGCTTTATTCCCGCGGTGCTGGATACCACGGTTTATGACGAGGTGATCCCTGTGGAAAACGAGCAGGCCTACGAGGCCGCGCGCCTCATAGGCAAGAATGAGGGCGTGCTGGTGGGCATCTCCTCGGGCGCTGCGCTGTATGCCGCCCTGAAGCTTGCAAAGCGTGACGAGTATGCGGGCAAGACCATTGTCGCGCTGCTGCCCGATACGGGAGACCGCTACCTCTCCACACCGCTATTTGAGGGCTGAGCATGGACAGACAACTCGAACAGCTTGTTTCCGAAGCGGCCCACGGCCTTGAGGGAGTCGAGGGCTTCGGCACTGCCGAACAGATGGACTTCACCGGCTTTCGCGGGCGCGTCGAGCGCATGGACGATCTGCTGATCGCGGCGCTCTTTCCCCAGCACGCGGGCCATCTCAAAAGCCTGGACATCCCCGCCCGCCTTGCCCGCGAGCAGTATCTGCATGAGGCGATGGGCCACCTGCAGCACTGCGCGGAATCGGTCATGACCGAGAAGGACGCGCGCGAGCGCATCGTGCCCGCCATGCTCGCGGCTCTGCCGGAGATCCGCCGCCAGCTCGGCACCGACCTCATTGCCGCCTATCAGGGAGATCCGGCAGCCAAGAGCCCGGACGAGGTCATCCTCTGCTACCCGGCTTTCACGGCCATTGCGACTTACCGTTTGGCCCATGTGCTGTACACGGAAAAGGTACCTTACATCCCGCGTGTCATGACTGAGTACGCCCACCGTCTCACAGGCATCGACATTCACCCCGGCGCCACGATCGGCGACTATTTCTTCATCGACCACGGCACCGGCGTCGTCATCGGTGAGACCACTACCATTGGGCAGCATGTCAAGCTCTACCAGCATGTGACCCTCGGCGCCAAGAGCTTCGCCGTCGAGGAGGACGGCAGCCTTGTCAAGGGCATCAAGCGCCACCCCGACATCGGCGACAACGTGGTCATCTACTCCGGCGCCACGGTCCTCGGCGGAAACACGAAGATCGGCAACGGCTGCGTCATCGGCGGCAGCGTGTGGCTGACCCACTCGGTGGACCCCTATAAGATGGTGCTGGCCCGCGCGGCAGTTGCCGGCGACATCCTGCTGCGGGATAACCTGCCCGAGCTCGAGGACAGTGACGACACACAGAAGTCACAGATGGCGGCAATGCTTTAATTTCATTGCGAAACTCTGGTTTCGCAATGAAGGACTCGCGCTCATCGCCCTCCGCTTGCGGGAGACGCTCCGGTTGGTCGGCGCGAGGCCTCACACAGTTCGGCTCAAGGTGTCTTTTAGGAAGCAAAGCTCCCTAAAAGACATATTTGAATAATTTATTCACGGAGAAACAGAAAATGGACTTTGTTTCCAAAACTGTCGGAAAGATTGTGCAGCGCTCCATCGACCGGCATATGGGCGCGGGGCTGATGCAGGAGGAGAACACCGCCGCGGGAGAGCGATACTTCGCCGAGGGATTTCCGGGGCTGATCCGCCAGGCAGCGGCGGAAGCCTGCGTACTGCTCAAAAACGACGGGACATTGCCGCTTCATAAGGATGAGGAAGTTGCCGTTTTCGGCCGCTGCCAGCTCGACTGGTTTTATGTGGGCTACGGCAGCGGCGGCGATGTGCACCCCGCCTGGCGCGTCAATCTCATCGACGGCCTCAAAAACGTTGGACAGAAATACAACACTGTCCTGGCTGAGCGCTACGCCGCCTGGACCGGGGAAAACCCTGCCGACCACGGCTGGTGGGGCCACTGGCCCTTCAGCCACCCGGAGATGGAGCTCGACGAAGAAAGCGTGAAGGCTGCAGCGAAAACTGCCAAAACAGCCCTCGTGGTCATCGGCCGCGCTGCCGGGGAGGATCGGGAGAACACGCTTGAAAAGGGCAGCTATTACCTCACCGAGGATGAGCGCACGATGCTCGACCTGGTGACGGAGAACTTTGCCCACGTGGTCGTGATCCTCAATGTCGGCAGCATCATGGACATGGCCTGGGTCGAGGATTACGGCGAGCGCATCTCCGCCGTGCTTTACGCCTGGCAGGGCGGCATGGAGAGCGGTAATGCCGTTGCCGATATCCTCTGCGGGAAAACCAGCCCCAGCGGGCGGCTCAGCGACACCATCGCCCGCTACTATGTGGACTACCCCAGCAGCAAAAACTTCGGCGGGAAAGAATACAACAACTACGCCGAGGGGATCTTTATCGGCTACCGCCACTTCGACCGCTTCTCACCGAAAAGTGTACTGTTTCCATTTGGATTCGGTTTGAGCTATACAAGTTTCAAAACCGCGGCGGAGGACTTTGCCCACATGAGCGGGGAATTGACCGTCACGGCAAAGGTCACCAACACTGGTACCATGCCCGGCAAGGAGGTCGTGCAGCTCTGGTGCTCGGCGCCCGTCGGGGCGCTGGACAAGCCCAAACGCGTCCTCTGCGCCTTTGCCAAGACCGACGAGCTCTACCCCGGCGAGAGCGGGACCGTGACCCTGCGCTGCGCGGATCAGGATTTCGCCTCCTACGATGAGAGCCGTCACGCCTTTGTGCTCGAGCCCGGGCAATACCGCTTCGTAATCGGCGAACAGGAGATCGGCAGCTTCCGTGTCTCGGAAGACCGGATCGTGCGAAGCTGCCGCCCTCTGAAGCTCAGTTCCGACAGGCTGCGGCAGGTGATCCTGACCGAGCTGCCCGCCCAGGTAAAGGCGACACCGGCGCACGGCACACTGAACGATGTGAAGGCCGGAAAACTCAGCCTCGAAGCGTTCACGGCGGGACTCAGCGTTGAAGAACTGGAAGCCCTCACCCGGGGTGAGGGAATGATGAACGTGGCCTGCGGCGTGCCCGGCAATGCGGGCGGCTTCGGCGGCGTGACGGAGAGCCTGCGGCAGAAGGGCGTTTCCGAGCTCGTCACCGCCGACGGCCCTGCGGGGCTGCGGCTGCAGAAGTTTTCCTCCCTCATGCCCATCGGCACAGCCCTGGCCTGCACCTGGAACACGGCACTGGTGGAGGCGCTGCACCAAAAGCTGGGCGAGGAGATGACCCACTACGGCGTGGATGTACACCTCGGCCCCGGCATGAACATCCACCGCAATCCCCTGTGTGGGCGAAACTTCGAGTATTACTCCGAAGATCCGCTGCTCACAGGCAAAATCGCTGCCGCGGCGGTGCGCGGGGTGCAGAGCCGGGGCCATGCCTCCTGCCCCAAGCACTTTGCCTGCAACAACCAGGAGACAAAGCGGAACACCAATGACTCACGCCTGTCCGAGCGGGCCATGCGGGAAATTTACCTGCGCGGCTTTGAAATCTGCGTGCGTGAGGCACAGCCCCTTACGATCATGACCTCCTACAATAAGGTCAACGGGGTCTGGTCACATTACAACTACGAGCTTGCGACTGCCGTCCTGCGTGCCGACTGGGGCTTTGAGGGCGTGGTCATCACCGACTGGTGGATGCAGCATGCCGCAAGTCCCGAGTTTCCGAAGCTCAAGGACAACGCCTACCGCGTGCGCGCGGGGGTGGACGTGCTCATGCCCGGTGACTGGAACCGTCATGCCCGCCGTTACCGTTCCGACGGAACGCTGCTGGACACCCTCGGTCAGTCCGAAGGCATCACGCTTGCCGAGCTGCAGCGCACGGCGATGCGTGTCCTGCGGCTTGTGTTGAAGCTGAAAAAGTGAAAAAACAACAGGGTAGGGGCGCAATGCCCCTCCTCTGTAGTAAAGTCGAAGATTATTTTGCTAATCGCAGCAGTTCCTCTGTCGCTTGCCGGCCGCCCGCGACCACCGAAGGACGCGAGGCGTCACAGGGAAGGTCAGCACCGTCGAGCGTGCGGCACACGCCGCCCGCTTCCTCCACAATGAGCTTGCCCGCAGCATAGTCCCAGAAGGAGAGACCGAGCTCGAAGAACACGCCGGCCCGGCCCGCCGCCACAGTGCACAGATCCAGTGCCGCCGCCCCCTCGCGCCGGATGTCGAGCCCGGCGAGAAAGGCTTTTTTCATCAGCCCGAAACAGCGGTCTGCAAGATCGGGATTGTAGGGCGTGGTGCCGCAGCAGACAAGCGTCTCGGCAAGGGGCGCGTCCGTGACATGAATGGGCCGCCCGTTGAGAAACGCACCCGCGCCCTTCACGGCGGTGAAGAGCTCACTGACATAGGGGTTGCAGATCGCGGCGGCGCGAAGCTCCCCACGGTTCATGTATGCGGCCGAGATGCAGCTATGGTGCAGACCGTGCACAAAATTCATCGTGCCGTCGATGGGGTCGATGATAAAGACATGTTCAGCGTGCAGATCGTCGTGACGGTCGTTTTCCTCGCAGAAAAAACGGGCGTCGGGGATGGCCTCGGTGATGCGTTGGATCAATAGCTCCTGCACGCGCCGGTCATACTCGGTCACCACGTCGCGCCGGTCGGTCTTGCGCTCGGCCAGAATGTCATGGGCTTGCAGAATGAGGCGGGCCGCCTCAGATTCGGCACCACACAGCAGGGAAAGAATCTCAGTGTCGTTCATCGTGTTTGTCCTCCGCAGTCAGAATCAGTAAAAGCATTATACAGCCTTACACGCGCTTTGCACAAGAAGGCAGTATACATTTTTTCTTGAAAATGGCAGTTCTGCTGCTTGACATAACTCCGAGAAAACGGTAAAATAACTTGATTAATATTATGGGGGAGCATGGGGAGCTCCCGATGATATTACTTCTCAACTCCGACGGGTTCGCTTGAAGGCCCGTCTGCACTCATAGATCAAGCGATCTGTATTACCGCCGCGCAAATCTGAAAGATTGGAGGTGTATACCCTTACCATGCCATTGGTTTTAGCGATTATACTGATGTTTGTCCTGGCCGCTGCGGGCTTCGCCGCGGGCGTGATGTACCGTAAAAAGGTTGCCGAACGTGAGATCACCAGCGCCGAGGAAGAGGCCAGACGCATTGTCAACGAAGCTATAAAGAGCGCCGAGAGCAAGAAGAGAGAAGCGCTTGTTGAGGCGAAGGAAGAGATACACAGAAACCGCTCCGAGTATGAGCGGGAAGTGAAGGAACGCAGGGCAGAGCTGTCCAAGCAGGAGCGCCGTCTTCAGCAGAAGGAAGAGAATCTGGACAAGAAGCTCGATGCCGCCGAGAAGAAGAACGAGACCCTTGCGAACAAGATCGCCGCTGCCGAGCAGCAGCAGCAGGAAATCGGCATGATCAAGAAGAGCCAGCTCGAAATGCTGGAAAAGGTCTCCGGCTTCACGGTTGAGGAAGCCAAGGCCTACCTCATCAACAGCATCCGCGATGACGTTACCCACGAAATGGCCATGAAGGTCAAGGAAGTGGAGGCCCAGTACAAGGAAGAGGCGGACGAGCGGGCGAGAGAGATCATCGCCACCGCCATCCAGCGCTGCGCCGCCGACCATGCAAGCGAAATCACCGTCTCCGTCGTACCCCTCCCCAACGACGAGATGAAGGGCCGCATCATCGGCCGCGAAGGCCGCAACATCCGCAGCATCGAAACCCTTACCGGCTGCGACTTGATTATTGACGATACTCCGGAGGCGATCACCGTCTCCAGCTTTGACCCTGTCCGGCGTGAAGTTGCGAGACTGGCGCTGGAAAAGCTCATCCAGGACGGCCGCATCCACCCCGCCCGGATCGAGGAAATGGTCGCCAAGGCCCAGAAGGAGGTCAACGCCACCATCAAGGCCGAGGGCGAGCGCGCCGTGTTCGAGACCAATATCCACGGCCTGCATCCCGAGATCATCAAGCTACTGGGCCGCATGAAGTACCGCACCAGCTACGGTCAGAACGTACTGAACCATTCCATAGAGGTCTCCCATGTGGCGGGCCTCATGGCCGCAGAACTCGGCGCAGACGTGAACATTGCCAAGCGTGCGGGCCTCCTGCACGACCTGGGCAAGTCCATCGACCATGAGGTAGAGGGCAGCCACGTCACCATCGGCGTCGATATCGCCCGCAAGTACAAGGAGTCCGAGGCCGTTATCCACTGCATCGAGGCCCACCACAACGATGTGGAGCCGCACAGCATCGAGGCCTGCCTTGTCCAGGCGGCCGACGCGATCTCCGCCGCCCGCCCCGGCGCGCGCCGCGAGAACATCGAAAACTACGTCAAGCGTCTTGAAAAGCTGGAGGAGGTCTCCAAGAGCTTCCCCGGCATCGCAAGCTCCTATGCCATCCAGGCTGGACGCGAGATTCGCATCATGGTCAAGCCCGAAGATGTCAGCGAGGATCAGATGGTCCTGCTGGCCCGGGATATCGCCAAGAAGATCGAGGAAGAGCTGACTTACCCCGGTCAGATCAAGGTCCATCTCCTGCGCGAGACCAAGGCCATCGACTACGCAAAGTAAATACGACATCAAAAAACTCCGGCGGATTCGTCCGTCGGAGTTTTTCTGCGCTTATTGTTCGATTGCGCGTACCGTTTCGGAAGTGAGCCTGTGCTTTCGGGCAAGCCAGGCGTAAACGAGCTCCACTGCGCAGCAGGCCATCCAGCCTACCGGGTAGCCGAAACCGACAATGCGCGGGGTGTTTGCCACCCAGTGCGTGACCCAGTAGAGATACACCTGCCGCAGCGCCACAAAGGTGGAGAGCATGATGATCATCGGACCGCGGGAATCGCCGCGCCCGCGAAGGGCGCCTGCGAGGACGTGGTTTACACAGTTGAAGAGCAGGAAGAAGACATTCGTGCGGATAAAGAGTACGCCATAGTCGATGACCCTGGCGTCCGGGGAGAAGAGCCGCACCGAGCCGGGAGCGAAAATAAACAGCAGCGCTGCGATGGCGCCGGTGATGCCAACGCTCACGCCGAGAGCCGCAACCGTGCCCTGATCGCTGCGCCGGTCGTTGCCCGCACCGGTGTTCTGGCTGACGAAGGTGGTAGCGGCCAGCGCCATGCTCTGCATGGGCAGCATGATAAACTGGTCGAGCTTGTTGTAGCTGCTCCAGCCTGCCATCACGTCGGAACCGAAGAAATTGATGTAGCCCTGCACGAAAATGTTGGAGAAGGCGGTCAGCACCGACTGGATGGCGGCGGGCATGCCCACAGCGAAAATGCTGCCCAGCACGGGGAAATCGATGCCGAGTTCCCCCCAGCTTAAACGGTAGATATCCTTCGAGCGGGTCAAAAGCACCAAGATCAGCGCTGCCGACAGAAACTGCGACAGGATGGTGGCAATGGCCGCGCCCGCAATCCCGGCCTTGAGTACCAGAACGAAGAAGAGATCCAGGATGATGTTCAGAATACTCGTGAACACCAGAAAGAAAAGCGGCCTTGTAGAGTCGCCCACCGCGCGCAGGATGCCGCTGCCCATGTTGTAGATGAGCAGGCCCGAGATGCCGCCGAAGTAAATACGCAGGTAAAGTGTCGCGTCGGCGAACACGTCCTCGGGCGTGCGCATGATAATCAGCATCGGTTTTACCAGCATCACGCCCAGCAGGGTGAAAAACGCGCTGAGGACAAAAGTCGCAGCCATGGTGGTTTCTACTGCCACATGGAGCTTTTCCATGTTCCGCGCGCCGAAGTAGCGCCCGATGACCACCGCCGCGCCGATGGAAAAGCCATTGAAAAAGAACACCAGCATGTTCACGATCACCGTCGTGGAGCCGATGGCCGCAAGCGCCTGCTTGCTGACAAAGTTGCCCACGATCACGGAGTCCACCGTGTTGTAGAGCATCTGGAACACATTCCCCAGCATCAGCGGCAGCGCGAAGAAGACAAGCTGCTTTAAGATGGGGCCGCTCGTCATGTCGCGGGCGGTGCTTTTTGTATTGACGGGGGCACTCATTGCACGCTGTCCTCCTTCACAGTGGCCCAGTCGTAATCCCGGATGGTGCCGGGAGTAAAGCGCATGAGGGCATTTTGCTCGTCATAGTCTGCGCCGATGGACGTAAACTCGTCCTTGAGCACATGGTTGCGCTCCGAGGGACGGTACACGATATCCATGGGCTTTTTGTATTTCTGCATGAGATACATGATGACCGCGCTCTCCACCTTCTTTTTCGCCACCCGGCAGGAGATCACAAAGTCCGTACAGAGAAGCGCTTCTCCGCGTGTGTCAAGGATCAGGCAGCCCACCGTGCCGTATTCGCCGTAGCGATCTGTGCACTTGACGCGCAGCACCAGACGCTCCGGGTCCGCTACGATAGCGCGAAACGTGTCTGCGGGGATGCGATTGGTGGAAGCGTTGAGCTGATTGGTGCGCATCAAAAGCTCATGGCATCGGTCAATGTCCTGTTCTGATTTACAGGCGGCAACCTCGGTCACAAAGCCGCAGGAGAGGATGAAGGATTTATAATCGCCGCTGTCGGATTGGGTAAAAGCGCCCTGACGTTTTGCCTCCGCCATGTAAAAGGCGCGGCGCTTTTTGGAATCCTCCGTCACCGGCACATCAAACTCCGGTAGACTCAGCAGGGTTTCCGCCTCTCTGTCCGTGTAAACGCGCACGCAGCCGAGCGTAAGCCCCACCTCCGCGCGCTCAAAAGCCGAATCGTCCACAAAGGCAAAGGTGTCGATGTGGATATTCAGGAGCTTCGCAATCTCTGCAAGATTGCCGCTCTTTGGCTTCCAGTCGATTTTGGGATAGAGGAAATATTCCCACAGGCCGAACTTCTCCAGCGCAGCTTTGGCGAGCGCCTCATCGTTCTTGCTGCACACGGTGTTGAGGATGCCGCGCTCATCGAGCCTGAGGATGGTTTCGGCGGCCTGCGGCCGGAGCGTCACGCCGTCCAGCCCGTCCTCGCCGAGAATACCGTCCCAGATTGTGTTGTCCAGATCCCAGGCCACGCACTTGACCTTCTTCGCGGGCTGCTTTCCAGACTTCTCAGCATAGGGGACAAAGCCCTCCCGGAACGTCACAAGATCGGAAAACAGGATATACAGCTCCAGCGCCTCGTTATCGGCGGGGAAGAGCTCCAGCGCGAAAACGGGCTCGCTGCCGCGGCTGAGCATTTCTACCGGGATGCGCCAGACATTCAGACCCTCATGGACCTCATACACATTTCGGGTGAGCAGCATGTTGTCAAAGTCATAAGCATCAAGAAGAAGCCTGCTGCTCTGCGCGGGGCGGACGGCATAAAAAGCCAGAAACAGTTCCTGTGTCAGATACCCGACCTCGTTCACCGGCCAAAAATCGCGGATGTAGCGGTGATGCAGCACGCGCGAGAGGGGATAGCGGAATTTCTTCGGGGCAAGGCGCGCCAGCGTATCGGCCCTGCGGGTAAGCGCAAGCTTTTTCTCATGGTGCGCAAAGCGGGCCGGAAACTCCCGCCCGGCAAAGGCGGCGGAGGCGTTATAGGGGCAGCGAAGCTTGGCCCATTTGCGAAAGCGCAGATGGGCCACCGGAAAGTCAAAGCCGGGGACAGTCCCGAACTCCATAAAGTCTACCCGTCTGCAGCGGCCGATCTCGTTGGCCTCAAACATTTCGCAGGAGGCATAGCAGGCCGGGGGACTGCACTCGAGGCAGTGATCGGCCCAGAAAAGCGGCGCGATGGTTTCAATATCCGAAGCCTTCGGCACCCGATCGGACAGTTCGTTCAGCACCTCCACGCCGGTCAGCGCCTTGTGGCTTACATAGTCAAACATGTCTTACCTCCGGCTCCATTTGATGTGGTACAGCGTGCGCATGAGATCGTCATACAGTGTGCGCCTGCGTGTTGAGGGCTGTGCCTCAAAGCTCTTGAACAGCTTCCCGTTTTCTTCAAGGAACGCCTCAAGCCGCGCAAAGTCGGCCTCCTGCATCACGTTCGGGTGATAACAGACTGTGATCGTATCAAAGGGAAGCTTTCGCACGACGCCGGACTGCTGAGGAATGAAGGTGAAGCCATACTTCGTGTAGGGCTTGGAGGCGATGGTGTCGGAGATGATGCGGATTTCGCTGCACTCGAGCAGTGCCGTGAGCGTATTCTCATCAAAGGTATGGGAAGGCGCAAAGAAAACCGCCGGCTCATACCCGTGCTCCCGGAAGACTTTAACGCCGTCCGTGATCTTCTGTTTCTGAACATCGAGCGGCACACCCGCAAATTCCGAACGTTTCTGCGCCGGGTTGAGGCCGCCCTCATGGGTGATGCATACATGGTTCCAGCCGTGCAGCGCGAGCGTCCAGCCCTTGCCCGCCCATCGGGCGACCGTCTCGGCCCAGAATGCGGGATCGGCGGGGAAGCCCTTCATATCCGGGTCCTCACAGTGGGGGATAATGCCCACCAGCGGGGCGATGCCGTGCCGGTCAAAAAGGGCTTCCATCCGAGCCCAGTTTTGCGTATTCATCTTTTCACAAGCGTCGTCCAGCCGCATAAAGTATGTCATGTCAGGCCCTCTTCTCTGCGTTTCATTTTTGCTATGATACACCAAAGTGGCACGCCTTTCAAGCGCTGATGGTGTGCCCGGGGGTGGAAATGTTGCCGAAAATGCGCGGGGGAATAAAAATACTTGAAGATTTTGTTGCAAAAAGGCCCTGCAAGTTTTATACTGCTATAAGAAAAAAGACTGAGAAAGGGAGAACAGCATGGAACAGAGACCCAAAAAGAGAGGCGACCGCTTTGACGGTTACTGGCTGCGTGACGAGGCCCCTGCCCTCGGCCAGTTCATGGCCTATCTCATGCCCAATCGCGCCGACAACGAGGCGCACATCAATGTTGACGTAGACTGTCGCCCGCTGGATGCGTTCCTCGCAAAGAAGAACGAAGGACGCACCGAGGATAAATATACCTATTTCCATATTTTCCTTGCCGCGATGGTCAAGTGCTTTGTGCTGCGACCGCGCATGAATCGCTTTATCTCCGGCAACCGCCTGTATATGCGTGACCACATCTCCGTGTCTTTCGTGGTCAAGAAAAAATTCGAGGACAAGTCCGAGGAGGGCCTTGCCTACAAAAAGTACGGCGAGCAGGACACCATCGACACTCTGCATACCTCCATCATGGAGGAGATCCACCAGTGCCGCCGGGAGGATGTGCTGGATAACTCCACCGACATGATGACAAAGCTCCTGAAGCTGCCGCGCTGGCTGCTGCACATCATCGTGGACATCCTCTTCTCCCTCGACCGCAAGGGCAAGGTGCCCTACGATCTCATCAAGGCAGACCCCAACTATTCGTCCATCTTCCTCACAAACCTCGGTTCCATCGGCATGGACAGCGGCTATCACCACCTTAACAACTGGGGAACCAACTCCTTCTTCGGCATGATCGGCAAAAAGCACCTGGCCCCCGAGTGGCATGAGGACGGAAGCTGTGATGTCTATCCCGTCATCACCCTGGGCCTGACGCTGGATGAGCGCATCGGCGACGGCTTCTATTACGCCGGCACCGTTCGCCTGCTGCACAAGATCCTGGAGAATCCCGAGCTGCTGGAGCAGCCCTTTGACACCCCTGTTGAGTATTAAGTAAAGAGGATTACCATATGGAAATTACCGCAAAACGCCCGTGGCTTTCAAGTATGGGCAACGTGCCCGCCAATATGGACTATTTCCAGGGCTCCATGGTGGAGATGCTGGAGAATAACGCCCGACTCTATCCGACAAATATAGCCTTCGACTTCATGGGCAAGTCCACCACCTACAAGGAGATGGTGGCGAATATCGAAAAGTGCGCCCGGAGTCTGCGCACCATCGGCGTCAGAGAGAACGACCGCGTCACCATCGCCATGCCCAACTGCCCGCAGGCGATTTATATGTTCTACGCCGTGAACATGATCGGCGCGGTGGCCAACATGGTCCACCCTCTTTCCAGCGAAAAGGAACTGGAGTTTTACATCAACGAGTCCGAGAGCGTCACGGTCGTGACCCTTGACCAGTTTTACCACAAGTTTGAGGCTATCCGCGAGAACACCTGCGTGGTCAATATCGTCATCGCCCGCATTCGCGATGCCCTGTCCAAGCCGCTGCGTGTGGGCTATATGCTCACCGAAGGCCGAAAAATCAAGAAGATCCCCGAGGACGCACCGGTCATCATGTGGGACGAATTCATGCGCCTCGGCAAGGCCTGTTTCTGGAATTACAAGGTCAAGCGCGGCGCTGACGATCCCGCTGCCATCCTCTACTCCGGCGGCACCACCGGCACCACCAAGGGCATTTTGCTCACGAACCTGAACTTCAACGCCCTCTCCGCCCAGATTATCGCTACCAATCCCATGTTCCGCCCCGGCGACAAGATGCTCTCCGCCATGCCGCTCTTCCACGGCTTCGGCCTCGGCGTGTGCATCCACTCGATGCTGGCACAGGGCGGGCGCTGCATCCTCGTGCCGCGCTTTACCGCAGAGAGCTATTCCAAGCTCATCACCAAGTACCGCTGCAACTTCATCGCGGGCGTGCCCACGCTGTATGAGGCGCTGCTGCGGCTGCCCAATATGGAGAAGGCGGACCTGAGCTGTCTCAAGGGTGTGTTCTCGGGCGGCGACTCCCTGTCCGTGGAGCTCAAGAAAAAGTTTGACAAGTTCCTCTATGACCACAAGGCCGTCGTGCAGGTGCGCGAGGGCTACGGCACCACCGAGACCGTCACCGCCTGCTGCCTGACCCCCATCACCAAGGCCAAGGAAGGCAGCATCGGCATTCCCTTCCCGGACACCTATATCAAGATCGTCAAGCCTGACACGGACGAGGAACTGCCCTACGGCGAGGAGGGCGAGATCCTGCTTGCCGGCCCCACGGTCATGAAGGAGTACATCAAGCACCCCGAGGAGACCGCCCAGACTCTGCGCAGACACGCCGACGGCCTCACCTGGGTCTATACCGGAGACCTCGGCTATATGGATGAGGAAGGCTTCATCTATTTCCGAGGCCGTTCCAAGCGCATGATCATCTCCTCGGGCTACAATATCTACCCTGCCCAGCTTGAAAACATCTTTGACGCAAACGAAATGGTACAGATGAGCTGCGTCATCGGCGTGCCCGATCCCTACCGCATGCACAGGCCCAAGGTCTTTGTAACACTCAAGCCTGGTGTAGAGCCCAGCGAGGAGACGCGTAAGGCAATCATGGACTATGCCGCCAAGCACATCGCCAAGTACGCCATGCCCAAAGAGCTGGAGTTCCGTGAGAGTCTGCCCAAGACTCTCGTCGGCAAGGTTGCTTACCGCCAGCTCGAGGAAGAGGAAGCTGCCAAAAGAAAGGCGGCCGGGGAGTAAAAACCAGTTGACCATAACGGGGGAAGATGGTAAGATACTATATAAGAAATCGTGTCGCCTCCAGTATCCGCCAGATACTGTGAGCATGGGAGGACAGCATGAAAAACCGCGTAGGAAGAGCTATCATCGGCATTCTTGCCCTGGTTCTTTTTGGTTATTATATCTACAAGCAGGAACAGATCCATTCGCACAGCATGGATCCGTTCATTGTGTCTCTGGGGCCTGCGGTTCCGCTGCACCCCGAGGGTTTTGATCAGGGCATCGTCATGAATGAAGAGCCTCAGGCCCCTATCCAGATGGAGTATGCCCCGGCACCGACCGAGGCACCCGCCGCGCCCGAGGTTCCCGCGCAGCAGCCTGCGGAGGCAGCCCCTGCCGCGCAGCCGCTTGCCTTTGACCTGTCCGACTGGAAATACACGCTTGTCAACGGCGACCACTCCATCGACCAGTATGAGCCGGAAAACCTGGTCTACCTTGACATGACTGCCGACGCGACGGATTTTCAGACCGCCTATAACCCCAACCGCATCGCGGTGGACGCGCGCATCGCCCAGCCGCTGATGGACATGGCTCTCGCCTGCAAGGCGGCGGGCCTGCCGGTCTACCTCTCCTCCGGCTACCGCAGTTATTCCGAGCAGGCGGCCAACTTCACCCGTATCTGCCAGAATAACGGTATCACCGACGGCAAGGACGCCAATGGCCACTACATCACCATGCCCGCCGGCTGCAGTGAGCACCAGACCGGCCTGTGCTGCGACATCACCGACTACTATCAGCCCACCAAGAACAGCTCTCTGGACGATATCCCGACCCTGGTCTGGCTGCGGGAAAACTGCGCGGATTACGGCTTTATCTGGCGTTTCCCCAGCGACAAGTCCGACGTCACCGGCGTCATGGGCGAGAGCTGGCACTTCCGCTACGTGGGCGAGGAAGCGGCCCGCTATATCATGGACAACCACCTCACGCTTGAGGAATTCTGGCAGCAGTTTGGAGACGGCGTGAACGTATGAACATAAAGAGAATCTGCATTCTGCTCGTTCTTTTCGGTCTGTTGCTGACGGCGGGCTGCGCAAAAAAGGAAGAGCATAAGAGTGTCCCAGTCTCGGAAAAAGCGCAGGTTGAGACTGTCATACCCCAGCAGGAGGTGACCCCGGTTCCCACACCGGAGCCGACCCCTACACCGGAGCCGACACCCGCCGGGATTGTCCTGCCGCCCCTGCCGGATATCGACATCAACAGTTGGGAATTTCTATACGCCGGTCCCCACTGCGGTGTGGGACGCTATCACCCGCGGATTGGGAACGTGGAGAGCCAGTACATGGACCAGCGCTGTGCCGAGGCAACGATCGACTTTTTGGACGCCGCGCGGGCACAGGGCTTTGAGGTTTACATCTGTGTGGCCTACCGCAACTGGGAGTACACCACCCACTGGTACGAACAGGAGATGTTCAAGTACGGGGAATTTGATTATGAATACAATCATTTCCTCCCCGGCGCATCCTATGAGGCGGCCAAGCACGGCTTTGCGGCCGGATGCAGTGAGCACTCCACCGGCCTTGCCTTTGACATCACCGACGAGATGTACTACTGGGCTGACCACAATTACAGCAACGAACATGACGAGACCGTGGCCGGGACGCCTGTATGTAAGTGGATGGACGAGCACTGTGCTGAGTACGGTTTCATCGTCCGCTATCCTAAGGACAAAGCAGAGGTCTATGGCATGGCCTGCTATCCCGGTCATTATCGCTATGTGGGCAAGGAAGCCGCACAGTATATCATGGATAACAATCTCTGCTTTGAGGAGTTCCTGGCCCTTTACGGCAAGACCATCAAGGGTGTCAATTATGTGAATACCTATATTGTAAGCGAACAATAATAAAAGACCGAAGGGCGCGGCCCTTCGGTCTTTTATTATGCCAGCCTTGTCAATTGCGGCAGTGTCGCCAGGTCGGGGTTGTTGGCAAGATTGCTGCGGCAGGTGATGCTGCCAGCGAGCTGTGCAAGCTGGGCACAGGCCTTGAGGTCGTAACCCCTGAGGTCGGCCCATACGATCGCTGCGGCTGCTGCATCTCCTGCGCCGGTGGTGTTGATGACCTCGGTCTCATAGGCGGGGAAGTGGAAGAGCCTGTCGCGTTCTGCGGCGAGAATACCATCGGCTCCCAACGTGACGAACACGCGGCCGGGGCAGAGCTTTGCCAGTTTTTTCGCGGCACTCTCGGGGTCTTTTTCCCCGGTGAGGATGCCCGCTTCCAGTGCGTTTGATTTGATCACCCGCAGACGCTTGAGATGGGGGCGGAAGCGCTCGGCCTTCGCAGCGGATACCGTATCGGCATACAGCGGCAGACGGGAATGATTGCACAGCCATGCCACCGATTCCGCCGGGAGATTGGCGTCAAGCACCATCGCCCCAAAGTCGCGCAGCTTCGGCAGCAGCGGCTCGAAAAATGCGGGTGTGAGCTGGGAGCAGATATCCATGTCGTTGATGGCCGCGCACATGTCGCCGCCGGCCTCGGTGACAAAGAGATAGGTGGAGCTGTGCCCACCCTTTTTGACCAGGGCGTGCTGCATGTCGAGGCCGAGCTCTGTGCACGAGGCCATCAGGGCCTGACCGATCAGATCGTCGCCCATGGCGGAGATGAAGGCCACGTCCATCCCCAGCAGGCGCAGATTATGGGCAATATTGCGCCCTACGCCGCCGGGGGTCATGCGCACGGTACCGGGTGTGGAATCGCGCATCACAAGTGCACCGTCCGGTCTGCCCCAGATATCCATATTGACGCCGCCGATCACCACGGCGGCGTCTTTTTTTGCTTTTACTTGATGTGCCATATGTTCTTGGCGTACTCACAAATGGCGCGGTCGGCGGCGAAGAAGCCGGACTTTGCCGTGTTCATGAGGGAAAGTCTGCCCATCTCGGAGGGATCCGCGATGCGCTTGTAAAGTGCCTCCTGCGCGTTGGCGTAGCTGCGGAAGTCGGCAATGACCATGTAGGGGTCGCCGGCGTAGAGCAGATTGGAGATCACGTCGGAATAGCTCTTGCCGTCGGCAAAGCCGTTCATGATGCGCATGCAGACGCTGTAGAGCTCGGGATCGGCTTTGGCCATGCCGTTGGGATCGTAGCCGTGGGCGCGCCAGTTGGCGATTTCGTCGGTGTGCAGACCGAAGAGGAACATGTTCTCGTCACCAAGACGCTCGTACATCTCGACATTTGCGCCGTCGAGGGTACCGATTGTGACGGCGCCGTTCATCATGAGTTTCATGCAGCCGGTGCCGGAGGCTTCCTTGCCGGCAGTGGAGATCTGCTCGGACACCTGCGCGGCGGGCACGATGGCCTCAGCGGCGGAGACACGGTAGTTCTCCACAAAGTAGACCTGCAACTTATCCTTGCAGACAGGATCGTTGTTGACGTCGTTGGCGAGACTGAGGATGAGCTCGATGATGCGCTTTGCCAGCTTGTAGCCCGCCGCAGCTTTTGCACCGAAGACGTAGGTTCTCGGCACGAAGTCCATGTTGGGATTGTTGTGCAGGCGCATCTGCAGGGCGACGATATTCATCGCGCACAGAAGCTGGCGCTTGTACTCGTGCAGACGCTTGACCTGCACGTCCATCACGGCATCTTGGTTGAGAGCAAAACTGTCGTTGCGCTTGGCAAAATCGGCGAAGCGCAGCTTGTTGGCATATTTGATGTCGTTGAGACGTGCGCGGACGGTCTCGTCGTCTTCAAAGGCGGTCAGCTTCTCGAGAAGCTCGGGCTTGACGAGGTACTCGTCACCGCCCAGCAGCTCGGTGATCAGCGCGTCGAGGCCGGGGTTGATCTGCGCAAGCCAGCGGCGGTGGTCAATGCCGTTGGTGACATGGGTGAAGCGCTCGGGCCGGATGGTATAAATGTCATGGAAAAGATCATTTTTCAGGATCTCACCGTGCAGGCGGGACACGCCGTTTACCATGTAGCAGGAGGCGAGGCAGAGGTTTGCCATATGGACCTGGCCATCGCGGATGATGAGGTTGCGGCCCAGCTTGTCGCCCGTGCCGAACTTGACGGCGAGATAGTCGCACCAGCGGCGGTTGATCTCGCACATGATCTCCCAGAGGCGGGGCAGAAGCTGAATGAACAGATCCTGCGGCCACTTCTCAAGCGCCTCGCTCATGACGGTGTGGTTGGTGTAAGCCACAGAATTGCGCACGAGCTCCCAGGCGTCGTCCCAGCCGAGACCGTACTCGTCCATAAAGATGCGCATGAGCTCGGGGATGATCATGGCGGGGTGTGTGTCGTTGATCTGGATGACATGGTGACGGGAGAAGGAGCGGATGTCGCCCCACATCTTGATGTGCTTGCGCACAATGTCCTGGGCGGAGGCGGAGACAAAGAAGTACTGCTGTCTCAGGCGCAGAAGCTTGCCTTCAATGTGATCGTCGGCGGGGTAGAGGACCTTGGTGATGACCTCAGCGTCGATTCGCTCGGCCATGCTCTTGACATACTCGCCCTCGGAGAAGAGATACATGTCCAGAGACTTGGCACTCTTGGCGTCCCAAAGACGCAGGGTGTTGATATCCTTGCCGCCGTAGCCCGCGATCAGCATGTCGCGCGGCAGGGCGTAGACAGGCGTGTAGCCGGTATGCTCGGCATGGTAGTGGCCGAAGCTGTCCCAGTGAGGGGAGATCTGACCGCCGAAGCGGACTTCGACCATATCCTCGTAGCGAGGGATCAGCCAGCTCTCAGCCGCGGTCCGCCAGTTATCGGATACCTCAACCTGTTTGCCGTTTTCAAACTTCTGCTTGAAAATGCCCAGCTCATAGCAGATGGAGTAGCCGGTGGCAGGCAGACCTTCGGTGGCCATGGAGTCCATGTAGCAGGCGGCGAGACGGCCGAGACCGCCGTTGCCGAGACCGGCATCGGGCTCTTCCTCAAAGATGTCTGCGGCGCTGCGGCCCATATCCTCGAGCGCACCGATGATTGCCTCGGACAGGCCGAGGTTGTAGGCGTTCTTCATGAGGCTGCGGCCCATGAGGAACTCCATCGACATATAATGCACTTCCTTCTCGCCTCTGCAGGGAGCCTGCGCGGCAAGGAGGCGGCTCATCAGCTCGCGGATGACGATGGCGGTAGCCTGGAAGATCTGCTCGTCGGTGGCCTCGGCACTGGAAATGCTGAACTGGGCACAGAGCTTGTCTTCAATGGCGCTGCGGATCTCTTCGCGGGAAATTTGATTCTTCATAAATAAACCGTCCTTTATGGGAATTATATACGCCAGTGGGAAAAGACAGCGGAGGGGAATACCCTCCCGCGGCAAATGCTGCTGCCTGAGCAAGGGTCCGGGAAACGCGGGCCTTTGATCAGACAGCCGTATCCCGGCGCGCCGGAACCAGCCGACGCGCCGGGAATAAGCCGGATAAAGACTTAGATGCTGGAGCCCTTCGGGACGATGAGGGGCAGACGCTCGTTGCCGTTGAGCACGGTGCCGGCGGAGAAGCTGCAGTCCTTGTCGACGATGCAGTGGTCAAGAGCACAGCCGGCTTCGACCACGCAGTCGTTCATCACGATGCAGTTTTTGAGCTTGGCACCGGCGGCGATGCGTGCGCCGGAGAAGACGATGCAGTTTTCAATAGAGCCTTCGATGATGCAGTTGTCGGCCACCAGAGAGTTGCGGGAGTAGGAGCCGACACCATAGTAGGTGCTGACCTCTTCACGCGCTTTGGTGAAGACAGGCCGATCGGCCGGGAACAGTTCATGACGGATGTCGTTGTTGAGCATGTCCATGTTGGCTTTGTAGTAGCTGTCAACGCTGCGGATAAGGGCGGTGTAGCCGTGGTGGACGTAGATGTCCATCTTGCCGCCTTCCTTGAGCCAGGTATCCAGGGTGTCCTTGTGGAAGCGGTGCAGACTCTGCTTGCGGCTGGTCTCCATCAGGTCAAGGAGGGTTTCCTTGTTGATGATGTAGGCCTCAAGAGACAGAACGCCTTCCTTCTCATTGACGGCGTCGACAAGGATCTGACGGGCCTTGCCGTGCTCATCGGTGAGGTAGGTCATGCGGAAGCCCTCGGCATCGGCGCGGTCGGTGCAGATGGCGGTGATGGGGGCGCCGGACTTGCGGTGCTGCTCCATGGGTTCGGTCAGGTCGATGTTGGCGCACATGTCGCCGAGCATCAGTACGAAGTACTTGGCCTTGACGTCCTTGATGTAGGAGCTGACCGCGATCAGAGCTTCCATGGTGCCGGCGTAGTTGCCGCGATGGTACTCGGGCAGGCCGAAGGGGGGCAGCATTCTCAGGCCGCCGGTACGGCGCGCCATATCCCAGGCTTTGCCGCCGCCCAGGTGGTCGAGCAGGGACTGGTAGTCGCGCTGCATGATGACGCCGACGTCGACGATACCGGCGTTGCGCATGGCGGAGAGGGAGAAGTCGATGACTCTGTATCTGCCGCAGAAGGGCAGGGATGCGGCGGTGCGCATGCTGACGAGCTCACGCAGTCTTGCGTCAGTGTAATAAGCAAAAATAAGACCGTGGAAATCCTTCATGGCTTAAACCTCCTCAACGCTGCTGATCATGGCACCGACTTTGACCGTGGAGCCGGCGGGGATCTCAAGATCGGGGCCGATGGTGGTGATGCTCTTTTCCTCACCGGGGGCGGGAGAGCCGCCGACTTTCGCGCCGGCGTGGATGACGGTGTTCTCGCCGATGATGGCGTATTCAACGGAGGCGCCGGCTTCGACCACGACGCCGGGCATCAGCACGGAATACTTGATGTTTGCGCCGACACCGACATGCACGGAGGGGGAGAGGACGGAGTTGTCGATGATGCCGTCGATCTCGCAGCCCTCGGTGACGATGGAGTGCAGGATCTCAGCATGGGAGCCGACCTGATGCGGCGGGCAGATGGGGCTTCTCGCACTGATGGGCCACTCGGGATCGTACAGGTCGATCAGGCGCGGGGTCAGCATGTCCATGTTGGCGTCCCAGAGACTGTTGATGGTACCGACATCGCGCCAGTAGCCTTTGAAGCGATAGGGCCAGATCTTCTCGCCGTCAGCGATCATGGCGGGGATGATGTTGTGGCCGAAGTCATGCTTGGAGTTGGGATCGGCGTCGTCCTGGAGCAGATACTTGCGCAGCTTCTGCCAGTTGAAGATGTAAATGCCCATGGAGGCGAGGGTGCTCTTGGGGTGCTTGGGCTTCTCCTCGAACTCCTTGATATAGCCGTCCTCGCCGAGGTTCATCATGCCGAAGCGGGTGGCCTCCTCAAGAGTGACGGTCAGCACAGATATGGTGCAGGCCGCGTCATGCTCCAGATGGTCGCGCAGCATGTCGGCGTAGTCCATCTTATAAATATGGTCACCGGAGAGGATCACGACGTTCTCGGGATCGTACTCTTCGATGAAGGACAGGTTCTGGCAGATGGCGTTGGCCGTGCCGGTGAACCAGGAGCCCTTCTCTCCCGCAGACTGATAGGGCGGGAGGATGAAGACGCCGCCGTCGTTGACGTCCAGATCCCAGGGCTGGCCGCTGCCGATGTAGCTGTTGAGCTGCAGGGGGCGGTACTGGGTCAGGACACCGACGGTGTCAATGCCGGAGTTTGCGCAGTTGGAAAGGGGAAAGTCGATGATTCTGTACTTGCCTCCGAAAGGCACGCTGGGTTTGGCGACGCTCTGGGTCAGGGCGTACAGACGGGAACCCTGTCCGCCGGCCAGGAGCATCGCGATCATGGATTTCTTCATGGGCAGCCTCCTCAAAGTCTGTCAATTGCAAACGATGTTTGCAATTGAGTTCTACTCGCATTTATCGCACACGGGCTTACGGGGGACAAGCCCGTGTTTGGTCGATGCGAGGCTTCGCATAGCTCCGCTCAGGGTGTTTTTGAGGCGGCAAAGCTGCCCCAAAAACAGATTATAATTCCTTCGGGGAGAAAGACGAAACACTCAGAAAATCGACGCAATTGACATTATATTTTACCCTCGCTATCGAGGGGAAAGCACGAATAAAGCGTTTATCAATTGAAGCGATTCATGGCACGCTCCGGGCCATCTGTGACGTAGGTAATGACAGCTTCTGCCGCTTTGTCCGCAGCAGCAAACATGTCCTCAAGATCCTGATTGCGAAACACGGACAAAACCCAGTCCGCCATGTCGTAATCCGGATGGGGCGGCGCACCGACACCGATGCGCACGCGCGGGAAATTGTCGCTTCCGAGGCTCGCGATGATGCTCTTGAGGCCGTTGTGACCGCCCGCCGAGCCCTTCATGCGCACACGGAGCTTTCCGAGCGGCAGACTCACCTCGTCAGACACGACGATCACGTGATCGCTCGGCACCTTGTAAAAGCGCGCAGCCTCGCCGACTGCCTCGCCCGAGAGGTTCATAAAGGTCTGCGGCTTCATGAGCAGCACCTTCTCGCCATTTATCTCGGCGGAGGCGGTGAGCGCCTTGAAACGCGATTTGTTGATGCTTACCCCCAGCTTCTTTGCCATGGCATCGGCGGTCATGAAGCCCGCGTTGTGGCGCGTGCATTCATATTTCGGACCGGGATTGCCGAGAAAGACGAGAAGCCAGGAGACAGAGCCGGATGATTTGAAAAGCATGAATCAGTTGTCAAACAGGTTGGAAATGGAAACTTCCTCGTAGATGCGGCGGATCGCCTCAGCAAAGACGGAGGCGGTGGTCAGGTACTGAATCTTGTCGCACTTGGCACGGTTGGCGGGATAAGGAATGGTGTCGAGCAGCAGCAGTTCCTTGATGCAGCTTGAGTTGATGCGGTCGAGCGCCGGGCCGGAGAGAACGCCGTGGGTCGCGCAGGCATAGACTTCCTTCGCCCCGCCGATCTCCTTGATGGCCTTGGCCGCGCCGCACAGAGAGCCCGCGGTATCAACGATGTCATCAAGCAGAATGCAGGTTTTGCCGGACACATCGCCGATGATGTTCATGACTTCGGACTGATTGGCGCGCTCGCGGCGCTTGTCGACGATGGCCATGTTCACACCCAGCTTCATGGAAAAGGCGCGGGCGCGGGCGGTGCTGCCCACGTCGGGGGAGACGACCATGACATCCTCGTTGCCCTTGCCGAACTTGTTGACAAAGTGCTTGACGAAGAGGTGGGCGCCCTGAAGGTTATCCACCGGGATGTCAAAGAAACCCTGGATCTGCGCGGCGTGAAGGTCCATGGTCAGGACGCGGTCGGCGCCGGCGGCGGTGATCAGATTTGCGACGAGCTTTGCGGAGATGGGATCGCGGCTCTTGGCCTTGCGGTCCTGACGGGCATAGCCAAAGTAAGGGATAACGGCGGTCACACGCCCGGCAGAGGCTCTGCGCATGGCGTCGATCATTATGAGGAGTTCCATGAGGTTGTCGTTGACATGGTTGCAGGTCGACTGGACAATGAACACGTCCTTGCCGCGTACCGGCTCGAACACAGAGACAGAGCACTCGCCGTCGGCAAATTGGGTGACGTTGCAGTTACCGAGACTCCTGTAAAGTTCCGAGGCAATGGCTTCGGCCAGGGCGGGGTTGGAGTTGCCGGTGAAGACCTTGATTTCCTTGCCGTGTGAGATCATGTTATCTTTTTCCTCCGTAATCGCTTTTTCTCGCAAAATCATTCCTGTGAAGGCGCACATACGCCAGCCCAAAACAATTCGAGCCTATTATAGCACCTCGTCAGTTAAATTGGAAGAACTTTCGGGGATTTTCTAGTGTTTGAAAACGAAATAAAAAAGCGATTTACAAGCGGGTACTTTTTGTGTATAATATAAAATTGCGAATTGAAAATGACAATTTGAACGAAAGTGAACGGGAATTATGCTGGAATTTGATGAATACAAAGTAAAACTCAACAACTGCAAGCCGGAACTCGACGTACTGCGCACTGCGCTCAGGCTCGAAGCTGCCGAGAAGGAGATCGAGGAACTGGAAGCCGCCAGCGCCCGCGAGGGCTTCTGGAACGATGTGGAGAAGTCGCAGAAGGTCCAGAAACGGCTGAAAAACCTCAAGGACAAGGTGGAAAACTTCAACCGCCTCTGCGCCTCATGGGACGATATGATGACCATGTGCGAGATGGCCATCGAGGAAAACGACGACTCCATGCTGCCAGAGCTGCAGCAGGAGTTTGAGGAATATTCCGAAAAGGTGGAGTCCACGCGTCTGTCTACGCTGCTGACGGGCGAATACGACGCCAACAACGCCATCCTCACTTTCCACGCCGGCGCCGGCGGCACCGAGGCGCAGGACTGGGCCTCCATGCTCTACCGCATGTACAACATGTGGGCCGACCGCCATGGCTACAAAGTGAAGGTCATGGACTATCTTGACGGCGATGAGGCGGGCATCAAGAGTGCCACCATCATGATCGAAGGCGAGAATGCCTACGGCTTTTTGAAAAGCGAGCACGGCATCCACCGCTTGGTGCGCGTATCCCCCTTTGACGCGGCGGGCAGACGCCACACCTCCTTCGCCGCTGTCGAGGTCATGCCCGAGATCGCCAACGACAACGAGATCGAGCTGCGCGACGAGGACATCAAGATGGATGTGTACCGCTCCTCCGGCGCCGGCGGACAGAAGGTCAACAAGACCTCCTCGGCCGTACGTCTGACCCACATCCCGACGGGCATCGTGGTGTCGAGCCAGGTCGAGCGCAGCCACTTCCAGAACCTGGAGAACTGCCGCAACATGCTGCGCGCCCGCCTTGCCGAGATCAAGGAACGCGAGCATCTGGAAAAGATCAGCGACATCAAGGGCGTACAGATGAAGATCGAATGGGGCAGCCAGATCCGCTCCTACGTCTTCATGCCCTACCAGCTTGTGAAGGATCACCGCACCGACTATGAAAACGGCAACATCGACAACGTCATGAACGGCGATCTGGACGGCTTCATCAATGCCTTCCTGTCCATGAGAGCCCAGAACTGAGAAATAAATGCAACAGATAAAATACGGAGAGCGGGAATCCGCTCTCCGTATTTTATCTGTTGCTCGGGCCGGGATCGGCATCCCCGTAGATCAGATCATCAATATCCATTTTTCTATCCCTCCCTTTAATCGCACATAAGCCTATCCTATGCACGAAAACTTCAAATTATGAAAAAATCGCAAACTGGGCGGAATTTGACTTGAAACGGAGAGTGCGTTGCGCTATAATACCTGAGTCTGCAATAATATACCCCCTGCTATACTATGTATCAAACACAAAGGATGAGATAAGCCATGAGTGCATCGACTGAAAAGAAAAACCGCCAGGCCGCCCGCGAAGCCGGTACTGACAAGAAGACCCTTGCCCAGGAGAAGGAAGCCCAGGAAAAGAAAAAAAGCAATCTCCGCTGGACCCTTGGCACGATTGCCGTCGTTCTGGTTGTGGTGCTGGTGCTCCTGCTCAACTCCGGTCTTGTCAACAAGGCGACCGCTTTCACCGTGGGCAGCAAGAGCTACTCCACTGCCGACGTGAGCTACCGCTACGCAAACCAGTATTATAACTTTGCAAACCAGTACGGCAGCTACGCCAGCGTCTTTGGCCTGGATACCTCCTCCGGCATCCGCGGCCTTGACAAGCAGAGCTGCCCGATGATGGAAAACGGCACCTGGAAGGATTACTTCCTGGATGCTGCCAAGCATGAGATGATCCAGGCCACTGCTCTGGGGCAGTACGCCGCCGATAACGGCATCAAGCTGGATGACAGCGACTACGCTCAGATCGACAGCGCTTTCGACGGCCTCGAGGAACAGGCCAAGTCCTATGGTTACGCCAACGGCGATAAGATGCTTGCCGCCAACTACGGTACCGGCGTTAACCAGAAGCTCGTGCGCGCAGCCTATGAGGAGTCCCTGCTTGCAAGCCATGCCGCCGAGGCGCTGACCAACAGCTTCAGCTACACCGACGACGAGATCGAGGCGCAGTACCAGAGCTACGAAGGTACGCGCGATTTCTTCGATTACGCTTACTGCTATGTCTCCGCCGAGCGCGTGGAGACCACCGATGCCGACGGCAACACAAGCTCCGACGTGACCGACGAGACCATTGCGGCCGCGTCCGAGAAGGCCAGCGCCATTGCCGACACCTACAAGAAGGCTGCCGGCGACAGCCCCGCGATGCGTCTTATCAACGCCGCCGCCTCCGAGGACGAGACCGGCAGCCAGCAGACCCATGTCCAGGGCAGCAGCGTTCCCGCCTCGGACTGGATGCTCGATGCGTCCCGCAAGAACGGTGATGTCACCGTCTATCCCGATGCAAGCGGCTGCTACGTGGTGGTATTCCTGTCCCGCGACGACAACCACTACAACACTGCAAACGTCCGCCATATCCTTGTGAAGGCCGAGGCTGACGCCGACGGCAACTACACCGATGAGGCCAAGGCCGCAGCCAAGGCCCGTGCCGAGGAAATCCTGGCCGAGTATGAATCCGGCGCCAAGACCGAGGACAGCTTTGCCGCGCTTGCCAACGAGTACTCCGAGGATACCGGCTCCAACACCAACGGCGGCCTGTACGAGAACGTTGCCAAGGGCGAGATGGTTCAGGAGTTCAACGACTTCTGCTTTGACAGCCACAAGCCGGGCGATACCGACATCGTCTACGGCGAGAGCGGCAGCTACGCCGGCTACCATGTCATGTACTATGTCGGCGAGGGCAAGCCGTACAGCACGGTCATCGCCGAAAGCGATCTGCGCAATGCCGACGCGGAGGCATGGCTGGAAGAAGCTGAGGCAGCCAATCCCGCCAAGGACGGCTTCGGCATGAAGTTCGTCGGATAAGAATCAATCAGCAACGAACAAAACCCCGCCGGTTACCGGCGGGGTTTTTCAGAAAGGAGAAGCTATGCAGGAGAGAACCATCCGGGCGGAAATGCTTTTGGGTGCCGAAGCCATGGAAAAACTCAGAAGCAGCCATGTGGCGGTATTCGGACTCGGCGGCGTGGGCTCCTGGTGCGCCGAGGCACTGGCCCGCTCCGGCGTAGGGCGCATGACCCTCATCGATCGGGACAGCGTCGGTGAAAGCAATATCAATCGCCAGCTCTGCGCCTACTGCTCAACTGTAGGCCGGGCCAAGACCGCGGTCATGGCGGAGCATCTGCGGGACATCAACCCTGATCTGCAGATTAACTGCATCGAAGGACACTATGAGGCTGACGACCGGGAACGTTTCTTTGCTGACTACGACTTTGTCGTGGACTGTATTGACCTTGTCGCCTGCAAAATCGACCTCATCCTGAGCTGCCGAGAACGGGGCATACCCATCGTCTCCGCCCTCGGCACCGGAAACAAGCGGGACGCACAGCAACTCCGGCTGGATGATATTTCCAGGACCTATGGCTGTACCTTCGCCCGCGTCATCCGCAAGGAGCTGCGCGACCGGGGCGTTACACATCATCCCGTCGTTTTCAGCCCCGAGGAACCTATGAAGCCCGGGCAGTTTGAAGCGCCGCCTCCCGGCAGGCGCGCCGTGCCGGGCTCCCTTGTCTGGGTACCTGCCAGTGCCGGGATGCTGCTTTGCCAGTACGTAGTGACACAGCTTTGCGAAGTCTGATAATAAAAAACGCGCGGCATTGCCGCGCGCTCATTTTTTATCCGAACAATCTGAAATTGGCCAGCCGTTCCAGTACGCCGTTGAAGTTTTGGATCGCTTCGGTGAACGCGTCCAGATCAAGGGTGTTGAGCGTATTGACCAGCTTTTCGAGGTTCTCGCCGCCCTCACCGGTGAGGCCTTCAAGCTTTTCACCGACATCATCCAGGTTGTCCAGAGACGTACCGAGACGCTGGATGATCTGCTGGGTATCGCCGAGGGTGCTGTACGCCGTGTCCAGTACGGCCGAGAGCTTCGGCACGAGGAACAGAAGACAGAAGATCAGCGCTGCGGCCATAACAATGAACACAAATGTCATGATCAGGCTCAACCGCTCACTCCGGCGCTGCACTGCCGCCATCTTCCGCAGCAGCTCAAACGTGCTGTCATTTGATTTATTATCCATTGCCCTGCCTCCAAACAATCTTTCTGCCGCCAATTGTACCATAAACAAAAGCCGATTTCCAGACCAAAAAATAAAAGCCCTGACCGGGGCAGGTCAGGGCTTTTTGCGTATCAATACAGCTCTTTGAGCTTCGCTATGCAATCAGGACAGACATTCTTTCCGCGATAATTGACGATTTTCTTCGTACTCTCGCAGAACACGCAAGCCGCCTGATATTTGCGAAGAATAATGCTGTCGCCCTCAACATAGATTTCGAGAGAATCCTTTTCTCCGATGTTGAGCGTGCGGCGCATTTCGATCGGCAATACGATACGCCCAAGTTCGTCGACTCTTCGTACGATACCGGTGGACTTCACGTAAGCATCCCCTTTGCTCTCATATATTTCTGTGAACGAATCAGCCCCAAATACTTACAAAGATTGGTAAAAAATTACAATTTCGTAAATATTTATAGCATTTTATAACATCTTCTCGGGAAAAAATCAACTACAATATGCGAAGTTTGTAAAATGTTCATAAAAAATTATTTTATTTTTGTACAAACAAAGTCGGAATAGGGGAAATATTAGGTGAATTTAGCAATTACTGCCATTTATTTGCTATCTTTTTTGTCAGCTCTGCTCTCGGGAAAAACTACCGAAGCGGGGACGGCAGTGCTGGAAGGCGTGCAGGAGGCTCTGCGCTTTGCGCCTTCGCTGTGCGCGGTGCTGTGCCTCTGGTCGTCGGTGACGGAGCTTCTGGAGCGCTGTGGAGCAGTCAGAATGCTCTCGCATAGTTTAGCGTATCCGCTGCGGATGCTCTTCCCCCGCGGCAGCCGGGATGCGGATACCCTGTCGGCGCTGGCGGAGAACACGGGGGCAAATCTCCTGGGGCTCGGCAATGCGGCTACCCCCGCCGGGATCCGGGCCGCACGCGGCCTTGTACGTCTTCACGCGCAGGCCGAGCTTAACACTCTCGTGGTGCTCAACACCGCGTCTATCCAGCTCCTTCCTGCCACGGCGGCGACTCTGCGCGCCTCCTTCGGAAGTGCTGCACCCTTTGAGATCACGTCCGCAGTCTGGATCACCAGTGCCTTTTCTCTGCTTGTGGGCCTGACGGTAAACCGTCTGTTGAACAGGGGGGCGACATGAGTGTGCTCAGCCAGCTTCTGGTTCCGCTGCTGATTGCGGCGGCAGCCCTCGCAGCGTACCTGCGGGGAGCAGATGTATATGATGCGATGACGACAGGCGCCCGAAAGGGGCTGGAAACAGCGTGGGGCATCCTGCCTGCTCTGTTGGCGGTCTTTCCGGCGATCCGCCTGCTGGAAGCCTCCGGCCTGCTGGAGATGCTGGGCGGCGCCCTGGGGCCGGTATTTCGTCTGCTGGGGATACCGGAGGAGACAGGCCTTTTCATGCTGCTGCGGCCCCTCTCGGGCAGCGCCGCGCTTGCCGCCGCTTCAGAGCTCATACAGCGCCATGGGCCGGACTCTCTGATCGGCCGCACGGCGGCGGTAATGCTTGGCTCAAGCGAGACCAGCTTCTATGTTATTGCTGTCTATTTCTCGGCTGCAGGAGCAAAGGACAACGGACGCGCTCTGCCGGCAGCCCTGTGCGCAGACCTGGCCTGCTTTCTCGGCGCGGCATGGATCTGCCGCTTGCTTTGGGGCTAAGATCAGAACCCGAAATCCCCGTTGATGAGCACAGGAAAGCCGGTGCCTTCCGGATTCCGGAACAGTTTTTTCAGGTCCATCGGAAACACCTCCCTACAGACGTGCGGGTTATTGTACGGGCCTTGTACAATAAAATGGAAATAAATGACAAAATCGACGACAATTTATTCTTTAATATCATTATACATGCTGTTGCCTATCCTGTCAAAGAAAAGTGTCAAAACTTTATCTTGACACAAGTACTTTAATGTGCTAATATGCTAAATCGTTAAGAGCCATACACCGCTGAAAATTATTCCGCCATTGAAGGAGAAACGATTATGAAAAAGACAATAGGATTTGTATTGACGCTCGTCCTGATGTTTGCCCTGTTTGCACCCGCCGCATCTGCCGCGGACAAGACCTTTGTCATGGGTATTGACCCCGAGTATCCGCCCTTCAGCTATCTGGGCGACGACGGTGAGTATACCGGTTTTGATGTGGAGGTCTGCAAGGCCGTGTGTGACTACCTCGGCTGGGATATGAAGATCTTCGGTGTCAACTGGGACGAAAAGCTCGTCCAGCTCGACTCCTTTGAGTGCGACTGCGTATGGTCCGGCATGACCATCCTGGACAGCATGAAGGATGCGGGCTATGTAATTTCCGAACCTTACTACGACAATACGCAGGTCCTGGTCGTAAAGGCCGACAGCGGCTTCAAGTCCTCCAAGGATCTGGCCGGCAAGATCGTGGCGGTGCAGCTCGGCACCTCCGGCGAGAGCCTGCTCAACGGCGACCTCAAGGAGCTGGCCGATACCTTTGACTCCGTCCTCACCTGCGACAGCTTCCTCAAGTGCTTCACCGAGCTGCAGGGCGGCGCGGTCGACGCGGTGTTTGTCGACATGCCTGTCGCGGCAAGCTATGTCGCCAAGCACGATGGCCTCTCCGTCATTGATGAGAACCTCGGCGCCGAGCAGTACGGCATCGCTTTCCGTTCCGGCGACGCAGAGCTCTGCAAGACGGTAGATGAGGCTGTGCAGGCCCTGGTCGAAAACGGCACCTACGCCAAGATCGCCGAAAAGGAAGAGTACGCCGATATCGTCAATAACCTCCTCTTCCTCAACAAGGAGTAATTTCCGGCTGAAAGCCAAACAGGATTTCACTTACCCGAAAGCGCGGGCAACCGCGCTTTCGGGCAATTCTTGCTTCTTTATTCCATAGAAAAATGAGGGCTTCCCAATGTCATTGATGACCATGATCGTCAAGATGAGCGAGGGCCTGGGCAAAACCTGTGCCATCTTCTTCCTGACTTTGCTGTTTTCTCTGCCGCTGGGCATGATCGTCGCATTGCTGCGCATGAGCAAACTCAAGATCGTCTCCGCAGTCACGCGCTTCATCATCACCGTGCTGCGCGGCACACCGCTGATGCTCCAGCTTCTGGCGGTCACCTACGGGCCGTACTATCTCTTTGGGGCCTCGGTCGCCCGCAATAAGCTGATCCCCGTTGTCATTGCCTTCGCCATCAACTATGCGGCCTACTTCGCTGAGATATACCGCGGCGGCATCGAGTCCATTCCCATCGGCCAATATGAGGCGGCGGAGGTACTCGGCTACACAAAAACACAGACATTTATGCGCATCATCCTGCCTCAGGTCATCAAGCGCATCATGCCCAGCATCACGAACGAAGTGGTCACGCTGGTCAAGGATACCTCTATGGCCTTCACGGTGTCCTATCAGGAAATGTTCACCATCGGCAAGCAGATCGCAAACTCCCAGACCAGCTTCACCCCCTTCCTGGTCGCCGGCGTATTCTATTATATTTTTAACGTGATCGTCGATTATGTGATGGGCCGGATTGAGAAGCACCTGGACTACTACAGATGAGAGGGCACAGAAATGGCAGACGATAAAAAAACACCCAGCATCCTGAGCATCCGCAGCCTGGAGAAATCCTTCGGCTCCCTGAGCGTGCTCAAGGACATTTCCCTGTCGGTGGAACGGGGCAATGTGCTCTCCATCATCGGACCCTCCGGTTCCGGCAAATCCACGCTTCTGCGCTGTGCCTCCTTCCTCGAGCATGCCGACGGCGGCGATATCCTCTATGACGGACAGTACGCTCTGAAAAACGGTGTCTACGCCTCCAAAGCCGAGCTCAACCGTTTCCGCACCCTCTTCGGCCTTGTGTTCCAGAATTTCCAGCTCTTCCCGCATTATTCTGTTCTGCGCAACGTCTCCGAGGCGCCGATCCTCCACGGTGAGAATAAGGCGGAAGTACACGAACGGGCCATGGAGCTTCTCAAAAAGATGGGCCTTGAGGGCAAGGAGAAGGCTTACCCCTACCAGCTCTCCGGCGGTCAGCAGCAGCGCGTGGCCATCGCCCGCGCCTTGTGCATGCGGCCCGAGATCCTGTTCTTTGACGAGCCTACCTCTGCCCTCGACCCGGAACTCACGGGCGAGGTTCTGAAGGTCATCCGCCAGCTTGCGGAGGAAAAGATGACCATGGTCGTCGTCACCCACGAGATGCCCTTTGCCAAGGCGGTCAGCAACCGTGTCATTTTCATGGCCGACGGTGTGATCGTGGAGCAGGGTGACCCGAGCGAGGTCTTTGACAATCCGAAGGAAGAGCGCACGCGCCAGTTCCTGCGCGTGTTCGAGCGCTGAGTTATGGAGATTGAATACAGCATCCTCGATCCCACCGGCAACATCACTGCCCTCGTGGAGAGCCCGGTCGAGCGCGCACAGTACCAGGCGGCTGCTTCCGCAATTATGCGCCGACATCCCGAGGTGGAGCAGGTGGGATTTCTTCTGCCCGCCGGCGTGGACGGACTTCCCTCACTCCAAATGGCAGGCGGTGAATTTTGCGGCAACGCCTCCATGTGCGCCGCGGCCTTGTTCAGGCTCCGCGGTGGAACCGGGGACACGGTACGCCTGCATGTCTCGGGCGCGGCACAGCCGATCGAAGTGCACCTGAAGCTGACGGGCGACGGTACTTTTTCCGCCGAACTGCAGATGCCGCCGGCTCGGGAAATCACAGAGCGGGAATTTGTCTTTGAAAGCATACGGGGATCACTGCCCCTTGTGCGCATGGAGGGCATCTCACATATCATCGTTGAGAATAAGTCCCCCTTTTTTGCATTGCTCACCGACCGTCCGCAGGCAGAACGAGCCGTGCGCAGCTTCTGCACAGAGCTCAGGGCGGAAGGACTCGGCCTGCTGTTTCTGGAAGGGGAGGGGGGCAGACGTCAAATGACGCCGCTGGTGTATATCCCCGGCAGCGGCACGGTGTTCTGGGAAAACTCCTGCGCCAGCGGCAGCGCGGCAGTCGGCATGTGTCTTGCGTGCACTGGCGCCGTATCCGGAGAGGTCAGCCTGCTTGAGCCCGGCGGCACCCTGACGATCACAAACGATGCGTCCATCGGATCGCCCCGTCTTCGCGGCAGCGTGCGCCTTGCGGTTTCCTGCAGAGACCGGTTCTAAGTGCCCGCGGAAACGCTTTTTGGGATTTTGTGAGAAAAAATTTCAGAAAGCTGTTGACACGCGGGCCTTTATTATGGTATTATCTCAAAGCTGATGGGACGACGTGCGGGTGTAGTTCAATGGTAGAACACCAGCCTTCCAAGCTGGATACGTGGGTTCGATTCCCATCACCCGCTCCAGCGTCAGAGGAAGCTCGCACCGCTTCTGCATGAGCGTGTTGGCGGGAATGATATGCGCCAATAGCTCAGCAGGATAGAGCAACTGCCTTCTAAGCAGTAGGTCGGGGGTTCGAATCCCTCTTGGCGTGCCATCGTCAGAACAAACTCGCTCCACTCCGTTTCCGCCGAGGGCGGCGAAAACTGCGTTCTGTTCCTTCGTTCTTCCTCCCAAAATCAAACCCGCTTTGCTGGGCTTTGATTTTGATAAAGACGGGGTGTGTGAGTTTTGATATAGCCTCTCTCCGGAGAGCGCAGCAGAAAAATAACTTCAAAGCACTGCTTTGAGTTTTTGATAGGACGTGCGGCCTGCCGCACGGACAGATATGGTGGGATTAGCTCAGTTGGTAGAGCACCGGATTGTGGTTCCGGGTGTCGTGGGTTCGAGCCCCATATCCCACCCCACTGAAAACGAGCCGAGGCCGGCGGCGCCGGCCTCGGTTTGTGACTACATTGGGATGTAGTGTAATGGTAACACACCGGACTTTGACTCCGATATAGTGGGTTCGAGTCCCGCCATCCCAGCCACGTCAGAAGAAGTTCGGATGGCTCCGCATTTGCG
>Ga0310691_10000125_pt1 | contig 150408 bp, 231 predicted proteins | sample 176DNAGHGlowgp2_FD_203887 | JGI IMG/M metagenome (GOLD analysis project Ga0310691, IMG submission 203887) | Sheep rumen microbial communities from Palmerston North, Manawatu-Wanganui, New Zealand - 1766 DNA GHGlow gp2 (v2) (version 2) | ecosystem: Host-associated > Mammals > Digestive system...
TATAAATATAAAGCTAGAAGAATTGTTATTGATGGTAATGGCCTCGGTATTGGCCTGTTGGACTACATGGTAAAACCTCAAGTTAATGTAGAAACTAATGAAACTTTCCCAGATTTTGGTGTTTATGGCGGAACCTAGGATGATGCGGCTATGGAATATAAGAAGTTCCGCACAAGTATATGTGAACAAGATGCCATTTATGTTGTTAAAGCAACTGCTCCTATAAACACTGAAATGCATACCACCTTACAAGCTCAAATGACTTCTGGTAAAATAAAATTTCTTATTGATGATAGAGTTGCGAAAGCAAAATTAATGAATACTAAAATGGGGCAAAAAATGACTTCAGAATAGAGGGCAGATTACTTAAATCCATTTATCCTAACTTCCATATTAAAAGAGGAGTTAACTAACCTCAAAGAAGAAAATGAAGGAATTAATATTATTTTAAAACAAGCAAATAAAAATATTAAAAAAGATAAAGTATCTGCTTTGGAATATGGTATTTATTATATAGCTAAAGAGGAAGACGGCAAAAAACGCAAAAAGAAATTTAATGCAAAAGATTGGGCATTTTTTAACTGAGGAGGGCTTGTAATGTTAGCAAGTAGAGGCGAAATTAAAATACATGAAATTTTAGAAAAAGCTGGTTTAGATTTTAAAGAAGAATATATTATTGAAGGATTAAATAGTCCGAATGGACGCCCTTTGCGCTTTGATTTTGCAATTTTTGATGATGATGGGAATTTAGATTTTTTAATTGAATATCAAGGAAAACAACATTATGAAGCAAGTGCTAAATATGGCGGAAAAAGAGGGCTATATCAACAATAGTTTAATGATAATAAAAAAAGACGTTTTTGCGCCCTTCACAATATCACTCTTTTGGAAATTCCATATACAGAAGAAAATTTAATTTCTTATGATTATATAATGTAGCGTGCAGGCTATTGAGAGGTGGGTGAAAAAAGTTGGACGAAAGACAAAAAGAAATCCATGAAAAAGGATTTGATATGCGGTTAACTGATTATAATAAAATAAAAGTTGGCCCAAAATATATAGAAGATGCAACTATATTAATAAATAATTTATATACTCCAAGTAGACGAGCGAGATATAGTAAGGCTGATGTTATAAGAGCTTTGGCGGAAAATAATTTACCTAAGTTAAGAGAGATTTCTCGTTTTTTCTATAATACCAGTGGTATATATAGAAATATTTGCCATTATTATGCTTTTATGTATAGATATGACTGGTATGTGGCTGCGGAAATTTTAGATAAAGAAACTGATAGTAAAAAAGTTGAAAAAGATTTTTTTAAATTATTGGGATATTTAGATAATTCTTAGATTAAGCGTATTTGCGGAGAAATGGCATTAAAAACTATCAGAGATGGAGCATATTATGCTTATATTGTCCCTTGCGCAGATAAATTAGTGTTACAAGAATTACCTGTTAATTATTGTCGTGTAAGATATAATGTAGGTGTTGACCCAGCAGTAGAATTTAATTTAAGATTTTTTGATGAAGCATTTCCCACATATGAATATCGTATGAAGGTATTAAAAATGTTCCCTAAGGAGTTTTATAAAGCTTACATGCTTTATCTTAAACGAAAATTAAAAAATGACCCTTGGGACGTCGATGATGGTTGGTATTTATTACAGCCGGGTAGTTGTGTGCGGTTCAGTCTCTTTAACAATCCGGAAATCCCTATGTTCGCCAATGCGATTCCATTAATTATGGACTTAGACGCAGCATAGGATCTTGATCGCCAAAAGCAAATGCAAAAATTATTAAAAATTTTAATTCAAAAATTACCTTTGGATAAAAATGATGATTTGGTATTTGATGTAGATGAAGCAAGAGATATTCATAAAAATGCTGTTGAAATGCTGAAGAATGCTATTGGAGTTGATGTTCTTACCACTTTCGCGGATGTTAAAGTAGAAGATATGTCTGATTCTAATACTACTACGACTTAGGATGATTTAAAGAAAATTGAACGCACTGTGTTTAATGCTTTTGGTACTTCTTAGAATATTTTTAATGCCGAAGGAAATTTAGCAGTAACTAATTCAATTCTTCAAGATGAATCATTGATGCGGAATTTGTTATTACAATTTAATGCGTTTTTTAGTAGAGTCACATCAGCATTTACAGCCAACAGAAAAAAATATAATTTTAAATTATATATGTTAGAAACTACTCAGTATAATTACAAAGAATTATCAAAGATGTATAAAGAATAGGCTACTACAGGTAACTCAAAAATGTTGCCGCAGATTGCTTTAGGACAGTCTTAGAGCTTTATTCTTCATAGTGCTTATTTTGAAAATGAAATTCTTGATTTGCCGTCTTTGATGATACCTCCTATTATGTCTTCTACATTAAGTGGTTCAGAAATTTTGGCCAGAAAAGACCAAAGAAATAGCGAGAAAAATCAAAATAATACAGAAGAAAAAACTCAAGGTCGGCCAGAAAAAGCTGATAATGAGAAAAGTGATAAAACAATCGCTAACCGAGAGTCAATGGGATAAGGAGGTAAATAAGAATGCCAAGACATGAAAGTGTTCCTGTTTTATCTTCAGTTGAATTAATTGATATTGCCCCTTCTGAACATAGTCCTCTTGTAAGTAAATGTGTTATAAAAGTTTGTTATGTAAGTGATAAGCCAAATCGCAATGGAAGTATTATTACTAAAAATACCGCGAAAAAAATGGCCCCAACTTTAAGGGGAGCTATTATTGCTGGATATTATAACAAAGAAAAGTAGGACTTTGAAGAACATAATCGTTCTTTTGAAATATCTAATGGTGAAGTTAAAGTGACTGATTTAACTCGTCCTTATGGCTTCGTTGATATTAACGCAGATGTGTGGTTTTAGAAATTCATTGATGATGACAAAGAAGAACGTGAATATATGTGTACTAATGGCTGGCTTTGGACAGAAACCTATCAAGAATGTCAGCGAGTAATTGATGAAGGAAATAATCAATCTATGGAGTTGGCTAGAAATTTTTTAGATGGTTCTTGGACCAAAGATAATAAAGGGTAGCCAGAATTTTTCATAATAAATGAGGCAGTAATAGAAAAACTTACTATTTTAGGTGAAGATGTTGAACCCTGTTTTGAAGGCTCCAGTATTACTGCGGATTTTTCTCTTGGAGCCGATTTTAAAACGCAAGTTTTCAGTTTGTTAACTGAAATAAAAGAATTATTAGCAGAAGGAGGAGAAAAATCTATGGAGCAAAATACTCCCGATACTGTTGTTGAAGAAAAGATTGAAGAAGAAATTGTTGAAAATACTGAAGATTTTAAAAAGAAAGAAGAAGAAAAACAACAGGAAGAAAAAGAAACTCCTAAAGCAGAGGAAGATGAAGAATCTTCTGAGAAATAGGATGAAGAGGATGAAGATGAAAAGAAGAAGAAAACAGATCATGCTCTTCAAGAACAATATAATGCTTTAAATGAGCGTTATGCTGCTTTAGAACAAGAAAAATTAGCTCTTGAAAATGAACTTTAGGAATTGCGTGAATTTAAAAAGCAAGCAGAACGAGTTCAAAAACAAGAGATGATTGATAGCTTCTTTATGTTATCCGATGAGGATAAGGCTGATGTTGTAAAAAACATTGATAATTATTCTTTGGATGATATTGAAGCAAAATTATCTGTTATTTGCGTTCGTAATAAGGTTAATTTCAATCTTATAGAAGAAAAAGACGAGGAAGAAACTCCTACAGTCTATAATTTAGAGAATGAAAATAACATTGAGCCAGAAATCCCTGATTGGATTAAGGCTCTAAACGCAGTTGTAGCTGAAAATAATTTTTAATAAGGAGGATAACATAAAATGGCTAAAACACGTTTAAGTGAAAAAGCTCTTTATGTAGAGCGTGGTTATGGTCAGGTTGAGCCTAATCATTTGAGTGCTCAACGCAATGGCCAGATTTATGCATAGCTTCCAGCCAAAGCCGATATTGATGTTCTTGAAAATGGTCAATTTGTAAAATATGATTATAAAGAAGGCGTCGTTGATTTTGATGGTCCTGGTGAATGGATGCTTGTTTTTAATGAAGTAAAACTTTATAGAGATCATTTAGATTATAATGATTTTGCTATGAAGAAGAGTGATTATGCTGCTAGAGTTTATAGCCCAGTTGGTAGTTTAAAGGGCATCGGTTAGGCTCGTGATTATAGTAAAGTAGTTACTCCTGCTGATCCTTATGAGCCCGACAGCACTGAGAATCCATTTACTATTACTCAGTGGAATGTTCCTCAGCTTATGCCTGAAAACACTACTATGGTTCCTCGTGTTTTTAAGACTAACGTTGGAGATATTTTTACCACAAATACTGTTGCCGCTGAAACATTGGCATTAGGTGACAATTTAGTAGTTGGTGATGATGGTTATCTTTGCCCCGAAGCTGATGCTGGTCAAAATGCTGGCACAATGAAGTGGCAGGTTGTTAAAGTTTATACTTTACCAGACCGTGAAAAGGCTGTTAAAGTTATGAGAATCGCTTAATAGAAAGGAGAGAAAGTAAAATGGCTTTAGATTTTGAAAATTTATTTTCTTTAATGAAAACTGTAGCTAAGGCTGATGCTTCTGCTCCTGTAGCTTATAGTTTCAATGGTAAAGATTATTCTTATGAAGCTTTAAATACCACTTTGCGCCAAGAGCTGAATGAAATCGCCGGCGATTATCGTTCTTTCCGCAAGAATAGTGCTGATGTTTATAGCTTAATTGAACGTGTTGTTGATGACGTTCTTCCCAAGAAAGTTCAAGAGAACTATCAAATGTTTGCTGAGGTTCAATCTGTTCCTCAAGGTGATAAAGTTCTGTTCCGTAGAAAGCTTAGTGCTCGTGCTCGTGCCAAGCAGTTTGTAACTCGCGTTGGTCTTGCTGGCGTCTATGAAGTTTGGAAGCTTGGCGGAGAAGAGAGCTTTGAGGTTCCTACCAGTGCTATTGGTACTGCTGTTCAGATTCCTCTGGAAGAGTTCCTGGATGGCCGTGTTGATTGGGCTGAAATGCTTGATATCGTCATGGAGGGTATGGATGAACTGATTTATCATGAAATCGGTGCGGCTCTTCGTGCTTCTATTGATCAACTTCCTGTTAACAATGTCGTTGTTTCTAACGATTTTGATGAAGTTGAATTTGATCGTTTACTGTATATTGCTGATGCTTATGGTCCTTCCACAATTTATTGTACGATGGAATTTGCGGCTAAGATGATTCCTCATGACACTTGGCGTTACACCGAGCAAATGAAATCTGAGCTGTGGCAGAATGGTCGTTTAAGTTCTTATAAAGGCCGTAGTGTTGTTATTATGCCTAATGGTATTGAAGATGAAACCAATAGTCGTAAGACTGTTGATTCTTCTTGGTGCTGGATTCTTCCTGGTGGTGGAGCTAAGCCTGTTAAGGTAGTCTTTGAGGGCGATACTCTGAGCCGTGAAGAGCAGAATCATGACTGGAGCCGTGATATTCATATCTATAAGAAGGTCGGCGTTGCCGCAATGATGACCAATGATATTTGTGTTTATCGTGATACTTCTTTAGGTGATATGAATATTACTAGTTTGAACTATAACGCTGGTATTGACGCAGTTAATACTGAAGTTTCTGTTGTTGACAATGAGCCCGATGAAGGAGACGGCGATTAATAATTAATTAATGGGGAGAGGAATTAAATCTCCTCTCCCCAATATTTTTAAGAGAAAAAGGAGTAATTGAATATGTCTATTAATAATGATACCATGTATAAAGTAAAAAATCGTAGTGGCGGAAAGGTTGCTTATACCGTTCAGTATGGTGGGAATAAAATTCATTAGGTTTTTAACCCTGGTGAAGTTAAAGTTGTTCCATATGCGGAACTACGACAATTATCTTATCAACATGGTGGCCCAGAATTGATTTATAATTATTTACAAGTTAATTCTGTTAAAGTATTAAATTCTTTAAATTTAAATCCAGAACCTGAGTATTACATGAATGAAGCTCAAGTAAAGGATCTTTTGATAAATGGTAGTTTAGATGCTTTTTTGGATTGTCTTGATTTCGCCCCAACTGGCGTTATTGATTTAATTAAAAAGTATGCTGTAGAATTGCCTCTCAACGATTATGAAAAACGGCAAGCTATTTTAAAGCAGCTTAATTTTAATGTTGATAAAGCTATTGAGAATGATAGAGCTTCTAAAGAGAATGAAACTCCTAAAGAGGCTCCTACACGGCGAGTTACAGAAAAGAAAGAAGAAACTTCTAACAACGTTCCACAGCGTCGTACCGCTTCCAAGTATATTGTACCTAATGAACAGTAATTAAATGGAAGGAGGTTGTAAAATGGCGACACCTTTCACTGTTATTTATGACCGTTTCCTTGGAAAAGTTACTGATGATATGTATTTGGAATTAACTCTTGAAGATACTATAAGAGATTTATAGAATATTTTTATTTAGGCTATTCCAGATTTTGAATTTCCTCGTTTTGATTTGTATGATTATGAATTAGAGTAGGAAGAAATCACTTTGGATGAAGTTCCTGTTGGTGCTTTCATAATTAAATAGGATCAAGAAGAAGGAATATGTATAATAGATAAATCTCATTATAATATTGATTTAACTTCTGAAGAAATTAATATTATTGCGATTTTGATGAAAAAAAATTGGATTGAAAGATAGTTAAACTCTATTGAAAATATAAGAATGAAATATAGCGGAAGTGATTTTAAATTTACTTCTTAGGCTAACCACATGGCGAAATTATAGTCTTTGCTAACTGAGTCTAGACGAGATTCAATTCATATGTAGAGACTGTATAAACGTAGACGTCCTACAAATAGTAAAGGCGGTTTTGAGTCTAACTGGGATGTCTTACGAGAGGATAGCGCAATTGACTACTAAATATAATTTTGATATTTCAATAGACAGTTTTAAAAAAAATAATATTCGGCTTATTAATCAAATGTGGAAATTAATTCCTATGCGGGAAAATAATGAAGACTGGCAAAAACAATTAGATACAGTAATATTAGAAGTTGCGGGATTGAGTGAAATTTTTTACTTAACTCCGCAATTTTTATAGCTATGGAGTAAACTAGAGGGTTTAAAAATAGTTGAACTTTCTTTTTCATTTTATAGAAGAACTGTATTTGAATGCATAAATTTGCTTTAGGAGATTGAAAATGCCTTATAATCTAAATTATATAGCGCATCATTTGAAAGAGCGGCCAGAAAATTATTTAAAAATTAACAATCCAAATATAGATTAGGCTTATTTAAAAAGAATGTTCGGCGGTGAAATGTAGCAATAGCGCATGATCGCTGATAAATTAAAAAGTTTTGATAGAGCATTAATTTCTTCATATCAAAGAGCTTTTGTTCAAAAACAAGGAGAAGATCGTATTACCAAAGCACTTATTAATCCAGACAAGTTAAAACAGGATTATGATGATAAAATTTTTTCTATTCGTTATGAAGAAGGTTATAAACCGGGAGATGTTTTTGAATGGAAAAATACTAAAACTTTTTGGATTATTTATTTATAGGATATAGATGAATTAGCTTATTTTAGAGGAAGTATTAGACGCTGTAATTATCATATTAGATGGAAAGATACTGATGGCGTTATAAGAGAAACTTATGCCGCCGAAAGAGGTCCAGTAGAAACTAAAATTAATTATATTCAAAAAGTTGGCATTAGTGTAGATAGACCTAATTACTCTTTAAATATATTAATGCCCAAAACCCAAGCAACATTAGATTATTTTGTTAGATACGCAAAATTTTATTTACCTGATACAAATATGCCAGATAAAGAGATATGTTGGCGCGTAGAAGCTGTCAATTCAATTAGCACTCCTGGTATTTTAGAGATTGCGGCTGTAGAGTATTATGCGAATGAATTTGAAGATGATGTTGAGTAGGGCATAGCTAAAGGAAAAATTTTAACTAAAACTGAATAGATAGAATTAGTTGATGAAGAAGAAAAAATTATTGGTGAAGTTTTTATCAAACCAAGGATTAGTAAAACTTATAAATACTTAGGTGCGGAAAATGCCGATTGGGAATTTGATAAAAAATTACCAATTTAGATAATAGAAAAAAATGATAAAACTATTACAATTAAGTGGAATTCATCTTATAGTGGATAGTTTGATTTGAGTTATGGTGAAGCGGTTAAAACCATTGTTGTTGAATCGCTGTTTTGAGAGAGAGGAGTTTTAAGATGAAGATAGAAAATTATTAGTTTCCTAAATCAAGTTTTCTATCAATGGACAAGGACTACGGAATTATTTTTAATTGGATGATGAAAAATAATCGTTTAAAGAAGTTGCTTTATTATACAACTCCCGATTGTTTAGATCGTCCTAATTTAACCGAAGAACAAAGTGCGGAGTTATTTGGTAAAAATATAAAAATTGTTCCTAAATTATCAGTTGATGGAAAAGTTTTAGCTTATATTATCATTTCTTTTGATAATTTTACTCCTAGCGGCAATCCAGAATTTAGAGATAATATTATTACTTTTGATATTATTTGCCATTTTGATTAGTGGCAACTAAAAGATTTTGAATTGCGGCCTTATAAAATTGCTGCGGAAATTGATTCAATGTTTAATAATAAACATTTATCTGGAATTGGTTTGTTGCAGTTTTTAGGAGCAAATTAGATTATTTTAACTGATGAATTTGCTGGTTTAACTTTAATGTATTAGGCAGTTCATAGAGATGATGATACCAAAAATGCTCCAGTAGGAAAAACTGATAAAGAACTAAAAGATAACTTTAACGAATTGTTTAATAATAAAAATGGTTGATACTTTAGTTTTAATGACTGGAATAGATATTCCTATTCCAGACCTTAAGATTATTATGCATTAGCCAACTTGTAAAGAAATAGCTATGGCAGGTCGTGAAAGTTATTTATTAGGAGCTTAGTGTTTATGTCTGGATAAAAATTCTTTTTCTTAGGACAAATCTCTTTTAGCTAATGCCACTAATTTTCAAATATTTATGACGATAATGACTGACGATTAGGGAAAAGAAAGAAAACAAGATGTTATAAATGCTTTATAGTTATTTTTCCCCAATTATTCTCCTAAATTTCTTCCTCGCAGTTTAGGATTATTTAATCTTGAAACAAAAGAAATGACTGTTATAGATGAGAATAATTTTGAATTGTTACAAGAATACATAAAAGATGTTATTTGTATGAAATAGGACGAGGATGATTTTAATCCGCAAAAAGGTAAAGCTGAAGAGATTGCGGAAAAGCTGCGGAGAGGCCGTTAGCGCATAGCCGCCTAGCGTCAAGCGGAAAATGGCGGTGATTTATTTACATAGTATATCTCTGTTATTACAGTAGGTATTGGTTCAATGTCTTTGTAGGATGCTATGAATTTAACTATGTTTTAGTTATATGATTTAGTAGAGAGATATGCTTTATATAATGCCTGGGATATTGATGTTCGCGCACGTATGGCTGGTGCGAAGATTGATAAAGAACCAGACAATTGGATGAAATCCATACACTAAAAAAATAAATTTTTATAAGGAGGACAAAAACTTATGAAATTTGGTGTTCGTGAATGTTGTGACGTCGTTCTGCGTGCCAAAGGCACTCAGAAAGTCGGTAATAAGATTTTCTATAAGAATGAACCAGTTATTTATTTCGATACTTTAAAAACCTCCAGTCTTGAAGGTGCTGCCACTACTGTTTATGCTCAAGGCGGTCGTGGTAATGCTCGTTTAATGTCTTGGGACGGTGAAAGAACTCTTACATGGACTATGGAAGATGCTCTTATTTCTCCTATTGGTCTTATGATTTTAACCGGAGCCGGACTTATTGATAGTCCAGCTAAAAATAGTAATAAAGAAGGTATTATTGTTCATACTACAGAACAAATTCAATTATCTGATGCTAATTTTGCTTTATTAAATAATAATGCTGGTTATAAAATTCTTTTGTCTGAAAATCCCTATGACCCTAAAGATTCTAGTAATCATTATACAGCTGATAATATTTATGTCATGAGATTAGATTCTAATGGTGATATTATTTCTGAGCCATTTATTGGTACTGCTACTGCTGATTCTAAATGGATTGAAATTAAGGCTCGAGATCGTTATGATGACGCTGGTAATAAGTGGGAATATGGTAAAAATTTAGATGAAGTCGGCGGTTTTGCTCGTCACACTAAAGGATTAGCTAAAGATGATGTAGTTCTTGTTGACTATTATCGTGAAGTAAGAGGAATTGGTGCGGCCCAAGAAATTAATATTACTCCTGATAAATTCGGTGGTAGTTATTATCTTGAAGCTTCTACTCTTTTCCGTAATGAAGATGGTCTTGATATGCCTGCGGAATTTATTATTCCTAACTGCCGCGTTCAGTCTAATTTTACCTTTACATTGGCTTCTAATGGTGATCCTTCAAGCTTTACTTTCACCATGGACTGCTTCCCTGACTATACTCGTTGGAACAAAACTGAAAAAGTCCTTGCTACAATTCAGGTTATTACTGAGGGCACTGGTGCCGGTAATGAGTTAATGCGTCTTGAAACTAACCACCATGGAGTTTATGTCCATGAGAATCTTGACGGTACTATTACAGATGAGCGTTATGCGGCCTAGGCTGGTTCTAATAAGAGTGAAACTGATTATCCTGCTGAAACTGATGGCGCTATTGGCGGATATGCTGCTTATCATACCAGTGATAGTGATGTAGCTACTTTTGCTGGTTTTAATGATGACAAAGAGCCAGCAGATAGTAATGGTTCTGCACTTGGAAAGATTTCGGGTTAATCAATTACAATAAATAAATAAAACAACAATATTTTTAAAAAGGAGGAAGTTTTGGACTTCCTCCTTTTATTTATTATGCGAAAATGAGGAAAAGGAGGTAAGTATATTTGATTACTAGTGCTTCAAAAATTAGTTAGCTTTTTAAATATTCATATAAATTAACTCCAGAACTTGTTTTATCAGCTGCTCATTCTAAACTTATTCGTTCATATGGAGAAAAAAATGATGAGGTAAGAAAAGAATTAGAAATAAATTTAACAAATTATTATTATCCAAAAAATAATTCTACTGGAATAGATTCTACTTTAAGAGCAGAATTAATAAGATTAAGAGGAGAATTTATCACAAATAATATAAAACAAATGGTTGTTGATCCTTAGTTAAGAGCTGAAGCAGGAACTACTAAAAGAATGGGTACAAAAAGTCATTCAAAAAAAATGGAAATTTTAACTTATAATACAAGATATCAATAGATATAGGATATTTTAAAAATGATTGTAAGTACAGGCGGTTTAAAAAATTAGAATAATTTAATTCAATAGGCTGAATAGTTATTAAAAGATATGAGTCAAGAATTATTAAATTTAGCAAGTGGTTCTGAAGAAGCAAATTTAAGAATGACTAAAATTTATTTTTTCTAGGAAAGAGGTAATTTATTTTAGCAAATTGATGAGGTGTATAATCTATTATTTTAGTAGAATAATATTTCTAATATTATAGGTGAATCTTTTGAAAGAGAGGCAAGAGCACTTGATTATATTTTTAATGCCGTTAAAGAAAAAAATATAGATGTTATGTTAAAAAATGTTGAAGAACAATTTAATAAAAAAACAACTGGATCTGAATGGGTAAAACGTGATAATATTACTGTTTCAGATATTTTTGTTCAAAGAAAATAGACAGAAACAGTAATGGAAAAAGGAGAAGAAAAAGAGCAAGTGCATTATACAATTTAGTCTTCTTCTGGTAATGTTGATATTTCCGGCTACTTACAAGATAGATAGGGAAAAGTTGACTATATTTTTAATGAAAACGATCCAAAAAGAAGTTTGTATGCTTCTTTAAAAACTTGGGGAGCTGATATAAGTGAGCGTGATTTTGGTAAAACTTCTTTAATGTCTGGTTTATTAAGAGGTAGTTCAGTTGATGCAGCTTTATCTTATGGTTTAGTATTAGGATGGTATAATCCTCAAGGAAGATTAAGACCTGCTACAGGATTGGCAGCTTTTCATCAATATGCTAAAGCTTGTCTTTTTATAGATCTTGTAAGCGGTATTTCTTAGCAAATAGGAAGTTTTGCTGATACTTTAGTAATAAATGATAGAAGTTAGAGAAGAATAAGAGTTATATCTGTGCCTAATTTAATTTAGAAAGTATTAGGAAATTTAGAAAGTTTAGATTTATATATCACAGAAGAGAAATCTGGAAAAAGTCTTGAATCAGCTGTTGATTCTATATCTATATATTCTGAGAATCAAAAAACAATTTAGTCTAATGGTTATTTAAATTCTTTGATTACACAAATGGGTCAAATAAAATTAAAATTATCGGGTGGTATTTTAAAGTTAGCTGATTAAATAAAAATTGACAATTACAAAATTTTTTGTTATAATATATATATACAAAGAGTAAAAGGAGGAGTATAAAAATGGCAAAAGTTCCATTTACAAAATTAAATACAATTAAATCAATTCCCGCGCAGGAAATTAGTTTTAATAATTAGAAAATTATAGTTGAACAATATCTTCCACTTTCTCAAAAGCTTGAATTAATTCAAACAGTAATTGAGCTTTCTGGTAATGGAGAAGAGGGATTTTATAATATTGTAAAACTAAAAACTTATTATACAATTGAAATGCTAAAAGCATATACTAATATTTCATTTACTGATAAGTAGCAAGAAGATGTAACTAAATTGTATGATGCTATTGTAATGAATGGTATTTGGGATGCGGTCGCAGAAGCAATTCCGCAATTAGAAAAAGGGTATATTTGGGATAATCTTTTAACTATGGCAAGAGAAGTTACTGATTATAATCATTCCGCTTTAGGTATTTTAAAAACTTTAAAAATGGAATATGGAGAAGAAAATTTTTCTTTAGAAAAAATTAATGAAATGTTAAATAAATTAAATGATCCAAACGAATTATAGATTATTAAAGCTGCAGTAACTAATTTGGGCTAATTTTATTATTCTTATTTAAATATTTTTTATATTTTAATAGGAGTAAAATAATGGCAAGAGTATTTTACTCTTGTCATTATTTTTTTAGTTAAAAAGAGAGAAAGGAGAGTATAGAGATGGCACGACAAATATCTGTTGGTATTAATTTTAATGCTAATATAAATCAAGCTAAAGCTTAGATTGATAAATTAAATCAAAGTTTAGAAAAAATTAAATCTACTGAAATTATTGTTCAAGGTGGAAGTATTTAGTAGGCAGTATAGTCTGCTAATTAGTTATAGTTAGCTTTATCTAAGGCTGTTAATACTTCTACTGGTCGTTTGGATTTTAGTGCTTTATAGTCTAATTTAAAAATGATGAACACAGATGTTTTATCTGTAAGTCAGAATTTATTAAGAATGGGGCCTGATGGTCAAAAAGCTTTTTCGCAGTTAGGTACCGCAATAGCAACAGCAGAATTGCCTGCGAAGCGTTTGAATTCTACTTTAGTTAATTTTGGAGATACTTTAATAAGAACTATTCGATGGTAGATAGCTTCTTCTATGATTCATGGTTTTATGAGTTCTGTTAAAAATGCAGTTTCTTATATTGAAGATTTAGATAAATCTTTAAATGCAATTTAGCGAGTAACTCAAAAAAGTTCTTTTGAAATGGCAGGTTTTGCGAATTAGGCAAGTGAATTAGCGGCTAATTTAAAAGTAGTTACTAAAGAATATACCGATGCTTCTTTAATTTTCTTCCAGCAAGGTTTAGATACTAATGAGGTAATTGAAAGAACTGACGCAACTATTAAATTAGCTAAAGTTACAGGGTAGAGTGTATCTGATATTGCAAGTAGATTAACGGCAATTTGGAATAATTTTGATGATGGAACCAAGAGTTTGGAATATTATGCTGATGTTATTACTGCGCTTGGTGCTGCTACGGCTTCTAGTTCGGATGAAATTTCTTAGGGCTTAGGTAAATTCGCGGCAATAGCAGATACAGTTGGTTTAAGCTATGAAAAAGCTACTGCGGCTTTAGCAACTGTAGTAGCAGAAACTCGTTAGAGTGCTGATACAGTAGGTACTGCCTTTAGAACCATTTTTGCTCGTTTAGATAGTTTAAGCTTAGGTGAAACTCTAGAAGATGGCGTAGGACTTACAAAATATACTGAAGCTTTAGCTAAGGTTGGAGTAAGTGTTTTAAACTAGAAAAATGAATTACGGGCTATGGATGATATTCTTGATGACTTAGGAGTTCGTTGGCAAACTTTAGGAGATGCTTAGAAAAGTGCTGTAGCATAGACAGTAGCAGGTATAAGGTAGTATGCTTAGTTTATTGCTTTAATGGATAATTATCAAGATGTTTTAAAAAATCAAGATATCGCTGAGAATGCCGAAGGGACAATTTAGAAATAGTTTGATATTTATGCTGATAGTATTGAAGCATTAAATAATGAAATAAAAAAAGCTAAATAGGATCTTTATGGGGCAATTTTTAATGGTGATGCAGTAAAAGGTTTTAAATCTGCTATTTTAGATATTTTAAAAGTTGTTAGAGATATTATTGATGGTTTTGGCGGAGTAAAAGGATTAATAGTAACATTAGGAGCTTTATTATTAACTAATTATATGCCTAAAATAGAAGCTGGAATAATTCGTATAGGAACAAATTTGAAAGATTCTTTAAATATTACTAATTTTTAGAGACAAAATACAATTCAAGAATTAATTAATCAAAATTCGAATAATGTAAATTCTGAAGTAGTTAAAGGAATTTCAGAAGAAAAAAGTGGAGCTTCTTTAGAATAGCAATAGGCTTATTACACGGATTTAATGCTTAAAAAAAGAGTTGAATTGGAAGCTATTAGTAGTAATTTAACAGATAAATAGCGAGAATCTTTAAATTTATAGATTCAAGAGTTAGAAGTATTAAAAGAATAGGCTATTGCGGCTAGAGAAAAGTACGAAAGTGAAAAAAAAGAGGCTGAAGACTATGCTCGAAATTACAGAGCTAAAGAAAAAATTGTAGATTTTAGAAAAAATAAAGAAAAAAATTAGTTAATTGAAGAACAGTCTAAACTTAATAGTAGTAGAGGTGGTTTAACTACTGCTAATAATAAAGTTGAACATGAATGGTAGGTAGCCAAAGGGGAAAAAGGTGCTGCTCAAAGAGCTGTTAATTTAGCCCAAAATGAGGCAAACAGAATTAAACAAGAAGTAGGCAATTAGAACACACCTGAATTAGAAAAAGCAAGAGAAAATTTGACAGAAAAACTAAAAGTTTTAGCAGAAGCTACAGATAGAGAGTTAGAAGCATCTAAAAAAGTTTTAATAGCTAAACAAAAATTAGAGAATAATGAAAATGAGCGTTAGAAAATAGAAGAAAAAATGAATGAATTAAATGGCACTAATGGCTCAAAGCGAATAGAAGAAATGGCGAGTGATATTAGTGCTACTGGTATTAAAGATAATAAATTATGGGATAATACTTAGAAATAGCTAAAAGATAAAGAGACAGAAGCTTTTAAAGTAGATACTACAACTTTAGCAAAAGCTGGAAAATTAACAGGAGAATTACTTAGTAAACAAAAAATATATAATGGTTTAAGTGAAGATTTAAATAAAACTTTAAATTTAAGAAATAAATTAGATACAGATAATATTAAAAATACAAAAGAGCAAGAAAATATACAAAAATAGGTAGGAAAAGAGCTGTAGGCATAGTCTGAACGTTTAAAATAGATAAGTAAAGAAGAATAGGGAAGATTAAAAGACAAATTAAGTTAGAGTGAGAACGGCAAAAAAGCTTTAAAAACTTTAGAAGTATAGTCTACAGGTGAACTAGACTTTTCTAAATTAAAAGATTTAGATGAATCATAGCTTAAGGCTGTTTCAGACGCTTTACATCAAATAAGTGATGATGCAGGAGATGCGGCAGAAAAAACTAAAGTCTTATCTCAAGCTATAATTGAAGAATTGGCATAGAAATTAGGAATACCTGAAGCAGAATTATAGGCTTTAGTAGACAAATACCGAGAAGTCGGAGAAGCAGAAGAAGAAGCAAAAAATAAAGCAATAACTTTTGCTGACGGTTTTGCCGGAGGATTAAATATAGTTTCTGATAGTTTTGGAACTTTTATGTCTGGAGCTTAGAGTGCTATAGGAACTTTTACTAGTTTTTCTATGGGGGCAAAAATGCTTTCCACGGGAGTTAGTTAGTTAACTGAGGCTTTTGGAGAAAATGGAACAGCTATACAACGAGTTACATCTATTATGATGATTGCTCGTGGAGCTATGTCTACTTTAAACACAGTTTAGTAGGCAACTGCTTTTATTTCTAAAATTGTGGCTGCGGCTCGGAAAAAAGAAACCGTAGAAGAAGAAATAAATACTGCAGCTACCACTGTCAACTCAGTTGCTAAAGTGTTTAATGCCGAGGCTGGAAAAGGACTGGCAGGAGTTATTCTAGCAGTTGTTGCTGCGGCAATTATTGTTTCTACAATAGCAATTGTGGCAAATACTGTAGCAACTAATAAAAATACCAAAGCTAAGCAGGCCAAGGCAGCTCAAGATGAAAAAAATGCTTAGAGCGCAAAAGAAGCAGCTGAAGCAGATAAATAGGAATTAGAAGAATTAACACAGCTTAATAATGAATATGAAAGAACCTATGCGATTTATAAAAAAAATAAAGAAAATAAAGAGGATTTAATTGATACAATACCAGATTTAATTGATAAATTAGAGATAGAAAATGGTTATTTATTATTATAGCAAGAAAGATATGAAGAATTAAATGCGGAAATTGAACATTATTTAGCTCTTAAGGGAGAGCAAGCTAAAACCTCTGCGGAAAAAAATGTTACTAATGCGACTCTTGATTTGGCTTCTACGGCTGCGGCCAAAGAGGGTGGAGCTCAAAAAGTTGATGTTGTTAATGATGAAGGCAAAGTTGTAGGATCAGCTATAAGGTTCCCAATTGATGATGCTGAAGAATTAGGATATTTATCTCAATATTTAGAAGAAAATCCTGTTTAGGGTTGGACTGTTGATAGCGCTGGTTTAGTATTCTATAATAAAGAAAAAAATGCTAAAACCGCAGAAAAAATAAGAGAAATTTATGATGGATTTTTTAATTGGATAAAAGATGTAGATAGTGAATTTGTTGCTGCTAATAGTGAATTTGCCAATGTGTTTCATGAAGCAGAAGAAAATGGGGAAATAGAAAAATTAGAAAGTTTAACTGCGGCAGAAGAGTTAGAATAGGATACTGTTTTAATTAATAGTATAAATAAAAGTAATATAGCACAAAGTGATAATTTTATTGATTATACAAAAAAAAGAGCTGAATTATTAAAATAGTATATAATTGAATCGGGAAAAACAGAAGAAGAGGCAGAAAGAGCATTAAATCAATATTTAAAAGAGCAAGATGCCACTAGAGAATTTGAATAGAATTTTGAAATTTCTCGAGCAAAATCAAAAGAAAGTTCAAAATTGGATTTTTCTTCAGGGCAAATTGAATATGAGTCAGGAAAGTTTCAAGATCTTAATACTTTTTTATCAAATAATAACATGGATGAAGATGAATTTTTTACTCTTTATAGTAAAATACGCTTTGTTCCAGATGAGGGTTCTTTGGGAGAAAGTATTTTAGAAGCTCGTGAAATGGTAGAAAAAGAAGATATATTGGTAAAGATTGTTCCTAGTGCTGAAGGGGCTTAGAAGGATTTAAAAGAAGATATGTCTTCTGATGAAAGGACTGCCTATACAGAAAAATATAAAGACACTCTTTTTGATGAAAAATATGGATTAAAAGATGCTGAGGGTAAAGCTTTAACCGCCTCAGATTTTTGGCAAAAAACATATGGAGAACGAATAAAATTAGTTAATTAGTGGGCAGATAGTTTAGATAAAGTTGCTTTAAACACAAAGCATATTAATGATTTAGAAAACTAGCAAGCAAGTTTAGAAAAAAATAGAGAAAAAATAATTGAAAAACGTGTAAAAGCAAGAAAAAATGAAGAATAGGAATATTAGGATAATTTAAAATTAATTAGCGAATTAGAAAATAAAAAAAGTGAATAGAGTAAATAGGGTTATTTTTCGTCTTTGGGCGCCTTTGAAGGAGAAAATTTAAGAAATAGTTTTTCAGAGGTAATAGCTAATGATATGGATGAAACTAAACTTGCTAAAAAATTATCTAATAGAGCTTTAGGGTATCAAGTAAATATTTCTGATTTTTAGAATAATAAATTTGTATAGAAATTATTAGCTTCGCCAGTTTTTAGTTAGGAATTTTCTGACGAAAATGGAGAAATTAATTGGGATTATTTATTAGATTGGTTAACTGATTATCTAGGAACAAATGAGGAAAATAGAGCAAAAAAACTTGGAGATATCAATACCAGATATTATAATGAATTATAGGAAAAATTAGAGAAAGCTTAGTTGAGAAAAGACGAATTAGAAGCTGAGTATCGGCAAGAGGCAGAGAGTGATATTCAAAGAGATATTGATAATATTTAGACGGAAATTAATTCTTATGAAGATCAATTAGCAGCTTTAGAAACTGAAAAAAGAGATAAATAGATTGCTGATTTAGATTTAGAAGATGGTGAATTTGATGTTTATTTAGAAGGTTTAAAATCAATTATACCTTATTAGGAAGATGTTTATAAAAATATTGAAGATTATAATAATGCTATTATAGACACAGCGATAGCAAATAAACGCATGGAAAAAGGCATTAAAGCTCTTGCTTCTAAATGGGATGATTATGATAAAATTATGTCAGATTCTAATGCCTCTTTAGAAGACTTATCTACAGTGTTGCCCGGAATAAATGATGGACTTTAGGATATATTAAATTTAGATGATATTGATTTTGAATTATTACCTAAAGATTTTGTTTAGAAGAATTGGAAATTAATTACTGATGCGGTTAATGGTGTAGAAGGCGCTATTGATGAGTTAAGAGATAAAGCCGGCGAAGAAATTTTATTAAATATTGGAGCAAAAGCAAATTGGGATGAAGATATTACCAATACTGTTATGGATTTACATAATACCATTGCCCAATATGATGATATGAATTTTGAAGTTGGAGTAAAAGTAGATCCTTAGGATCAAGCAGATTTTTATTAGGCTTGTACGGATTTAGTTAATGCTGCTGGTATGGCCAAAGAACAAGCATAGGCATATTTTGCTTCTATGGGCTATGATGTTGAATTGGCAGAAGTTGATACAACTAAACAAACTAATTGGAATGTAAATTGGCCAGAATTAGATGAACAAGCAAGTAAAGATGCGGGTGTGCCAATTTTTAAGGATAGTACAAAGCATTTAGAAGGTACAAACACAACTGGAGGAAAAGTATTAGCAGTTAAATCAATTACTCCAAATGGTTCTTACGGCGGCGGCATAGGCGTAAATACAACCGCTCCTAAAACCGCGGCTCGTTCTGGCAGTGGCGGCGGAGGAGGAGGAGGCGGTTCTCGCTCTAAAAAAGAGCCTAAAAAAGCCTCTGATGAAATTGAACGCTATCATAAAGTAGATAAAACAATTGATTCACTTTCTAAACAATATGATCATTTAAAGAATGCTCGTGATGCGGCTTATGGAGCGGATAAATTAGCAGTTATTGATGAAGAAACTAAACTTCTAAAAGAATAGACTGCGGCCGTGCGTGAGCGCGCAAAAGAGGCTGAAAAGTATCTCGCAGAAGATAGAGCTAATATTGAGGCATTCGGCGCGGTAATTGATGCGAATGGTGTAATCAGTAATTATGATGAAATCATGTAGCGTGAGTTAGATAAACTTAATGCCGTTTATGCTAGCTATAACGCAGGTGGCTCTAGTGATGAATTGGTTGAAAAAGCTGAAAAAGATTATGAAGATTTTAAAAAATTAATATCTAAATATGAAGGTACTTTAGAAACCTATTAGGATGCTGTAGAAGAAATTGCCGCGAAGGTTCGTGAATAGCTTGAACTTGAACTTGAAAAGATTGATGTAACTCTTCAAATCAAATTAGATATATCGGAAGAAGAAATCAAAAAACTTGATTTTAGACTTTAGCGTTTAGAAGGATTGAATTTCCGCGCGGCTGAGCGCATAGCCGCCCAGTTTGATAAGCTTGGTGCTTCCTGGGAGCAATTTGGAGAAATATACGAGAGCGCAAAATAGGTATTAACTGCTGGTATTTATGATGATGCTGGTAATTTAGTTGCTGGTTTGGGGCTAACAAATGATGTAGCTTCTCAGTTACTAAATGGTAATACTGATATTATTGATTCTCTTGGTCTGACAGGTGAAAATAAACAAGCAGTTCTTGATGCTTTAGACTAGTATCGTGATGATTTAATTAGTCGGTATAGTGATATTGAAAGCGGGCTTGAAGCAATATAGGATGAATATGTCTAGCAAACTGAAGATTTTATTTCTTAGATTGAAGAATAGACTTCTCGCATTGATAGACTAGGCCAAATGGCGGAAAATATTAAAGATTTATATGGCACTTTTGGTAAAGAGCTTACTGGTATAAATGCGGATATAATGCGTTCTATAAATCGCACTATTAATAATAATAATATGGCGATGTTGTAGTCTATGCGGTCTGAGCAAGCGGCTGCGGAAGAAAGATTAAGGGCGGCCCAAGAGCAATTAGCAGAAGCAGAAAGAAATGCTATTTTATTAGGTAATACTCCTGAAAGTGATAGAATGGTTTAGTTCTGGCGTGAATAGACTACTGAAGCTCAAAGCGCTTTAGAAGATTTAAATAACGAAGTTATAGAATAGGTTAAAACCATTGCTGAAGCTGCTAAAAATATTTTAATAGATACTATAAAGGATGAATTTAATAGTTTAGGTGAATTAATGTTTGGTATGGTTGGAGAAGATGCTTAGGCTAGTTATGATAGATATAAGACTTTAAGTGACGCGACTTTGTAGGATTATTAGAAAATTTATGAATTAAGTAAATTAAGCCGGGCTATTAATAATTCAATTAATGATACAGATAATATAAGAGCTAAAGAAATATTAAGAGACTTAGAACGTGAAATTGTAGATTATCAAGCTGAAGGAGTTGAAATGACTCAATATCAAGTAGATAATTTAAATAAACGATATGAATTACGATTGGCGGAAATTGCTTTGGAAGAAGCTCAGAACGCAAAAGACCAAGTGCGGTTAGCTCGTAATGCTGATGGTGGTTGGGGATATATTTATACTGCCAATAGTGAGAATATAGATAAGGCTCGTCAAGATTATGAAGACAAATTATATGCTTTATAGGAATTAAATAGACAAGCAATTGAAGATAGTCAATCTACTTTATTGACGTTGGAAAGTGAATTTAATCAAGCATTACAAGATTTAGCTAATTCAGCTACCTTAACGAAAAAACAAAAAGACCAACAAGCAGAAGAATTAAGAAAACATTATATGCGTTTAGGTTCTATTAGTGCTTCTACTTTATAGGAAGCTCTAAATTTTAATAATAAGTTATTTGATAGCGATTGGAAAGATTATAGTGACCGATATGGTTATATACGTTCCGCAGATTAGGATTATGTAGATAAATTTAGTGAAACTTGGTTAGGATAGCACGGAATTGGTGCCACTTTAGACTCAGCTACTGAATGGTGGGAACGCTATTAGGATAAAGTAGGAGATTTAAATACTCCGGGTAGCGTTCTTTATAACTTAGGAACTGGATATAAAGAGTATTTAGATTTCTTGTAGACCGGATTGGAAGCTGCGGGATTAGATAAAAATGGTGATTTTGGCTAGGGCATTTTAGATTAGATGTAGTTGATTCAGAAGGGCACTGATGAATCGGCGGAAAGCGCTTAGAATTTTGCGAAAGCATGGAAAGATAGTGCGGCTGAGGCTGCTAATGCGGTCGGAAAAATGTAGGAAAACTTAACCAAAAAGTTATCTAATATGGCTACTTCTATTGAAAATTTAAATGCGGCTATTAAAAAATTAAGGGAAACCTTGGCCGCAGCTAGTTCTACTCTTTCTAATACTACATTAACTTTACCTACTGCTAGTAATACAACTTATGTCCCCAATTAGGTTAATCCTAGTGGAGATAATGGCGATTAGGGTAGTTCTTCCGGAGGCACTTCGGGCGGTCCTCGTGGGTATAGTACTCTTTAGACTGTTAAGTTTGATAGTCCTTGGAATAAAGAAAAGAAAAAAGATACTCTTTCATGGTATCCAGGTAGTGGTGAAAAGATATTAGAGAAATATTATAACGATAATGAAGAAGCTATGAAAAATTATTTAAATGATAATAAAGTAGGATATACAGTGCGAGAATGGTGGGAGCAATGGTTAGCCAATAAAGATGTTTTTAAGAAATATATTCAAAAACTTAATCCTGGGGTTTCTTTAGATAGTGGCGGATATACCGGTAATTTTGGCCCAGAAGGTCGTTGGGCAATACTTCACTAGAAAGAATTAGTGCTTAATGAACAAGATACTAAGAATATGTTAACTGCTGTAAAGCTAGTTAGAGACTCTTTAAACGCAGTATCCCTTGGTCGCCATTTAGGTGGTATAAAGGCTTATGGTAATTATAATTCTAATCAAAATAATGGTATAGCTTAGCAGACTATAAGTATTGAAGCTCATTTCCCCAATGTTGTAGATAGATATGAGATTGAACAAGCCTTTAATAATTTGGCTAATTATGCGGCTCAAAATGCTTATAATTTAGATTTTTCTGAAAAAGTAAATATCTTTTAATTAAAAAGGCCCCTTTGACTTTTATATCAAAGGGGCCTTTTTTGGCCCAAATTAACCAATATTCTTTTTTTATTTTTTATAAATATTAGATAAAGAGAAAAAGGAGGAAAACATCTGTGGCTACACAAGAAACTTATTTGGCCTCTTTTGTTGAAGGGATGCGGGTAACCGCAGAGCGTTTTATTCAAATTGCGCAATTTGATAAAACAATAAATGCCTAGATTATTGAAATTGATAATAATGATGATACTTTATTTTATGTTTCTACTACTGGCTGCTCTCGCCTTCCCGTACATAAAGTCATAAATGATAATACTATTTATGTTCCTGGAGATAATGTTTATGTTAATATCCCTGGTGGTGATTTTAGTAGTCCTGATAAAATAATTATAGGAAAAATTAGTTCTTATAATTATAAAGCTAGTATAAAAACTCCATCAGATTATTTAGTTGATGCCTCAAAAACGCTTCAAACTATTGAGAATTTCCCTAACACAGAATGTTATTCAACAATGATAGTTGAATTTGCCCCGATTATCTAGTCTACTGAAGGCGCGATTGGAGTAAAAGAAGTAATTTTTCCTTACACCCTTACATTTACTGATTAGGAAGGAATTGAAAAATAGATTAAAGGATTATGGTCAACTAGGAATTTATATGGCAATATTTTTAATTCTTTTATACCGAATAAGCAGTATATAATTATAAAAGGTTTATCAAATTATCGTAATATAACTTTTAAATGGGAATTAGAGGATATGGACTATTATTCCATGACACCTTTAACTTTTGGCGGAAAAGAAATTCCTCAAAAATGTATAGCAAATATTATAAATAATTAGAAGTTTTATTTTAATTATGATATTGAGGACTTTGATAAACAAGGTTTATTTAATACTTATATTATATTAACTGAAGCTGGTTGTAAATTTTTCCGTTTTATTGATGGTGCTTGGGTAGAGCAGTCTTCAGATTACTCAGTTGAATAGATGAATAAAGAGGATGCGGAAAAGGGATATACTTGGCGTCTAGAATGGTATTAGCGCAATTTGGGTCTTTTAGAAAATGAAATGATTAATTATTTACCATCCTATTGGGAACCTTTAAAAGAAGAGCCAAAAGATTATCATAAAAAATTAGTTTGTTTGGTTGCGGTAAAAGCAAATATTGAAAAAGAAGATAACACAAACCGCAAAGTTTTATATAGTATTTTAGAGTAAAAGGAGGAAAGAGAATGGCGAGTAAATTATATCCGCCTATTTTGGAAGCATCTATACCAGCTTTTTATGGCAATACTATTGTCATTCCTTTTAAGCACAATCCTTTAGTTAGTTCTAAGGATTATAAAGATTTTGCTGTTTAGATAAAAAAAATAAATGGTGATGTTGTAGAAGGAAGCCCATTTATAGTTTCAAAAGAAGGCTTAACAAATAATTAGATTATATTAAATGTTAGTGCTAATTTTGTTCAATCTAATTGGTATAAAATATAGATAGCTTATAAGAGTAGTATAATTGGTTATTACTCTACAGCCGCAGTGACAAAATATTTGGGAGCCAATCGGCCAACAGTTAGCTTGAAATTTGTTAATGGCGCATATATAGGCACTTATAAACATGAAGATGCCAGTGAGAAAGCTTATTCATATCAATTTATTTTAACAGACGCTTCTGGTAATGTAATTGAAGACACTGGCGAAAAAATTCACAATGTTAATGATGATATTGAAGAAACCAGTTCTTCTGATATTTTTTATTTTAAATATAATTTAAAAGAAGAAGTTAATAAATATTATTCTCTAGAATATATACTTACCACTATTAATGGTATAGTATTAAGAGCAAAAACTCTAATAACAAAAGGCATATTAGATGGATTCAATCAAGATTAGCTTTTTAATGTAACCGCAAAACTTAATAGAGATTAGGGTTCTGTAGAAATATGGGCGCAAGGATTAATTACTCCTATTACCGGTTCTTTTATTCTTCGTAAAGTTTGTAGCAAAGATGATTATTTAAGAATACAATCTGTTACTTGTTTTGATTTAACAAGATAGGCTATGGCAGAAGAAAAAGATGGTTAGCTAATACCTTTTTCTATTAAATTATGTGAAGATTTAACCTGTGAAGCTGGTTATTATTATAAATATTATATTCAACAATATAATAAATATTCGGTGTTTAGTAAACCAGTAGGGGAAAGCCCAGCTATTTATGTGTCTTTTGATGATTGTTTTTTATATGATGGAGAAAAACAATTAAGAATTTTATATAACCCGAAAATTTCCAGTTTTAAAGAAAATATTCTTTAGAGTAAATCTGAAACAATAGGTAGTAAATATCCTTTTATTACTCGTAATAGTATTGTAGGATATAAAGAATTTCCTATTTCAGGCTTAATATCTTTTTAGATGGATGATAATTAGAAATTTATGACTTTAAAAGATTAGATACGTTTGGGCATTGTAAAAGATAGTATTCAGAGAGAAACAACCCTTTCAGCCGGCGAATAGCGACAAGATATTCCATACCCGCAAAAACGTTATTTTCATAAAAACTTAGAACGAGAAAATGATATTAATTTAGTAGATTTGAATGTTAATGCGGAAAAAGAATTTAAATTATAGGTATTGGATTTCTTAAATAGTAAAACTCCAAAGCTATTTCGGTCCGCGACAGAGGGCAACTATTATGTTTATACTATGAATAGTTCTTTAACTCCTAATGATGTTTTAGGAAGAATGCTGCATACTTTTAATTGTACGGCATATGAAATAGGGCCAGTGCAAGATTTTTATGATAATTTAATAGGACAAGATTTTGAAGGTTTGTATAATACTAATGGTAATCTGATTCCTAGAACTGATTTAAATAAATTTTATACTAAAACATTATCTATCTTAAATACTGATAATTAGATTAATTATAATTTGTTAATGGATAATGAGCTTGCGAGAAATTTTTATATTAGAGATGCTGATCCGCTTTCTAATTATACAATTTCTTTTATTGATAGAAATGATACTAATAGAATTATAGAAGATTAGGTTATTACTATTGGCGCTACTGGTTCTTATAATTATTTTTGTGTAGAACCAAATGTTTATATTAAGGGTGTATGGATAGGACGTTTAAATGAAGATGGAGAACGTATTAATGTTTCTAAATATACTGGTATTACTTTCCGCAATATGGTAAGAGTTCCTTTATCTGATTTTGATTTTATTTCTGGCACCAGTAATGAAGATTGTTTAGCTATTCAGCTTTTTAAACCAGATAGAGATAAAATATTATAGTATTATTATCAAGTTTTAAATGAACTAAAAGAAGCTATTAATATTGCGGATTAGAAAAATTATTCAAATATTCTATTAAATTTATTAGATGTAAAAGAAAATTTTCAGCGCATTTGGAATTAGGATGAGTATGGCGTAAATATAGTTTCATAGATAACACACGAAAGAGATACAGAACTTTCTAATAGTTTAAGGACTTTATCTAGTAATGTATATTCTATAAAAGATATTGATGTAGAATATTATAAAGAAGTTATTAATTTAATTAAATTAATTAAAATGGATGGAGATTTTATTTTAGAATTAACTCCAGCTTCAGATGAACAACAAACCGCTTTAATTTCAAATATTTATGATTATACAAATAGTAAAGAAACAATTATTTCACTAGATAAAATATTATTATTGCGGGCAAGAAATTTTAATGAACGTTATGCCGAATAGGCAGTATTTAATTTAGATAATTATTATTCAATAATTCAAGAATTAGAATATCTAGAAAAACATAATTTAGAAGATGACATTTATTTTTCTAAAGAGTTAGATAATTTCTTAGAAACTAATTCTTTTACAGGATATATTGTTAATAAGATGCCTTTATCCGCAGAACAAAGAAATGAATATGATAATAATAATTTAAAAACTCATAAAGAATTTAGCTTTAATGTTTATTATGCTGGTAAGAAAAATAATAGTTTCGCCGAGCCGCTTGAAAAAGCTAAAGAGCTTTAGGTTTAGAATAAGCAAGTTATTTTAGTTCCTCCTAGTGCTACAAAAATCTTAGCGATAGAAGTAGAAAACCCTGGTAATTTTTACTATTATGCTACTACTGGAGACAATATTTATTATGATATTTCTTATTAGATAGGGAAAACTACTTACTAGTTTGAGTTGTAAGGAGGAAATGTTGTATGTAGTATCCAGATACTTTTTTACAAGAATTATAGTCTCAACATATTCAAACTAAATGGGCTAGAATAACTTTATTAAATTGGGATGAAGAACCTGTTCAAGAAATTTAGGGTATGGTGACTGGCGGCAATGCGAATGTAGACGGCAATTCCGCCATTAGAACCACTTGTTCTCTTTCTATAGTTTCTAAGACAGATGATTTAACTAAATATTCAATCGCTTTACGTTCAAAAATAAAAGTAGAGATTGGGCTTGAAAATAAAATTAATAAAAAATACCCAGATATTATTTGGTTTAAGCAAGGTATTTTTATTGTAACAGGTTTTAATACTTCTAAAAATACTACATAGTCTAATTTAAGTGTATCAGGTAAAGATAAAGGATGTTTATTAAATGGCGAAATTAGTGGTTCTTTGCCTGCTTCTACTGATTTTGGCAAAGTAGATGAATATTCTAATACTTATGAACCCATAGTTAATTTTGATTATACTCCTGGTAAATATTATTATAAATTTAATAATCTTTATTTAATAGATTACTCATTATATAGAAGAAATGTAGAATATTATGAAAAAATTTCTTCTGTAACTACTACTCAGTTGCCAATAAAAGATATAATAAAAAATATAGTTCATGTCTATGGCCATGAACCTTGGCATAAAATTATTGTTAATGATTTAGATTTAGTTGGTAGTGAATTACTTGAATATAGGGGAGATAAACCTTTATATTTGATTAAAAAAGGTGATGTTAATAATAATGTTTTTATAGGTATTACTTTTGATGGAGAATATGAAATAGGCGGATAGAAGATAGGATATTTAGCAGAAGATTAGTATTTAAGTTTATCGGCTATAGATGATGAAGTTAATTCAAAAATATAGCCTTTGGATGAATAGTATTATATTGTTAAATTAGTTTATGGAGATACAATGGGATATAAAGGTGTTGAACTTACTTTCCCTGGAGATTTAATTGCGAACGTAGGAGAAACTGTAGTTAGTGTTTTAGATAAAATTAAAAATATTCTTGGAAATTTTGAATATTTTTATGATTTAGATGGTAATTTTGTATTTTAGGCAAAACATTCTTATGAAAATGTTAATTTTTCTAAGATACGATACGATGGTGATAATGAAGTCTATATAGATGGTTCATATTATAATAATGGAATTATTTATTCTTTTACAGATGAAGAAACTAATACACAATTTTCTCATACTCCTAATATCACAAATTTAAAAAATGATTATTCTATCTGGGGAGAAAAAACAACCGCAACTGGAGGAAAATTACCCATTCATTTACGTTATGCGATTGAAGCAAAACCATATTAGTATACTACTATTGGAGATGGAGAGCGAGCAGGTTTTACCTATATAACTGGTAATGATGGGTCTACAGAAGAATTAAATAGTGCTTTTAAATTATTATAGGACATGGAAGAAGAATATAATACCTAGTTAAAAAATATAGAGGAAAAAACTCAAGAGTACGAGGATTTTATTGAAAGTTCAAAATTATCTTTACAATAGTTAACAACATCTTTAGTTACGAGTGATTTCAAAATAGAAATTCCCGATGATTTTAAGCAATATATTATTAAGAGATAAAGGGGTGACTAAGAGTTATGACTGCGCTAGAAAAAGCCGCGAGAGAGCCTATAAAAAAATTAATACCATATTTAGGATATGGTGAAAAAAATAATAAATCTGATTTATATAATATGAATACTTATGGCACCGGTAAGTATACTTTATTCGCGGAATATTTTGATAATTTGCGCCGATAGGGATATAATTTTTATAACGGTTATAAAAATGGTTATGACTGGTGCGATATGACTGTTGACTGGGCTATATGTCAAGCTTTTGGTCATGATGTAGGAAGAAGAGTATTATATTAGCCTATGAATAGCGCTGGAGCAGGGTGTTCTTGTTCCGCAAGTTACTATCGCAATAATAAAGCTTGGATTTCAAGAAGCGGACGACCTCTTCCTGGTGATTAGATATTTTTTGGTAGTTATGGTAATGAGTCACACACCGGTATTGTTGAAAGTGTTACTGCCACCGAAGTACATACAATAGAAGGTAATACTAGCAAGAAAGTATTACGTAGAAGCTATTCTAGAAATAATTCTAGAATTTCTGGTTATGGCCGTCCTAATTACTCTTTAGTAGCCGGTAATTATAGTAATGGCCCAGAAGAAGAACAATAGTCTAAGGAAGATACTCAGGCGGTTCAAGAAGAAAATCAAAAAACCTAGGAAGCGATGGAAAATCTTCAAAAAGCATTAACAGATTTATCAAATTCATTGGCTGAATTTAATTCTACCAATAAAAATGAAGATTCTTTTATAGAAGGTTCTCTTATAGAAGATTTAAATTATGGCACAACAAATTGGTTTGAGGATTTTTTATAGAATTATAATAATTTATTAGAAGAATATAATCTTTGTTTAAATAAAATTAATTCTTTGAGTTTCTTTTATCTAAGAGATAATCCTTATCAAATTTTGACTAATCTTCCTAAAGATTATGTTATAGAAAATTTAGTAACAAAACCTTCCTAGTCTAAAGATAGTATTTCTTATCTTTGGTAGAAAATGTTTTATGGGACATATACTCCAGCGCAATTGACTTATTTAAATTCATATCCTACAGATTTAAAGTATGAAATAGCTTGCTATTATGGTTACAAAGACGCCATTGATTTTTATACTGTGGAAATTAAAAAATGGTTAAATGATTTTAACACAGCCTTAATTAAAGAAGATATTTTTTCCGCTTGGTTAAGTTGCTTTAATATATTGTAGGCTAATATTTATTTATTATATATTCATACTTTCGGAGAAATAACTAGAGAATTGAAATCAGGCCTTTCAGAGGATGAAGTTAATCATTCAGATACTGATTATACTTATATTAGAAAAGGTGTTTCATACAATTTTGGAAAAAATAATGAAGATTATTGGATTTTTATTAATAAAGCCAAAGAAATGACTTAGCTTTTTAAAGATAATTTATATTTGCCCGCAGAAAAAGTATAGACAAAACTTAATTATTGGATATTAAATATAAATGGGCCGCAAAGAGTAACTGACCAACATTCTATTTTTGAAGAAGCTATAAATAGTTATTCTGAAAAAATATTAGAAATTTAGAATAATTATATGAATGATTTAACATCATTAAAAGAGAAAAGCCGCGAACATCCTATTTTAGTAGATTGGAGAGAGTTAATCTACTAGATGGCCAGAGATTATTTTGACTATTACCAAAATCCAAATTATGATTATTAGAGTATGTTATTGGCCGCCAATAAGGATATATTAAAGAAAAATGGAACCACTGGCTATGAAGTTTTTTATACGGATCTTTTGGGCTTTTGGAGAGAGTTATATTATAATCCCTTATTGGAAAAAAATGATTATGATATTAAAAATATATTCTTAGAGTCTTCAGATTTTAATCCTGAAACTAATTGGCGCAAAATAGTTTCAGAAAGGCCATCTTAGTTAAACTATTGGTTTGATTTAACTGAAGGTTATGGCGAATTAGCTAAATATACTATTTCCGCCATTGGAGATAGATTGAAAGCAACTAAGGATTCTGCTGTTGAAGCTTTATATTATAAAGATACTCCTAATATAATTTATTATGAATAGAATGATATTCCAAAAGTTGAAAATGATGGTTATAATAGTTATACCTATTTTTAGCTTGGAGGGCCTATGTTAGATGTTTACACTATGAGCTCTCAAGGAAAAACAGCTATTGATCTTTTACAAGATTAGTTATATAAATTTGCTTTTTGTGTAGAGAATATTTCTATTACAACCCTACCTATTTATACTTTAAAGCCTAATTATCGGATTTTAATAAAGAGTGAAATATAGGGTTTGAGTGGAGAATATATTATAGATAAATTTTCAATACCCTTTGTTTATAATGGAACAATGACAATTAATGCTATTAAAGCTGTTCCTTATATAGGTATTAATGGATAAAAAGGAGGATTAAAAGATGGAAATAAAGCAATGGGTAAATGATATTCATTCCGGGCTTTTTGAAGGTCATAAAGCATATAGAATAGGATTTTAGGCACTTCCTGGCACCAAGTTTACAATTACTGGGACAAATAGTGATACTCCTAGTGAAATTATTATGGGGCCAACTGGAATTTATGAAATTGGTTTTGCGACTCCTCTAATTGAAGATTTTAATGTTACTGAATCAATAGATAGCCCACATAGTATTATGATTTTAGATGCTATTTTAGCTAGTGACACTGATGAAAATTTAAATGAATATGATGCCGCTTTTATCGCATATAATTACGATACACAGGAAAATGTTTAGACTAAAATTTCTAACTCAACTGAAGAAGTAGGAGGTGCTGAAGTATAATGGCTATTACAGATTTTGTAGATACCGGTAATTATGCCAATAGTTTTTACGGAACCTATGATCATTACTAGCGAATTGGTTGGTATTTTGATAAGATAGTAGATACCTTATAGGATTTGGAAAATTGTAAAGACATTATGACTGGGCGTTTTGTATTGGTAAAATCTGAAGACGCAATTTTTATGCGGACTTCAGATAATTATACAGAAAATTATCCTTATTAGCGTTATGAAATTTAGGATAATACATTAATACCAGTAGAAAGCAGCGTTTATGAGGCAGAAGGCTTTAGATTTATTGGTTATGCAACCAGAAAAGCTATGCTATTATTGGATGATGCTTATATTGACGTAGATAATATTGCGGCCTATAAAATTGCAAAGACAGATAATGTTAGAAGTTTAAGTGCTTATTATTTCCCGACGGAATATAATAAACAATATTGGAAAGACGTGGAGGAATAAAAAATGACACCAACTTTAGCTCTTATTTTTGAGATATGTATAATTCCTTTATTAGGAGTTTTAACTACTTTTTTAGTTGCTTTAATTAGAAATAAAATTGCGGAAATAAATAATAAAACCAATAATGAAACTGCGGAAAAGTATTTAACTATGTTAAGTGAAACAGTTATTTCTTGTGTTATTGCGACTAATTAGACTTATGTAGAAAGTTTGAAAAAATAGAATAAATTTGACTTAGAAGCATAGAAAAAAGCTTTTGAATTAACTAAAAACGCGGTTTTAGAAATTTTAAGCCATGAAGCAGTAGATTATTTGAACGCAATTATTGGTGATTTAAATACCTATATTGATAAATTGATTGAAGCTACGGTTAATTATAAGAAAAGCAATTAAAATAAGAGGATACTCATTTTTATTAATGAGTATCCTCTTATTTTTTTTACCATTTTTTACATACGCAAATTGTGATTGGTTGGACAAATGTGGTAAAAAATTGGTAAAGTTTTTTCATATATCAATGAGAAAAATTGGTAAAAAATTACCAGAAAGGATGAATATTATGTATCAATCAAATTATGGCTACTATAATCCTCAGTCGTAGATACGCCAAACAGTAGTACCACAATTGACGCAACCTATTATGCAATAGTAGCCCATTCTAAAAGGACACCCTGTTGCATCATTAGAAGAAGCCCGCGCCACATCTATTGATTTTGATGGTTCTGTATTCTTTTTCCCAGACTTAGCAAATAAGAAAATTTATACGAAACAAATCAATGCGGATGGTACAGCTTCTTTAAATATGTATAGCAAACAGGATCTCCCTCCAGAAACTCCGGCAGGAGGAAATTTTGTTACGCATGAAGAATTAGAGGCGGTTATTGGACAATTGCGGCAGAGTCTTATTCCGCCCGCAAAAGACCCTGTGCCGCCAATAGACAAGACTTCTATCAAATTTTAAGGAGGAATAAAAATGGCAGAAGATTATAAAAATTATATTTTACAAATGATTAGAAGTGGTAAAAATCCGCAGGAAGTAGTCTTAAACGTGATAGGCGGCCCTATGTCATAGACTCCTATTGGAGCAAATTTAATTGAATTAGCAAAATAGGGCAAAGGAGCTGAAATAGAACAAATAGCTCGTAATATGGTAGCTTCTCGCGGGAAAGACTTTGATACAGAATTCAATGCCTTCAAAAAACAATGGGGGTTTGAATAATATATATATCAAAGGAGGAACTTATATGTTCAATCAAGGTAATGGCTATTCTTTAGCCGACATTGCTGCTGCTGTTGGTGGCAGTAATGGAATGTTCGGTGATGGCTCTAATGGAGCCTGGTGGATTTTGCTTCTGTTCTTATTCGGCTTAGGCGGATTTGGATGGGGCGACGGAGGCTTTGGTGGATTTGGCCGTCCTGGTGGAGCAAGTGCTTAGGGAGCAACCACTCGTGCTGAAATTACTTATGGTCTAGATATGAGTGATTTACAGCATGGTATTACTGACTTAGGCAGCTCTATGAAAGATGGTTTCTATGCTATCAACACAGGCCTATTAAATGGTTTTGCTGGTTCAACAGCCGCAGTTACTAATGGTATCCAAGCTATTCAAACTGATATTTGTAATTTAGGTTTAACTAATTTACAAAATACTAATAGTGTTATTTCTGCTATCAATGCTGACACCATTGCTAATATGCAGAATACTTTTGGTATAACTACTCAACTGAATGCTATGGCTAACCAGCAATAGAACTGCTGCTGCGAAACTCAGCGTCAATTAGAACGCGATTTTGCTGACTTAAATTATAATTTAGCAACACAAGAATGCGATACTCGTCGTTCTATCACTGATGGAGTTAGAGATATTATTGATACTAATAATGCTAATACTCGTTCTATTCTTGACTTCTTAGTACAAGATCGTATTACTGCTCTTACCAACGAGAACAGCGCTCTTCGCACTTAGATTTCTTAGAGTGAGCAGAATGCTTATTTAGTATCTCAATTGGCTCCTAAAGCTGCTCCTGCTTATGTAGTTGCTAATCCTTATACTGGGACTATTTATCCAATGACTACTTATGGTAGTGGATATGGTTGCGGATGCGGATGTGGCTGCGGTTGCGGTGGTTTAGCTTAATTTTTTACAATTAGATTGGAGGTTTTTTAAACTATGGAACTAACAGCTAATGCTTTACAAACAGTAGGAACTTTTAGAGATATATTGTTTACTGAAACTGCTGTTGCGGGAAATTGCTCCATGATTCATCGGGAAGGTAGTGGATTAGTTACTTTAAGAGGATTAACTAATCAATGTCGAGCTAGATTTAAAATTCATTTTGGAGCAAATGTAGCTATTCCAACAGGAGGAACTGTAGGCCCAATTACAGTAGAATTTTCTATTAATGGTGAGCCGGTTGAACCTTCTACTATGATTTCTACACCTGCTGCCGTAGAAGAATTTAATAATATTAGTCGGACTATTTTCTTAAACGTACCTTCTGGATGTTGCACTCAAATTAGTGTAAAAAATACTACAGCAGATGATATTGAAGTACAAAATGCAAATTTAATTGTAGAAAGGGTGGCGTAAAATGGAACAGCTAAAACAGATGAAAGAAACTTTAGTTAATCAAGTGCAAGGCCAAATGGCGGATTTACGTTATGTAAATACCCATGAATTGGGCGAAGTTATTGACATGATTAAGGACATTGAAGAAACTATATATTATTGTACCATAGTAAAAGCAATGGAAGATAAAGATGAAAAAGAACCATTAATGTATTATGGAACTAGATATTTGCCACCTTACGATCCACAAGAAGAGTATTATAGGGATTTAGATAAGCCATATGGACGGATGTATTACAGTGATGGTCAAAGAACTAGCTCTTCTTCTTCATCTAGCGGCCAGGAATCTGGTAGAAATTATGGCGGAAGAGATATGAGAGGATATACAGAATATGTTTATCCAATTGATATGCGCGATCGCAGAGAAGGCCGCAGCCCCATTAGCAGAAAGACCTATATTGAAAGTAAAGAAATGCATCAAGATAAAACGATACAAATGAAAGAATTAGAAAATTATATGGCGGAGTTATCTTAGGACATTTCTGAAATGATTCAAATGGCGTCTCCAGAAGAAAAGGCTGTATTATAGAAAAAATTAGCGGCTCTTTCTTCAAAAATTAACTAATGTTTGAAATAAATGGTGAATATTGGGGGATATTTATAGTATCCCCCAATCACCATAGCTTAATGCGTTCAGACGGTTCTTTTACTATTGGAGTATGTGATAATAATGAAAAAAGAATTTATATTAGCGATGGATTAGAACCTTTATTAATGAAAAAGGTTTTAGCCCACGAAATAACTCATGCAGCTATGTTTAGTTATGGTGTAAATTTATCCTTGTCTCAAGAAGAATTATTAGCAGATTTAATTGCAACTTATGGTCAAGAAATAATTTGTATTGCTAATAAAATTTTTCATCGTATCACCGAATAAAATAAAAAAGGAGTTAGTATCTTTAAAATACTAACTCCTTTTTTTATTCGGCGACAGAAAGAGCAAATTTTTTTTCTACTAAAGAAAAATATTTATCCCCTATATTGTTTCCTCCTAAAGCATTGTAAACATCATGATCCTAAACTAAACGCTCATATTCATCTGAAGTAATTTTATGTTCTGGAGTTAGCAATTCTTTGCAGGTTGAAATAAAAGTAGTTCTTTGAATAGATAATAACCCTCCAGTTAATTTTCCAATATTACCATCTAGAGTATGTATAGTTTCATCTATATGATTAATTTCATCAGTAATTCTAACATCTGCGTCAACCATTTCTTGGTGCTATTGGTCAATAACTTCCATTACATGTTTTTCTTGATTGTTTATACGCTGTTGTACTTCATCCAATAACTCTTCTTTTTCTTCATCATGCTGCCGCGCCTATTCTTTCTTATATAGGCCCCAAACTTTTTTTAAAGCAATACTTAGTCCAGTAATAATTAAACCAAATACAAATTGTAGCCAATACTATGCAATAAATTGCAGCATTTGTTCATTGCTCCCTTCCATAGAATAAAAACTTTACAGTTCTCATATTTATTAAAAAAGTGGAGTAATAAATTAAAGCTTTAGGACCAATCAAAACCAATATTTTTAACTTCTATATTTAATCCAGCTTCTCCAATACAAATAGCATCACAAACATCTTCAGAAACATTTAATTTATATTTGCTCTTAACATATTGTTTAGCTCGTTGTTTGCAGGTTGCTCTATCAGCACCCCAAAGAGAAAGTCTTTTTCGCCATACACTTGGAGCCAATATTTCATAATCTATTTTTAATTCTACTAATAATTCAGTTATAACTCCAATTACTTCAGCTAAGGTTTTATAAGTGGATACATTATTACCAATATTACTTTCTAATTGAATATCTTCTAGAAATACTTTTTCAATATTTTCAGAAAGCAATATATTATTTAACCACTATCGTATTTTTTCTAATCTATGATCTAATTTTGTTCCTGTGGCTGTATAAATTCCAGATTTTATTAATTCATTTCCTTCAAAAATAGCATAACCGGTAATTTTGCTGCTCTAATCTAAAGCTAAAATTTTCATTTAGAAGTAGAACCAAAGCCGCCCATGCGCCTGCCAGAAGCTTTGTCGTTATCAGTTAAATTATAGTTTTTAATAATACCTTGACCAATAATATCTCCCTTTTTTAAAAGGATGGGGAAAGGAGATAAATTAATTAACTGAAAGAAAATTTCTCCTTCATTATCAGGATTATTATAATAATCGCTATCAATAATGCCAACTCCATTTGCCATAATTAGCCAATATTTTAATGGAGAAGAGCTGCGTATTGATAATTCAAGGTATTTATCTTTTTCTAAAAAACATTTTATACCGGTAGATACTAAAGAAGGTTTAGCCACGTATTTTTTAGTTAATTTTGCCATTTCTTCAAGTGTGTACGGAATATATGCGTCATTCTACATATTATGTATATGATATATATAAGGTTGAATTAAAGTATCTTCCGCCACCTAAAAATCATAGCCCGCGGATTGGGCGGTTTTGCGTTCGGGTAAGCGAATGTCCGCGTTCTAAAATTTGCTTACAACTTCAAAACGAGCCATTAATTTACCTCATAAATAATTTCAATATTAGTATCTGGCTCTTTTTCCTCATTGAACAACTTTTTAACAGTCACTAATTGATATTCATCAGTGATTTCTCCTTTGGACTTAACAACTTTAGTTTGATAGCTAAAAGCCGCCAAAGTAAAATGACTATCATTTTTCAGCTCTTCGTGTAATTTTTCAACTTCTTCTACTGTTTGAACACGGTAAACATCGGTGGATTTCACTAAATATTTCATATTTTATTCCTCTCTTAATAATTCAATATTTAAATTATTTTTTCCATACTTGCTAACAATATTAGTTTTTATTTGTTCTTTAACGCCCAAAATAAAACTATGTTGCCCATCAAGATAAACATTATTTGTATTATAAATTTGACTATATCGTTCTAACTCATCGCTCATTTCTGCTATTGGACAATATTCTACTAATTGGGGTTCTCCATTATTACAATAATAGATAGGATGACGATAAGTTCCTTCATTTATAATACATATAAAACCATTATTAACCATAATATACAACACCTGCCTCGTAAGGGAATAGATAGAATATTTCTGGCGCTTTATCATCTTTATTTAAACAGGCCCAAATTTCCCAAGCATTATTTTCTTCATCAAAGCTAATAGAATATACTTTAGAAAAATTTGAAAGAATTTCCCATAATATTGATGGAAGAGAATCTAAGCCTTCATCAGCTCCAAATTCTTTATAAGCAAATAAGGTGTAATAATTATAACGAGATGATAATAACATATAATAATTTTGATTAATTGAATTCATCCAATTAACAATTTTTTCATAATAATCATCCATAAATTTTTCTTCAGTTATGGGAGGGAATTGTATGACAGAAGATTGATTTAATTCATATAAAGACATAGTAGGACCAGAAACACCTTCTTTAATTTTTGCTTTTGGCATTTCATCCCAGTTATGTCCGTTCCGAATATAACATTTTCCAGTTTCTTCAACTTCTACTATTGTTCCATCTGAAATTTTTTTTAATCGAAATAAATCAGTATATTTTTTAACAACATTATCTCTCATTTAAAAACTCCTTTTTTATTTTCTTTATTTTATCATAATTTTTCTACAAAGTCAAATCTATTATTCTTTGATTACTAGAACCACGCATTGGCAAAGAAATATCTCTTAATTCATCAATGTAAGGACCATCTACAATGCCAGTAATATTGGACAGAATATATAAAATTCTATTATTTTTTCTTGCTAATAATTGTTCAAAAGTATAACCAGTCCATATCCAAATTTTTAAATCAGGATATTTCTTTTTTAATTCTTTGATAATAAATTCTACTAAAAAACTATTGCTTTCGCATAATGGTTCCCCGCCCATTATACAAAAAGTGCGAGGAATACCATTAGCGAATAATTCATTCTCTATTTCTTGTAAAGTCTCATAGGTAAATTCTTTTCCGCCATCAAAATCCCAGGTTTCTGGATTATGACAGTTTTTACAATGGAAAGGACAGCCTTGGGTGAAAAAAGATAAGCAAACCCCAGGAGCAGCAGCTATGTCATTTTTTATCATGCCAGCATAACGCATCATTCTAAGACCCCCACATGTTTTACTCTATGATGAACTTCATCTTGTTTGCCGAGATTAAATGCTGTTGTATAATTGCCTGTAAGATAGCCTGTTACACGACGCAATCTTTGTATATTATTTTTTCCGCATTTTGGACATTCATGATTAATTTCTCCCTAAAATCCGCAATCAAGACAAGTATCTGAAGGCACATTAATAGCGAAATAAGGAATATCATGGTCCATGGCATAATTTACAATCTACTCTAAAGCTTCAATGTTATTTACTGCTGAAGCATCAAGTTCAATATAAGTAATACAGCCAGCGTTAGAGTATCCTGTTAACTAACTTTCTATATCAATTTTATCAAATGGACTAATGTTATGCCATACAGGTACATGCATGGAATTAGTAAAGAAATCTTTATCGCTTACTTTTGGGATAATACCATATTTAGCTTTAAATTTTTTCATCGCAGTATAACAAAGATTTTCGGCAGGGCTATAATAAACACCAAAGTTTAAATGATATTGTTGTTTAAATTCAGCACAGCGGTTTTTAAATAATTGTTCAATACGTTTTGCTAAGTCCATGCCTTCTGAAGTAGTATGGTCTTTACCAATAAGAATTTGTAATGTTTCTGCTAAACCTAATTGGCCAATTACTAAAGTTCCATGTTTTAAAGCACTACGAATTCCTTCTTCTGGATGGTATCCTAACATAGTATTATTTTCATACATGAAGCGAGCGCTTGATTCGTCTTGTGAGCATATCCATTCAAAACGCTCTAATAATTCATCTTTTGCGTCATGAATTGCCTCATCTAATTTATCCATAAAATTATTAATTCCATCACGAGCATCAAAGTAATCTGTATTTTTATATTTTTCTACCGCTTCCATAGCTAAAGTGGGCATAATAATTGTTACTGGAGCTATATTGCCTCGTCCATCTTTACGTTGAGGATTTACTCCAGGTTCAGCGTTAATATCAGCTCCATTGGCAGTCCTGCATCCCATTGTACTAAAGTAGGTACAAGGGTCTTGTCTATCATACCCAACGTTTCCAGACCAGTCTACATTGGCATAATTGGGGTATAGTCTACGTGCCGTGGATTTAAGCGCAAGACGATATAAGTCGTAGTTTGGGTCTCCTGGTTCACGATTTACTCCTTTCATCATTTGGAATATTCCACAGGGGAAAATAGATGTTTTATGTAATTTGCCAATACCTTCAATAGATACTTCTAATAAAGCTTGAGTTATCATACGACCTTCTGGTAATGTACAAGTACCATAATTAATAGAAGTAAAAGGCAATTGATTTCCCGAACGTGATTGTAATGTATTTAAATTATGATACATACCTTCAACTGCTTGATGGATTTCACGTTCTGTCATATCCATAGCATATTGATATGCATTTGGACAATTTAAATTATTATAAAATTCACTAACAATTGGAATATCTATAATTTTTATTCCTTCTGGAGGAGAACAATCTAATATTCTATGTTCTACGTAAACAATTCCATCTCTAAAGTGTTTATGGAAACTTTTACGAACATAAGGAACCATAGTCCAATCAAGATGAGTAGCGCTTACGCCACCAAATTGCTACAGACTTTGTAATTGAAAAATAACTGCTACAAGTTGAAATGCAGTATTAACAGAGCCGGCTGGCCGCACATCAGTTTGACGAGTATTGAAACCATTAGCCAATAAGTCATCAAAAGGAATACTTAAACAATTATGCATTCCTACTGCATATGAATCTAAGTCATGAATATAAATTCTATTATTTTCATGATTATACCTATGTTTTGCCGAAATTAAATTATCCAATGCATATTTACGAGTCATTACGCTAGTTGCTTCACCCATACGACCGCCGAAAGAACGTTCATCTACATTGGCATTTTGATTTTGGACATTACTAGCTTGTAATTTTTCTCCAATAGCATCGAAAAAATCAGTTGAAGTTTTTCTTGCTACTTCTTTTTTATACCTATAACGGATGTATGCACGAGCTACATCAGGACGCTCAGAATGCATTAAATATTCTTCTACTAAATCTTGAATTTGTTCTACTGAAATTGTTTTTTGAAAAATTTCTTCAATAGTGGGCGCATGATCAAAATTTTCATTTTTTATAAGGCAATATGAATAAATTTCATTTGCTATATCTTTAGCTGTATCAGTTTCATATAATTGCCCGTCAACTTCAATAAAAGCTTTATTTATTGCATTAATAATTTTCTATTTATTAAAAGAAACTTGTGTTCCATTTCTTTTTTTAACTAATACCATTTTTTATCCTCCTACTATATTTTGTGTTTGCGCTTTATAATATATACAAAATGCAGTAGAATTATTAGCTATTTTGGCCCAATTCGTCTATTAGTCTATTGATATACCAGATTGCCTTTTTTAAATCTTCTACTCCGTTTTTAAATTTCCAACGCCATAAATACTTTATAGCATTGGCAGTACAGACGGCCTCAATTCCCTCAAGGCCGACTGTTGCTGCTTTAAGTCCGTCAATACACTCAATTCCGCCAGCAGTATAATGGGCGGGATGATTTACCATATCATTCATCTTCCATATCTCCTTTGTGTCGTTCTGTTTGGAAAGTTAAATCTCCGTTATCTAAAATTTGATTAATTTTATATAATTGATGACCCCCAGTTGAAGCATATTTTTTGGCTACAAAATTATCACCGCGTCGCATACCTTGCACCATAATCATATTACCTCTATTGAACCAAGAACGTTCTACAACTGTTTTTGTTCCATCAGAATTTTTAATTGAAATTTGTTTATCAAACAAAGAAAAATATTCTTTACTAAATTTTACATCTACAACTCCACTAGTTGTTAAAATTGTCGCTAGACCTTTTTGTTTATCTTTTGCGATACAAGTTCCTGCGATTTTTGTTAATTTAAAGATAGGAATTTCTCTGCCGCCCTTAAAGAATGTTCTTTCTACTTCTGGGATTTCAGATAACTTATTAAAATCTTGAATACCATATTTGGTAAAATTGACATTAGCTAATTCATGCTCATGGTAATAAAAACACAAAGTTTCCATTTCCCAAGCTGAATAAGTGCCTAACGCATATTTATTCCAATCTGTAATAAAAATCATATTATTAAGAGTGGTTAATACTTCTTTTTGATGACTTGAAAGCCAATTGCGATAAACGTTCATCCATTTTTGATATACTTTATCCCAAGTCTTTGCATCAAGAATATAAGATGTAGTATCATAATTATAAAAATTAATTTCGGTTAGAAAATTAATAGCTCTATCATCAAGTTTATAAGAAGTAGCATTTAGTTTGCATTCACTTTTTAGATAACGATTAAATTCATAAATTCTATAAGCCATTTTTTCTTCTTCTGTTGTTTTAGGAAGAAGATTATATTTATTAAGAGTCGCCATATTTTGTAGATTTAATTTACTTTTTTTATCGCAGGTTTCCCAAATAAACCAAATCATATTGTCTTTGCGGCTCATAAAACTATCAAAAGCACCACCTTTAATAAGAGAAATCATAGCAGCTTTATTTGGTTTAATTCTATAATAAAAATCTTTAATAGAGGTGTATGGGCGGTTTTTAATAATTTGTTCAATCAAATCATCTCCAACCCGCAGCATGCCTTTTAAACCAAACCAAATACTATTAGTTTTTTCATCTGGAACAAAACTATAAGTAGAATTATTAATATCAACTAAATTAATATTAACTCCTTCGTCTCTCATTTTTCCGATGGCTTTTGCGATTTTATCATAATTGGTGTTTTGCTCTTTTTTATCCTCATATTCTTCAAAATCTTCTTCGTTTTCAATTGCACCACTATCTACGATAAGACAAGCGCAATTCCAATAAATAAGAGGATATTTATAAGCTATATTCATTTCTTGTAAAGCTACAAGTGAATATGCAAGTGTATGAGACAAGTTAAAACCATAGCCACGAGAAGTTGCGACTAAGACATTCCAAACATAATTACAAAGATTTTTACTTAGACCCTTTTCTGCGGTTTTTTCAAAATACTCTTTTGTGATTGCTTCATATTCAACAGGATTTTTCTTAGCAATAGATTTACGCAATCTGTCAGCAAAGTTTAAGTCAAAACCTCCACATTCGGGAATCTGGACTAATTGCATAAAACATTCTTGACTTTCCGCAATTCCATAAGAGCCTCCAACATATGGTTTAAGAATTTCTATTTCTTTTTTTGTTAGACCATTTTGCCGCATTTCTTCATACCAAAGATTTATATTCTTTTTAAAGCGAGCAAATTTGTTCAATGGCTGTTCTGCGCCTTTTTCTTGCGCCATAAGTCTAATAACAGAATTCAAGTGGGCTAAATCTTCTACACTTTGTGGTTTTGTCAAAGCGATGCCTTGAATACCACTTTGTTTTTCCATTTGGAACAATGATAGAATTTTATGCTCCCAAACCATTTTCCACATTTTTGGATCATTACGTTCAAGATTATAAATACCTAAAACCTTTTCATAAGTTTCTTTTAAAGTAGGCTCTGGCGTAATTAATCCCGCATTAACAAGTAAATCCAAACAAGTATGAAGTTTATCTTCTGCTTCAACACTTAAAGCATCATATTTAATAAGACTACACGCTTCTGCATCATGCAAATCAAAAGCGGTTATAATCGTTCCATCTGGAGCGCGCATAAGAGCTGTAGAATTAGTAAAAGGTTCATCTACAAAAATTACACCGCCAGCATGAATACCACAGCGGCACACCAATCCTTCAATTTTTTGGGCAACTTGCCATAATTCAGGTTGCGCGTCCATTTCCTTAATAAATAAAGGAATGGGTTCAAAACCATTTTCTTTATCTCCATAATAACATTGCTTAAGAGTACGAATAATATTTCTATCACTGGGTACTAATGAAGCAATATATTGAGCTTCGTCTACATCAATTCCTAATCCTCTTGCCGCAGTTAATATAGCAGATTTAGATTTTTCAGTACCAAAAGTAATAACATTAGCTACTCTATCTTCACCATATACTTCTCTAAATTTATTAAGAACTTGCGCTCTTCTACCGCCCTCTATATCAAAGTCTACGTCAAGGACTGAGACACGCGCAGGATTAAGAAAACGCCAAGGATAAGTACGCACATCTTCCCAAAGTGGATTAATTTGAGTAATATCCAAAAGATAGAGAAGAATAAAGCCTACACCAGAACCGCGGCCAGGTCCTACAATACTTCCTGCTTTCCAACAGGTATCAATAATATTTTGAAGATTAAGATAATAGGCGGACCAATGTGCTTTATTTACTTCTGAAGATTCCCAAGTCATGCGCAAACACTCATTAATTGCATCATAAATGTGCTGCTCTTGTAAATTTTTATTCAATTCAAGCTTATTAACTATTGCGCAGGCTAATTTATTATCACCAATATATTTAGAATTATAAAAAATTTTAAGATAAGGAATTAATTTTTCATATTTAATTCTATATGTTTCATTGTATGAATGAAATTTCCAAAGTAATTCTGGAATTTTTAAAGGTTTTAATAAGCTATAATCTTCACACTTTTCTTTTATCTCAATAATATTTTGATAGGCAATTTGAAGTTGCTCTTCAGTTAATTCAGTTAAATAACTTTCTAACTCTTGAGTTCCCATCATATAAGTTGTAGCATAGAAAGCATCAACTTCTCTGTCTCCATCTTGCGAGTTAAGATATGCTTTATGAATTGAAGCATCTTCTTTTTTAAGATAATGACTATCTGTTGTAATAATATATTTAATATTTAATTCTTCTGATAAACGAAGCAGATTTGTATTAACATATTTTTGTTCTTCGTTATTGGACGGTTGTAATTCTAAATAAAAATTTCCATCAAAGAGATTGTTCATTGTAATAAGCCAATTTTTAATTTGTTTTATTAGCGTTACATCAAGACTACTTCTGTATCGTAAAAGCTGAGTGGGAATAAAACCTCCAAGACAGGCCGTACTACCAATCACGTGGCCGGGGTTAGGGCCAATAATATCAATTAAATCTTGATAATATGTAGGTACTCGTCTCATACGACGAGAAACATAAGAACGCAACCAAGCACGAGTTGAAATTTCTCTTATTTGTTGATGCCCAATAGCATCTTTAGCCAATAGAATAAAATGATAATAGTTATCATTTTCTCGGTTATAATTTTCAGCGGTTAAACCATTTCTAACTAAATAAATTTCGTTACCAAGAATTACTTTAAAATTTGGATTATCTTCTTTTATTTTTTTATAATATTTTTCAACCTTAACCGCATTACTAACGCATTCATGGTCTGTAATGGCTACTACTTCATGGCCTAATTCAATTGCGTAGTCTATTAAGTCCTTAGGTTTTATAATACAATCTCTTAGTCGGATATTACTATATTCAGTATGGTTATGTAAGCTTCCAGGATATTCCATTTGCCTACTCCTTTTTTCTTTTTTCTTTTCTTATATTATATCATATTATAAATAAAAAGTCAAATTATTATGCCCGAACTAAAACTAATCTATTTTGCGCTCTGGTGATTAAAGTGTATAAATATTTAGTATGTTCATCTGATGTGTATGGAAAATTTTCTTCATATCCTAATATCTTGCCCCACTCACTACCTTGAGCTTTCCAGCAAGTAATAGCATATCCATAATTAAAATGTAATGGAAAAGGTTCTTTTTTATAACGTCGTTGTAGCAGATATTCTTCTTTTCCTGAAAAAGAGGGAATACCAGTCAATAATTCATTATAATCTGCTGTCAAATTTGAGAAAGTTTCACCTGCTTCATCACCAGTAATATCCATTTTTAATAAATTTACATAAGTAGGTTTCCTTCTAAGTGCATATGGATAAGCATAATTAATTGTTTCATATTTTTTAATTTGTCCTATAACGCCATTAGTTAAAGGATTATTATTTGATGATAATGTTTCCCATTCATTATGTAAATTAATTACTTTATCTCCTATTACTGGATGCTCTTCGGGATACTCTAACGTTTTTCGCATATGAAAATTTAAGTTTTTACGGGTATTGTTAGTGGCACAAATAATCTAATCAGCCCAAAGCATCATACCATCAGTAACTTCAAATGGATGCACAATCATTACTTCTTGATTAATATCTGTTTTAGGAAATGTATATAAAGGTTTCCCCTCTCTGACGTGCATAGACAAACGGATAATTTCACTTTCTTGTGCTTGCCGCATTACTTCATCTAAGAAAATATGCGGATGTTCAAGAATACCATTATTTTGGTCTTTTTCTATTGGCGGTAATTGCATGGGGTCTCCTAAAGCAATTATATATACATTATGAGAGCAAAGTAAATTCCAAAGATTTTTTGGTAACATAGAAACTTCATCAACAATAATGATTGATGGTTCGCCTTCTAGGACTTCTTTTGGAGTAAATGAATATTTCCCATTGGGCATTAGTTTTGCTCGGAAGAGTAATTTGTGAGCGGTGATTGCATTCGAGCATCCTTTGTTTTTTAAAACATTGGCGGCTTTGCCAGTATATGCTACATAGCGTATATCTTCGGATGGAACATTTAAAGCTTCTACAATAAATTTAACAAGAGTACTTTTTCCTGTTCCTGCAAATCCAGAAATACAAGTATATTTTTCACCTGCTTTATATCTAGCTACTGCAATTTTTAATCCTGCTTCCTGCTTAGAGGTTAGCTGCATTATTATGTCTCACCACCCAATCACTATATTCTTGAAACCAAACATTATATCTACTTATAAAATAATTTTGTATATCTTCAATATCTAATTCATCAAAAACAAATAAATTATAAATATTACAAAAAACTTGCCCGTACTCTTCTTCTATGGCGGTAAGGAGGTTAGATAAACTACGACCTTCTCCTAAAAAATTACTAAAATCAAATTTATCTAAAATTTCTATACTATATTTAAAAGCGGGACTATTCTTACATTTGCGTTTAATATAATTATTTGCGCCTTTTATTCTATCTTTTTTAAAACGTTCTGTATCTATATTCATTTTTACCTCTTTTTGCGATAAAAAAAGTTAATCACTTTTTTTATTTTGATTTTCGACAACTTTGAATGTGCCCGGTCGGATGCCGATTGTTAAAAATAAAACGGCTATCTCTTTATTATTTCATAATCTTGAACCAATATTTGAGGATTATATTGTCCCATCCATTCATTCATGGTACAAGTTCCTACAATATTTATTTCTATATATCCATTTTCACTATATAAATTATTAAATTCTTCTTCGCTAGATTTAAATTTAATAGCACTTACATTATTAACATTTGAAATATTTATTTTTAATGTTGGATTGCGATCTTTTGCCATAAGAGTTATTTTATCTTTTGTAATTTTAATATTTTCAAAAGCAATTAATGGTTCAGCTACATTCTATCCCCACAAATCTTCTCTTGTTGTTAAATCTTCAATAACTGGAACATAGTTATCGTCTGCTCTAAAAATAAAATCAACAAAATATGTAGGTTCAAATACTAAATCTTTTAATTTTTCATCGGTTATTTTAATAAATTCTTCTATTTTATCCGCGGCTATAGAAAAACCAAAAGCGTTTTGATGACCCTCTGCATAATCTATTATTTGAGTATCTGAAAGCAGGTCTTTAAAATTTTCCAAAGGGGAATTAGCAAAATTACGTCCTGAACCCGCGTAATGAATTTTTCCTTCTGTTTCAATTTCATTAAGAATTAAAGTCGGATGCTAAAACTCATTTGCAATTTCATTAGCGATTAAGCCTGTTAGGTTTTTATTAGCGCTATATTCTGGCGACAAAAGGACAAGTAAAATTTGATGTTTTAACAAATCTTGTTCTTCAATTAATTGATGAACTATTTTTAAATTATCATCACGCTCATTCGTTTGTGCCTTTTTCACATTTCCGCACATTCGTAAAGCTTGAGTAATAATCTTTTCTTCTTTTCCTTTTTCTCCACGTTTAGTTGATGGTACTAAAATATTAGCCCTGTGTTCTAACATTGACTCAAATAATATATCTTTATCTCTTAAACTACCAACTCTAGTAACAGCATTTACTAAAGGAACAAGATAAAAAGCTATTTTATGCTAAGTTATTTCGCCCTAAAAATGAAACTAATCTTTATCTATAATACCCTTTATAAAAGGGTTGGTTATATGATTAAAACCTCTACGAATTAGTTCGCGAGTTTCTAATTGCCGCACATCCATCATATCTCCAGTCAGACCTACAGCAACCAAGTCAATAAAATTTTCTGCCTTTTGGATTTGTAATAAACCATCTATATAACAACAAAATTTATAAACCATTCCAACACCAGATAATGTTTTATTAGGATAATTGTCCAATTGATTATTTATAACACAAGCATATGGAGAAACTTGTTCAGCTTCATGATGGTCAATTACTAAAATATCAATTCCATGTTCAGATAATTCTTTGTGAAGTGCTATTTCATTACTACTGGCGTCTGGAACAATAATAAATTTGGCATCATTAGGCAAAAAATCTAAATCTATTCCATGTTCTTTCTTTTCATGTAAACCCCAAGTGACGCAATTTTCTACATAATTAGGGAAAAGGGAATGTAAATAATTAATTAAAAATGCTGCGCTTGTATAGCCATCGCAATCGGCGTCTACTTGTACATATGTTTTATCTTTCTAAGATATGTGTTTAATCAACATCCTTGCGCCCTATTCTATATTACTAATTAGTTTAGGACTTAGTATATCTAAATAACTTGTATTACAATAATTATCTATGCTATCAATTGGAATACCTCGGTTATAAAGAACTTGTTCCAAGGGAGAATAATTAGGGTTTCTTTCTTGTATTAACTTATAATTCATCTTCTTTGTCTCCCCAATATTTAAATGCTTGATAAGGATAAGCCACAGTAGAAGGACGAATTATAGTTGAGATTACATTTTCTGGAATTCCTCTTTGAATATAAGAAATATTACATTTATGGCCGCGAAAGCAATCTCTCGCGGGACAAGCTATCCAGAAATCGCCATTTTCGCACTACATTTCAAACGAATTATTAATAGATTTAATTTGTGTTGTTTTATAAAGCATTTTTTCATATTGTTGCTAAATTTCTTTTAATTTTTCAAAACCTTCAGTTTTATCTTTATACCACACTATACCTTTCATAAAAAAATCCTTTCTTTAAATAACTGAATAAACTTATCTTTTCCTTCATCTATTGGACTTGCTTTGTATGAAGTTATCATGTCTTTGTCAAAAAGAAAAGAAACTTTTATATCTTTTGAATTTCTATCATAAATTTTTAATAAATTGTTTTTTAAATGTTTAAATTCGGTATCACCAATTTCTTGGAATTGGCGGTCAAACGCTATTGCGATTTCTTCAGCGCCGCATTGTTTTAAAAGATATACTTGATATTGTGATAAATTACTTCCACAACAAGCTACGCTTATATCATTTTCAAAACCAAAGTATGATTGATATAAAAGAGCAGATTTTTCACTTTCAAAAACAATTGCTGTTTTAGCTTTTCTAATATTATCTTTAGAATGATTAATATTATATAAGTTTAATCCAAGAGGATGATTATACATAACTTTATTGATGGTTACAGGTCTGTATTTTCCATATAAATCACAATCTTGTTGGCACATAAAACGACCGCGCAAACCTATAAATCGTCCTTTAATATCAAAATGAGGTATTGTTATTTGGTCATTTCCTAAATAATATCCAATTCGGTTATATTCAATAACTTCTTGAGAAATATTTTCTTTTAGCCAAGGAGTTAATTTAATTGAATAATTTAATTTAGTTAAAATATCTTCATCATATTCTTTTAATTCAAAAAATTCTAATTTTTTAAAATCTAATTCTTTTAAACGAATATAATCATTTAAACAATTCCAATCCTCTAGACCAAAGTATTCTTCATTTAAAATTATTTGAGAAGAAATACCAAACTTTGCGGCTATATATTGAATTGTTTCATTTAAATTTAATTCTTGTTGTTTTTGAATATGAAAAACTTTTCTAGTTAATTCAAAAATATCAAAACTAGGTTCCGCGCAACCAGTATAACAATGAAATAAATTACTGTTTGAATACCAATATAATTTTCTACTGCCTATTCCAGGTTGGTTATGGCAAATAGTGGCGGAGATAATACCAAAATTAGTGTATTCTGGTTCTCCGCCCCATTCAGCCAAGAATTGATAAATTTGCTCTTCTGTAAGTTGCTCCTTTATCTTATCTTTGTCAAAATTGAACATTAAAAGGTCAACACCTTAATGCAAATTCCTTTAATTCCATATTCTTCATTAACGATATTACATAAATAATTTTGAATATCACTAGTGCGCTCCTTGCCTTTGCGCATCTTTAAATAGTTCTGAGCCATCTCATTAGTCATCTTATATTCAAAATATCCGGCATTAACATCATTATTATTTTTAATCATTTTTTTCTCCTTTATTAAAAAGCGGAACGAGGTTCCACGTCTATTTTTAAATCTTTAATTTCAACTAATTCATAATTATAAGTAGTAGCAAACATAGGTTCTACCTTACAACGTCCTAAATTTCCCTTACACCAAAGATAAATTCCCTTGTATCTACCTCTACGATTTTTATAAATAGAAATCTTTAAAAAAGGTTTTTCAAATACCCCTGCAGAAAGGATTTTATCAAGAGATTGTATATCTTTTTCATTTACCGGCAACATCACAAGGCCGACGTCAATTTTGTCCGCAATTGATTTCGCTCCTCGCAAAAGATTTTGGTCTGGAGTTTCCGAGTCAACATAAGAGCCATTTAACTGAGTGGCGGACAAAATAAAAATACCATATTTGGTACATAAATCTTTAAGTTTAATAGACATCATAAAAAGAATATTATCTTCGCGCAATTTAACTCCACCACTACGACGAGTAATTTCTTCTAAGATTTTCATTGAAGTATGAATATAGTCTAAACAAATATATCTAATTTCTTTATCACGAATGTTTTTAACAATAGAATTTTCTATATCCTGTAAAGAAAAATCTGGAATTGTTTCAATATATAGTGGGCTATTTTCAAGGATTTCAATTGCTTCATAAACTCTCTTTTCTTCATCGCCCTCATAGCGACCATTAAGAATATGATCTTCGTCTACGTCCGCGAGAAAAGCTAATATCATAGTTTGAACTTCATCAAGAGTTTGTTCTGTTGTAATGAATAAAGTGGGTTCTTTTACTCCATTTTTAATCCAAGAGCCAAATTGTTCATTATATATCTTATCGCAAGCAAAGTTACAAGCATCCGCTATCATTGTTCTTGATTTTCCGGTTCCAGTAGGGGCTGACCGCAAATATAACTTACCTAATCTTGCGCCACGAGTAATAGTATTAATCATTGAACCATAGAGTGGTATACCTACTTCTGGACTTTCTTTTAATCCTTCAATTAAATCTCTAATATTTTTTGATGCTTGTATAGACTCATTTTCAAAATTATCAACATATTTTGCTTTTATTTCGGTAATTTTATTATCTATTTGTTCAGCGATTTGCTCTAAAGAAGAATTATCTAATCTGTCCTCTTGGAGCTGGCGCTTTTTTACATCCAAGATATTATCTGGGTCATAAATATCTGTTACATCTATTCCAAAAGTATCATATGCGCGCAACAAAGACATTTTTTTCATGCGGTGATAATAATAATCAAACGATGAAGGAGAAGCATTTTCAGAAATTTGAATTAACCATTCTTCACCTTTTTGCTTATCAAAAATGGCTTTACTTTTTGGACGAGTTTTTAAGAAATCTAAAATATTTAAAAGATTGATTTGAGAGGCTCCCAATTCATGTAAATTATAAATTGTGCCAAAAATAATTTTATGAAAATTATCCGGAAAATCTTCTTCAGTAATATTGTATTTATCTGTAAAATCCAAAAGTTGAGGATTATTATAAACACAACCTATTACTTGAATAATACTAGTTAAATCAACATATTTAGATGCCATTTATATCATCCTCCAAAATAAATTGGAATGAATTGTGGCGCGTGGTAAATTTTGCCCGCGGAGATTTAATTGTAATCTGTTCTTCTTTTGGTACATAATCTTGAATATTTTTTCCTTCATTAGATTGTTGAGCTAACCATAAACTATAATAATAATTATAAGCTTCTTGATAAAGATAAGGAATTATATTTATTGTGGGATGTTTACAATCTATTTTTATAGTTTTTTTAATTTCAAGACCATAAATTAAAGTTTTTAACATTCCAGAATAAGTATAATTATATTGTTCTATTAAAGTTTTTTTCTGTTTGCGGATATTAGGAGGCACCCACTCAACATTAAATATCTTTTTTATATATTCATCTAATTTTTCTTCATCAGTAAATTCTCGGTTTTGTTCTTTATCATAGCAATCTTTGTGCGCATACTTATTATCTGATACCAAAACACAAGGCTCTTTTACGCGATTAAATATTTTTTTACAATATATACATTTAACGTTTTCTGTTGGGTCTACTATTTGTATATCTTTTAAAGCTGGATTAGTAAGTTTTTCTCTTAAAAAACATTCTGCGTGCGCATAACGCCTTGAATTAATTTTCGCATATGGTTTTGCGTCACGGTCAAATTGCTATTGACAATATGCACATTTAACATAGTGAGGCATACAACATCCCCCATATTTTTTATATTTTCATATATATTATATCATAATTTTTACAAAAAATCAACCTATAGTCTCCCATAGGTTGATTTTTTGAAAATGTAAATTTTTTACTTTAATAAATCTGTTTTAATTTCATCAACAATTAGATAAATAAGCTCTACTTGGTCTCTGGTTGCGTCAGAAACTTTTTTACCCTTCCCGAGATATTTATCAATAATTGATGTAATTCTAGGAGCATAATACAATTGATTTTTTGTCATAAGTTGACCAACAATTGTTTCAAACTCTGACATAAGAGCATCAAAGTCATAATTAGGCGCATCAACAGCGACTTCTCTTTGTTCAGTTACATAGGCGTTTTGACTACTTGCCGCCTCTTTATCAATAGCATCGTAAAGGGCTTTTACCAAGTTATCATATCCAAAAGGAATAGAAGAAGCAATTTGACTGAAACGACTTTTACAATCAACACTTTCATCTGGTGAACGAAGAATTAAAGTTCTTTCTCCATTATTTACATCAATATAGCCCATAATGTCGCTCATATTTTTAATAATTTCATTATAAGCTGTTGAGCAAGAAGGAACAATTTGATTGTATTCAGTGCCATCTTTGCGCTTAAAGGTTTTGTCCTTGCTGTGTGAAATAAAAACAACGGCATAACCTTTCATAGTAATAGAACGGAAAGTAGTTTCCCATTCGCGCTTTACTTTTGCCCAACCATTAGTACTCCAACCACCATCGCCAATATTTTCAATACCCAATTGACTACAAAGATATTTTTCACAAAGTTGCGAAGCAATATCAACAGTATCCACTACAATTGTTTTAAAGGTATTTTTAATATCGGGGTCATCAAGCTGACGTAAAACTTGCTTCATTTCACCCCAAGTAGTAACATCCTAAGCGAAAACACCAGGAAGAGCATTATAACCTTTTTCAAAAGCCAAAAGAAGTGGACTAGGCATTTTTGAACCAAAAGTAGTCTTACCTGCGCCACCAGGCCCATAAATATAAGTAATATAACCGCTTAAATCACGGCTAACTTTATGCGGCTAAAGAGCCTTTAGATTAATAGCCATATTTAATTCCTCCTATTAAGGTTTTTGATTAAAAACCAAAAACCTTATCATTAGAGGTAGAAACGGGGGCAGTAGCTGTCGCAGCCCGAGAAGCCTTATACGCATCTTGACGTTCCTTAATAGTAGCAAGATAAACTTCACGGTCAGCCATTGCCTTAGACAGTTCATCAGCGGTGATGAATTCATCGCTATCCCATTCATAAGGTTCTTCCTTCGCACCAGTTACAACAAAATCACGCTTTGTGGTAGGAACTTCTCTAGTAAAAGTTTCACCAAAGGCAGAAGCGGAGGTCTGAGAACGAACTATAGTCTGAGAAATCTGATGGCCCCAAACCTGAGTACAGAAAGGATTACTACCGCTAATATTCTGATTTTCAAAATAATCAATGGCATCGGGGTTCAAAACAGTATATTCTACAGGCAACAGAGCATTATTATAATTAAAAATAGCGCCTCTAATAATACCCTTTTCGGGGAGTTCGCGGTCTGGGTCGGCCTCAACACGCCGGAAGCTAGTAATTACCATATCAGTCTTAAAGGTATCTCTATTTCCTTCCTTGGCGGGCAGAGTATCTACAATAGTGATGAAACCGCCCTCATTACGCTTTAAAGATACAAGCTCTTCCTTACCATTTCTATCGGAATAAAACTCATTAAGAGCAATAGCAGAGTCAATGGAAACCTTAGTGGCAACATCCTTGCCGTCCTTCATAATAGTCTTATAAAAACCATTACAAATATTAGAAAGAATAGTGTAATTAGGATTATTCTTACCCTTACTTGTAACAGGAGTTACATAAGTATAATGAACTGAAAGAATATTCGTACAATCATCATTGGTAGCAATATCAAGAGTACCAGTGATATATTTTGTATTAGGGTTCTTAGAATTAGGCCCAGTTACCTTTTCCTCAAGCTTACTTTCATAAATCAAACCTGCAATAGTAGTAGCATTAAACATTTTTCTCATTTTTATTTTCTCCTTTAATTTTCAATAATAATATTTCTTCCCTTATCGCTTAAACCATAAATAACAGGGTCTGTGCTTACCTTAACAACATAACCGTCATTGACTAATTTGCGGATTGCTCCAGAAACTGTTCTAGAAGCTACTCCCAATCCTTCAGCAATATCTTTTGCCTTCCAAGTTAATGTTTCTGAATTATTTTGCAGATAAGTCAAAACCAACTTTCCATTATCCGTAAACAAGGGCTTTTCCTTTTTACTTTCAGTTCTAAAAGCTTGCCAAAATTCTTGAGCGCCTTCGCTCAAAGAAGAAATATCAATCTTTTCTTCAACTTCATTAATAAAATCAATTTTACTAATCATTTTAAAAATTAATAACTCACTTTCTTTATTCTTTCTATATATATTATATCATATTTTTTTATAAAAAACAAGTAATGGCTATTAATTAAAAATAAATTCATTTGCGTAAGGTAAAGTTTTTACCCAATCAATAAATTTCACTCTCCAACCAGACTGCTTGTGGTGTTCTCTTTGATGAACCATATTGCGCAAATTCTCATAATTCATAGTTACTGTTCTGGTCTGTAACCAACTTTGCGGCAAAACGCTCAATAATTCCTCCCAATATCTAATATCTTTGGTTTTGTTATAACGATTGCGCAAAAATTCAAGATAAGGAATTAGACACATCTAAAGAAAATCTTCATCAATTGGATGCTTCAAATCTTTACGTTGCGCTTGTTCGTCATAGGGAATGAAATGAATTAAGTCTGGTTCAAAACATTCCAAAGTAATAGGATTTGAAGCCAGTTTATGCATCTTAGATGTCGAATTAGCGGTAGTGCCGATTTTGTAGGTGTCAAATTCGGACCACCAGTATTGCGGAGCGGTAATATCAACTGTAACAAAAATTTGCCGCAAAAATTTACGATGCTCTGAACCACCTTCAATTAATTGTCTTGCTAATTTCATGTCATTTGGACCAATGTAAATAACTTCATGACAATCTGCTAAATCAGGCCAATACCATTGTGTCCTTGTGTAAAAGTTATCCGCATAATTTTCTTTTGCCCAGTCATCATCTGGGTCTATTCCAGCATCAACCATTTCTCGATAGGCAATATCTTCTAGCTCAATATCTACATAATCATCTGGCAAAGTATAAAACTAACTATCACTCTTTTCCCAACTATTTTTGGGATTTCTCATTCCGCGAAGTGCGTTATCAAAATTATAAACTCTTGTTTTTTCAAATTTCATTTTTTTCTACTCCTAATGTATAACCATCAATGTGCGGATTAATATGGGTTAAAAGATTTTCAATTTCATCTATAACAACTGGTTCAGTGCCAAGTTTTTTTGCATTATTTAAAAAGACTGTGTATGAAATACATTCAATTTTGCCTAAACCATATTCACGAGCTTTTTCTTCCATCGCTCTTGGCATACTACAAACTACAATGGCCTTATGCTTTTTTGCATATTCCAATAGTCGCTTAGTTTTTCCGTTGCCTCTTTCACCAATTTCTCTATACATAAAATTACGAGCCTCCTTTGCTCATATTATATCCATATTTTTGAGTTTTATAGTAATCTATCCAAAAGACTTCTTGATTATTTAATTCGTCTTTTCCGCATAATTGTAAAACTTCAAAAGTAAAATTCTCTACACCGTCTTTTTGCATAGCTTTATACAAAATATTATTAGGTGCGTCTATGCCTAAACCGCACTTAATATGCTATTTCCAGCGTTCGGCAATATCAACGGATTGACCTATATAAGAACGTCCATCCAACAGATTGGTAATGCGGTAAATACCAGAAGCAGGTTTTACAGTAATTAATCTATTAATTAAATCATTTGCGGCTTGGCGGAAATACCCCTCCCATATGATTTTGCTAATGGGTCTAGGATTACTAATAAAAGGTATAACTTCTTTTAATCGTTTTATTTCAATCAAGTCTTTTTTAGTAATAGATAATCTGTATTTATTTTCAGCATTTCTTTTTTCATCTTCTCGTTCAAAAGCTAAACGAGCTGCTTCTGCGGCAGAACGAGTTTTATTTAATTCCTCTTTTACCTATTGGAGTTTTTCCTATTCCTATAAGGTAATTTCATTAAAATCTTTAGTAAAGTCATTTAAAACATTTAAATATTCTTCTTCATATTCTTTGCGATTTTTTTCAAGCGCGACAGAGGCTTTTTCAGCTTCTCTTTCAACCGCTTCTGCCATATTTTGATATGCTATATCATAAACAACTTTTACAGATTTTTTAGCTAGCTCTTGTCCACTTTCTATTGCATCCTATAATTCTTCTTTTTTACCTTTGAGATTTTCAACGTCTTTTTCAATATTATAATATTCTTTTTTTAAATTAGATATTGCGGTAGTTTTTGCCGCATAATCGAAATTTAAATGATTTATTTTTGCGGTTAATTCGTCAAAAGTTTGATTATATCTACTATATTCATCTTGTAAATCTTCTAATTTTACTTGATACTAATTATATAAAATTTTTAACTATTTATTTTTTTCTTCTTGCTATTTAATATATTCGTTTTCCTTATGCTGCTTTTGGATAACGAACGGTATCATAGCAATTGCGCCAATAATTATTCCTATAATAAGGTATAAAAACATTAAGTAGAAGAATAAGGGGTAAGTTTAACCTACCCCTTATATATTTATTTTATTTTATATCTTACTCAGCGGCCTCGGCAGCATCAAGATCCAAATCCATGCCTTCCTTGGTCAAACGAAGCAGCTTAATGGGCTTATGAAGACCATTCTCGGTCTCAACCTCAGCCTCAACACGAACGCCATAGCCCTTGCGCTGAATGGCGGAAGTAAAGATACCATCAATCTACCGCTTATTTAGACCCAAAGCTTCAGCAACATCTGCGGAAGTAACGTCAGTTCCATTAATCTTCTTAAGGTATTCAAATACCTTTCTACTATTTTCACTCATAGCCATAATAAATAATCTCCTTTAAAACTTTTTTCTTTTTTTATTTTGTGTGTATATTATATAAAAATTTTTTAAAAAAATCAAGTGCTCTGCTTCAACAAGTCTTGAACCATTTCGTCAATATCAACAATGTCTTCTATTGTTTCCACATGACTGGATAATTCTACTATTTTATTTTGAGCTTGCTTAATTTCTTTTTTATTTGTTGAATTTTGAACAATGCGTTCATATTTAGCAATCTTTTCTGCTAACTACTTTTTTTCTTTTCTCTTCATAAGAAATATTATTCAATCCTTACACATATATTATATGAAAAATTTTTAAGAAAGTCAAGAAATTTTTATATATTTTCTTAAAAATTCTTCTTCTGAGTAAATGGGAATGTTGAGACGTTTTGCGGAAACATTTTTACTTGAAGTGCTATTAATATTATTGTTAATCAGACAATCTACTTTTGAGCTAATGGCAGTAACAACTTTGCCGCCATTTTGCTCAATTAAGGATTTTAATTCATCCCTATTTTTGAATTTTTCCAAACGTCCCGTAATGACTACTGAAAAACTATCATTATTGTTTGTTTTGGGCAATTCTACAGAAGTAAAAGTTAATTCTGTGAAAACTTCATCGGCCATTGAAAAATCAAAGCCGCAAATTGCCGCAGTTTTTTCTGGACCAAAACCATTAAACTTAGAAAAATCAAAATTGTCGGCGGCCTTTTCTTTAAGGTCTTCGTATGTTGTAATACCATTCTTTACGAGTTCTTTAGCGACAGTCTTTCCAACAAGCGGAATACCAATTGCCGCGATAAAAGACTCAAAATTAGTAGATTTTGCTGCTTCAATTGAATTGAGAATGCGGTCAACTGACTTTATGCCAAAGCCAGGAAGTTGTTTCCATTCTTCTTCATGTTCTTTTAGATGAAAAATATCCGCAAAACTATTAATCCAACCTTTATCAATTAGTTTTTCAAGAGTCGCCTTAGAGATACCTTTAATATCTAAGCCTTTTTTGCCGCAGAAGTGTTCAATTTTATTTAACCATTTCCCTTCGCAATCGGGATTAGTACAGTAAAGTTGTTCTGACTCATTAATTGCGGTAGGCTGGCCACAAATCGGACAAGTTTTTGGAATTTCAAAATAAATTTTATTCATCATCTACATATCTCCAATGTAATTTTCCGCAGGTTTTTCGCTAACCTCTACATACCATACAAATTTTAGACTAAGTAGTGTTTGGATTCTATCGGGCAGCTTCTGAAGCACTTTCATAGATTATACCAGTTTCAATACACTAAACTTTTCTTTTTCTTGCTTCAGTTGCTTTTTGAGCATTTATTTTTCGCATCTTAGCCATCTCTTCTGGATGTTCTTTTTGCCATTTAAGCATATCTGCTGCTCGAGCAAGACCAAATTCTGGATGCTATTTTTGCCATTCTAAAGCTGCTGGTAAAGCATTTGGAGAGATTGAATGAAAACCGCCTCGATTTATATTATATCCTTTTTGAGGATCTCTAGCTTCATACAATTCTATATAATAATCTTCTTTTTCAGAAATTAAATTGGGTTCCCAATCTCCTTCTTCTAAAATAATATGTTCAAAATTATTCCAACCATATTTTTTAATAGCTTGAGTAAAATGCTAATTTTCTTTATAACCATGTCCATTTGCCCATCTATCATTTGGTTTTTTTTGAGTTGTATACCCAATATACACCTTATTATTTATTTTGTTTTTATGCATATAAATAAAACAATACATATTTATCACTCCTTCTATGTAATATAATTTTTGGAATAATCATATTACATAGAATTGTCCCAAAAATGTTTATTCTTTTTCAGCTTTAACAACTTGAGGAATGATAGCATTTTGTTTACATACCCAAATTTTTTGACCCCGATAAGGTTTTTCACCTAAAAGTTCTCTCATAATATTAAGATTATGAAGACTTGCCCTCTCAATAATACTATCACCGTCATCTACTGGTTCAAAAACAGCCACAGGAGTCAGAATACCGGTTCTTCCCATAGACCATTCAATATTAAATAATCTAGTTTCAAATTCTTCATCATAGAATTTGTAAGCAATAGCATTTTTAAAATGGTGGTCAGTTTCACCTAGAGAATTACCATAAGAGATATTATCAAACTTAAATACTAGACCGTCAATAGGATAACCTTCTTGTTTACAAAGATCTTGAATATCTTTAACCGCATAAGCAAGATTTTCTTGAATCCAAGGGACAACTTCAAAACCCAATTGCGCTAGAGTAATAAGTCTTCGTTTAAAAGAATTATTATTTTCTATATCGCCTTTAATTAAGTCCCAAGCGATAAAAGTTAAATTCCGAGCAGCACATTCTTTACTATTTAACAATCTGATACTTCCAGAAGCAAAATTACGAGGATTTTTATATTGTCCAGAAAAAGGTTCAAAATTTTTGTAAGTACAAATAACTTCTCCATCTACGATTGTTTCATTCAAATTTGAAATTTTCTTAGGAATAGAAGGAATTACCATAGCATTATGTGTAATATCTTCTCCAATTAACCCATTACCGCGTGTTTCGGCTTTGATTAATTCACCATTAAGATAAATCAATGAACAAGTTAAACCATCCATTTTTGCCATGGCGACAAAATCTTTATTACCTAAAAAACTTTCAATTTCATCTATACTCTTGGTTTTATCTAAAGATAACATTTTATGATTATGTTTTGACTTCTTTAGGTTATTGACTGTTGTATAAACAATATTATGGGTGGGGGAATTGGGATAATAAATACCTGTTTTTTGTTCAAGTTGTTCTAATTTAAAATATAAATCATCCCATTCTTTGTCGCTAATGGTAGGATGTCCTTCATCATACTCTTTAGTCCTATCATTCAGATATTTAATTAGTTGCGGAATGTAATTTGCATCTGAAATATCAAAATCAAACATATTTTATCCTCTTTTTCTTTTCTTATATATATTATACAATATTTTTTTTAAAAAGTCAAATTTGGTCCAAAAGAAAGAAAAATAGTGTATAAACTTTCATATATTAAAAAGAGGAAAGGAGAATATTCTCATGCCCATTATTTCAAAAGTGAAACTTCCTAATATAACTACACCTTATGATATTGGCGTAAATTGGGAAAATGTTAAAGATAAACCAAATGTGGGTGGAGTTGATGTTAGCGTGAGTGATGAGGATTTAAAAATAAAAACAAATAATAATATATTATTAGAAAGTGCCGAGGAGGTAAGTTTCTAATTATGAGTGAATTATATAGTATTAAAGAAGAAACTTTAACAAGTATAGCAAATGCGATACGTAGCAAAAATGGTAGTTCTGATACTTATACGCCTGGCGAAATGGCAGATGCTATTGCGGCGATTAGTAGTGGAAGCGTAGAACATCTGTCGTGGCATTAGTGTCCAGAGCTGGTGCGGAATTATCTGGTGGCAGCAGCCGCGGCATATCCAACTGCGGCAGCAGATTTTACTGTTATCAATGAAAATGATTATGGTGAAGTAATGTATCAAAACATCCCCGACGCTGTAAGCAATGCAAACTCAAAACCAATTGGATATACTATTGATGGCATTACGTTTTATAACAATGAACCTGGTGTAGCAACGCCTTTTGCTACAACAAACAAAGCTGGGACATTAATGGCTTTAGATTGGCTCAGATGGTATAATACGACATTGGCACCTAAGGCGGAAGGAAGCTAGTATCCGCGTGGAAAGAATTGTAGAGATCTTGGTGGTTGGGCTTGTGATGGTGGTACAATTAAATATGGGATGCTCGTGCGCGGCTCTGAGCCAAATCCTGCCGATAAAGATTTAATGGTCAACAAAATTGGCATCAAGACTGAAGTTCAGCTCCTACCGGTCTCGGAACAAGGCACGAATTACAAAATGAAATCTCCATGGGGCATTGATTGGGCAGGAAATGACACAGAGGCTAGTTCTGTTTACAGCATTACCGACAGCAAAGTGCTTTGGAAGAAGCTCCTCGAACCTATCATGGATTCTGTTATTCACAGCAAACCAGTTTACTTTCATTGTGGTGTTGGCGCAGATCGCACTGGTGTTATAGCTATGATGCTAGAAGGACTGCTTGGGGTAAGCAGAGCTAATGTAGATATGGATTTTGAACTTACGAATTTTGCGCTTGGATGGAAAATAATTAATGGTAATGTATATCGTTCTAGAGCATACCCTACATATCAAAGTATGATGACGGCTTGGATGAGTGACAGTTCTAATCCTCTAGTTGGGGGATTAACAGATAGTTTTCGTAATCGCTGTATCTCTCATGTTTTGTCTTGCGGTATTAAAATTGATAAAATCAACGCTTTTCGTGCGGCAATGATTGATGGAAACCCTGAGACGATCACCATTACAGTACCAGCTTACACAATCAGCAAGAGTGGAATTAATATCAATTTTGATAATCAAATTTCGTCTGTAAATGAAAATGACTCGTATAGCGTAGGTGTGACTCCGGCAAGCGGCTATGTGATTTCTGATGTCTCCATAACGATGGGTGGCGTGGACATCACGAGTCAGGTGTTCAGCGGAACTCCAACCACGCGCCGCGTCCGTGTAACAAACAATCTGGTAAACTGCTCCACGTCCAACAGCGCAAAAGTGGTTGAGACTGGAACGGCATATGCGGCTACGATCACCGCTGACGAAGGGTACACGCTTGATGGAGCAATAATAACTATTACAATGGGAGGAACTAGCATGAGTCAATATTATTCAAATGGTACAATCAATATTCCTGCTGTGACTGGTGATGTTGTTATCAGCATTTCAGCGGTTGAATCTGTTCGGGAGAATCTATTTGATCCTACTAACGCACAATATAATAAGAGAATCAGTTATAGTAGCGGCACAGAAAGAGACAAGACTGGCGGTTTGGTCACAAATATGATTGATATTACTAACATTAACACGCTTACTGTTGAAGGAATCACCGAGCTGGCATTGTTTGAATCCCTTTATGCTTTGGAAGCATACTATTCAACAGGCACGTTTGGTCAAGGATACCTTGGATACAGATCATCTACGAGTGCTACATATGTTTTTGATGTCGCATCTTACAAAGCAGAGTATCCTACCGCTACGCACATTGCGCTCTACTTCGGTATCTCGACTGAAGCAATCTCGGCGGCAAATGTGGCAGATCTTGCTATTTATGGTAGCTAAAAAAGACATAACTATAATAAAATCTAAAATGCGAAAAATTAATTAAATGAAAAGACGAGTCTTTAAAGACTCGTCTTTTTTTATATCTTACTTACTGATAAAATACGATTATCCTTTATAATAATATTACCTTGTGCCATGCGTCCTACTTGAGGAATTTCTTCAGCTTTTATACATAGACTATTATTATTACCAATAGCTAGTAAAGTATCGCTATTATTTACTATGGCCGCATCTTTTACATAATCATTATCATTTAATTTACAGATTATTAAACCTTTACCGCCTCGGCTTTGTACCATTAGTTCATTTGTATTAGTCCTTTTGCCCATGCCTTCATAGGTAAAAACCGCCAAATCATCATTTTTATCTCTAATAGGAAGAGCTTTTACAACTTGGTCATCATCTTTCAAAGTAATTCCTTTTAAACCAATAGTTGTTCTACCACTAGCAGGAATAGTTAAGCTGTTAAGTCTAAGCGCCATACCCTTTTTAGTTAAAATAACTACATCCTCATCATTCACTAAGAAAGCTGAAGCAATATTATCTCCTTCTTTAAGGTTAATAGCGGCCAAACCGGTCTTTTTCCGCGTCTTAGTATATTCTTCAAGACTAGTCTTTTTAGTAATTCCATTTCTAGTAACAAACATAACATACTTAGCGTTAGTATCTCGGTAAATAGAATAAATAGTAACAGGATATTCACCTGTTTCCATTTCAATTAAAGCATTTACCGGCATACCCTTAGAAGTATTATTGCCTTCTGGAATTTCATTTACGATAAGACGATACATATTACCCTTATTGGTAAATACCATAAGTTTGTCTACGGTATTAGTGCGCAACACCATATTTGTAATATCATCTTTTGTTTTTACACCTTTAGTATTGCGGCGTTGGGTCCGGAAGGCGGAAATGGGAATACGCTTAATAAGACCGCTTTCACTCAAAATTACGACGCATTTTTCAGGTTCAATATTTGCGATTTCTTTATCTTCATCTTTTGGTTCGGCAATTTGAGTTAATTCAGTTCTGCGAGGACGGCCATATTTCTTACCAAAGGTAATTAAACGTGTTAAGAAAATACTTTCTCGTTCTTGAACGCTATTTATAACTTTTAAAGCATTAGTTATTTTTTGCTCTAATTCAGCTTTTTCCTCATTTAGTTCAATACTCTCTAGGTGCGCCAATCTACCTAACTTCATATCAACAATTGCTTTAGCTTGTTTTTCAGTGAAGTTATATTGTTGTTTTAATTTAATAACTGCATCACTAGAACTATTAGATTTCTTAATGAGCGCAATGATATTATCTATATCTTCTAGGGCTTTAAGAAGACCATCAACAATTTCTTTGCGATTAAGCATTTTATTATAATCAAAAGAATATTCTTTCAAGATGCAATTAATGTTATGTTCAATATATATGTCTAAATATTCTTTTAAATTAAGAAGTTTAGGAGTTTTACCCACCAAAGCATACTGATTTGCATTAAAACTTTTCTGCAAATCAGTATTTTTATACAGAGCATTTAAGATTTTATGAATGTTTCCTTCACATTCAATTTCAATTAAAAGCTGTTTTTTATCACTTTTATTAGTTACATTGATAATACCAGGAATAGTATCTTCAATAGCCAGTTTTTTAATTTCCTCTATCAATGGTTCTATATAAACTTGATAAGGTACTTCGGTAATTAGAATTTTATCTTTTTGTATTTCTGCCTTTGCGCGCAAAACGACTTTACCCTTGCCAGTTTCATAAATAGACTTTAAATTATCTTTATTTATAATAATTCCACCAGTAGGAAAGTCTGGGGCCAAATTAGAATAATTTAGTTTTTTTGTTTCTACGTATTCTTTAATAACCGCGATTAACTCATTTAAGTTACTGGGCAACCATACATTTGCGATTGTACTACCGATTCCTTGGCAACCATTAATCATAAGTCGCGGAAAGATAGCTGGTAAAACTACCGGCCATTCAGCATCTTCAGAGAAATTCTGTTTCATTGGGACATTATTTTTATTAATACCAACAAACATACCTTCTTCTGTTGATTTGGCCAATCTAGCTTCTGTATATCTATCAGCGGCTGGTTCTCCGCTAATTTGGATAGAACCATTTGCTCCATGCCAATCTACTTCTGGAAGATTATTAATCCAAGGCTGAGACATTCTCGCAAATGTTTCATAAACAGCTACGTTACCATGCGGCCACCAAGTTGCGATAGTTCCGCCGCTAATCTTAGCACTTTTTACATGAGGCTTATTGCTAGTATAACCTTTTGAATACATTTCCCAAAGACAAGCCCGTTGTCCAGGCTTAAGTCCGTCTCTCGCATCAGCAAAAGCTCTTTGGCAGTTTGCTTCATAAGAAAAATCCAAAAAGTTTTGACCTAATTCTTTATTAATATCAATCATTTTCATTAGCCTCCTCACTGTGCGCTAAAAGATAAGCTCGTCTAGGTGGAACAGAAGGACCCAATAGACATTCAATCAAATTCTCAGTTTCTTTTATATCATTAACAACAAGTTGGGCAATATTACGAGTCTCAGGATTTAGGAGCGCATCAGCAAGCTCTTCTGCGTCACTCTCGCCAAGGCCCTTGTTTCTGTTTATAAGATATTTTTCATTTTTATGAGCTTCTTTGTATTCTTCTAGTGCTTTATTATCTTTTAAAAAGATATATTGATTTTTCTTAGTGGTAATACGGAAAAGAGGTGGCATAGTTGTATAAACATGACCATTTAAAATTAACTCTGGGCAAATCCACCAAAAGAACTCAATAAGTAAGTTACGAATAGCAGAACCATCAGCATCAGCATCAGCGCATAAAAGAATTTTTCCGTAACGTAATTTTTTGGTGTCATAAATAAGTTTATTAGTTTTAGGATTTAATTCAAGTCCTAATGCCTTAATAATATTTATTACTTCTTGATTTGCGAAAATCTTTTCACTACTATTTTTATATGTTGAAATTAATTTTCCTCTAATAGGAAATACAGCATGAATTTCTGCTGTACGTGCTTCTACTAGTCCGGATGCGGCAGAGTCACCCTCCGCAATTAATAGCTCACATTTACTTCTATCCTTACCCCAACAGTCTACTAATTTGGTAGGAAGATTAAGTAATTTGTTTTTATTTCCTTTAAGTTCTTTATCTCTAACCGCGTTTCTAGCTTTTGCAGCAGCTTCACGAGCCTTTTTCGCCATTTTAGCTTTATCTGCAATAATTTTAATTTCTTTTTCATTCGCGGCCAACCATATGCGCAGCTCTTCAGCAATTGCCGCTGTATATGGCGTCATTTCAAGCTTCGTTACGCGCGTTTTTACCTGCGCATCATAGCCAACATTAGGAGCAGTAATATTAAATACAATATATAATCCTTCTTGAATATCTTCGCCAGAAAGATTATCTTCTCCCTCTTTAAGCCACTTTTTATCTTTAAAGAATTTATTAAATTCTCTTGTCAAAAGAGATTTAATTTGAGTAATATGCGGACCAACGCTTGTGAGACCGGTATTGACATATGGAACCATAGTCATCGCATAGTTTGAGGTATATGTCATTACCATATCAATTTTATTTTTGCCATTAGCAAACTTTAAATCAAAGCGATGGTCAATTAATTCTTTACCTTTAACCGCTTCATCTACCAAATCATTTAATCCGTTTTTAGAAAAGTATGTTGTCTTTTCTCCATTGTTATTTAATTCAATAGTAAGACCAGGGCAAAGACATGAAACTGTCTTGAACAGGGCTTTCAGTTCACTTACATTTACTTCTGGATGTGTAAAAAATTCTTCACTTGGCTGCCAACATACTTCTGTTCCATCTGGTAGAGTAGTTTTTTCAGACCAGCGTTTTTCAAATTCTCCCTCTTTAAAACGGATTTGTTCGCTATCACCATTACGATAAGTTTTAACAACTAACCAATGAGAAAGGAATGTTGTAATCTTTGAACCAATGCCAAAAGAACCAAGAGATGTACCTTCATATGTTCCATCTTCTCTATATTTACCCGAAGTATTTAATACACTAAAAGCGGCTTCAAGAATAGTTTTTCCATCTTCTCTAAAAGAATTAGGAATAAAACCTTGACCGTAATCCCTTAAACGGCATTTTGTTCCTTCAATTTCAACTTCAATTTTATTTCCATGCCCTAATCTAAATTCATCTACGGCATTAGAGAAAATTTCTACCAAAAGTTGAGTGGAATAGGTTGTGTCGCCCGCATAAACGCCTGGCCGCAAACGAGTAAATTCTAGTGGAGAAAGTGATTCAATTGATTTTTCATTATATAATGTTTTATCTGTCATTATTTACCTCCTATTGGTTTTTCTTTTCCGGTCGCGAGCTTATCTGCTCTCTCGTTCCAGATATGGCCCGCGTGACCTTTAATTTTTTGGAGATTAATTCTATAACCTTTTTGATAATGCTCATAATATGCTTTTATAATATCAAGATTTTCTGGAATTTTTTTATCACTTTTTATCCACCCATTATTAGCCCAACTAAACATCCAATTGGTAAGTGTATTGAAGCAATATGCGGAATCAGTATATACTTCTGGATAAGGAGCTTCTTTTACTCCATACATAAGCATAGAATATAAAATAGCTTCTAATTCCATGCGGTTATTGGTTACATTTTCTTTTTGCTTAGCATATTCGCTAATTAAATATCCTTCATCGGCAACTACTACGACCCCAAAGCCGCCTGGCCCTGGGTTTCCGTGCGAAGAACCGTCAGTAAATATTTTCATTTATTTGCCTCCATACATTGACTTTTCAAAAAAAATTATTTATACTATTTATAGAGATTGAAAAATCAATTAATTTTATTATCTTTTTTCTTTATATAATATATTATATCATATTTTTTCATAAAAATCAAGCAAAAAATAAAAAAGGACTATATTAATATAAAATAATATAGTCCTTTTATTAAAATTTATTACATTTTATTTGCTATTTCCGCGATTTTACTTCTATGAATTTGATTTAGTTCAATTTCACCATAAATATCTTCGCCTCTAAAAATTTTAGAAGCTCGATACATACCATTCTTTATACCTTCATAATTAGTTAAATCAACCTAGCTTTTTATATCACCATCTAGAATAAAAATAACATCTTCTCCTGCGCGCTATAATGCTAATTTTAATAATTCAACATCTAAATTTTGCGCTTCGGTAATATAAATACCGGCATTCATTCCAGAAGTATCATATCCTCTAATATCACTTATAGGCAATAATATTAATTTTTCATTGTTTATTAACTATTCTACAATTAATTTACTACCTAATTTGCTTGCTAAAAAGTTGCCTATTTGAGAATCTAAAAGTTTAGCATCTTTACTGCCTGGGTAAAAGCCAAGCTTGGCCGCATTTTTAGTCGCTACTGGATTACAAAAGATAATTATTTTATCTATTTTATTTTTTTCTAATAAATAGAATAAATAACCAATAGCCAAATAAGATTTACCTGTGCCCGCAGGCCCTTTTATCATTGTTATTTGGTTATTTAATAAGCTATCTGCTACCATAGCTTGATAAATATCATCTTTATAAGGTTTAATTTCTCCTAATTGTTTAGAGCAAAAACTTTTGTATTTTAATGGACGAAAAGAATTTCCTAACCAGCATAAAGTATCTACTCTATTTTTAGTTTGAGTTTCATAAATATTTAAATATTGATTTACTTTTAATTTTAAATCTTGCCCAAGTTTTTCTGGATAAGAATAAAAGTCAGCCATTTCTTCCTCATTAAGGTAAGCATCAATATATCCTTTATAATCATCTTTGATTTTTTCGCTTTTTACATTTTCTTTACCAAAGAATTGTTGAGCGATTATTTTTAAAGCCAAATCATTAGTATAAAAAACACATTTTTCATCCCAATGAGTTTGTAAATAATTATAAGCTGCGGCAAGTATTTTACTATCATTATTTATTTCAATATTTAAATCATGAAGCCAATTTTCAAAATTAGTTTTATAAATAATACAAGTATATTTATCAGGATTTTCATCTAATTGATGTAGTAGCTACTATGCTTTACTTTTAATACTTGAATCTTTGTTTGCGGAAGTTTTTATATTTTCTAATTCTTTTAATGAAATATTTGTAATAACTATTTTGTCATTGGTATCAAAAATTTCTTCTGCTTTAATTAATAAGCTACTTGTGTCATATATTTTAGTCATTTTCATATTCTTCTCCTTCTTGCGGTATAGTAAAACCAATTGCGGATACATTATTTTCAATATTTGTATTTGTTGCTATTTTTGTTTGATTTTCCGCAATCTTTAACGCTACTTCACTTTGTTTCTATTGGAACCAACTTGCGCACGTATTAAATATATTATCTAATACTGATACTCCCCAAGCGCCAAAAGAGAAGCCTAAGAAAAATATTGTTATTTTAGAAATAAGACATCATCCTCTCTTATTAATATATAGGGGTAATAATTTATTACCCCTATATGTATTATTTAGCAGTAGAGTTTTTATTTAAATAATTGATTTTAATTATCCAAGAGGAAAATTTTCTTTTTCCTTGTTTTCATTTTTATCAGAGTTCTATGAAATTTTTAATAAATTTTCTTTCTCAGCCTTTTTATAATAATATGCTTGACTTACCCCATAGGCAGTCCAAGGTAAAGCCACCATTGCGGTTAGCCAAGGCAATTCCGCGTATGCTCCTAAGAAAACACAAATAAAAGAAAGAGCAATAAGTGAAATTGTCATGATCCAAATAAGAGCTGATTCTTGAATTAGTAATTTTTTAGAAAATTCTTTTTTTTTTTGTTCTTTCTTCATTTAAAATTATCTCCTTTTGGTAGGTATGCTTTAGGTGCTTAAGGGTTTTCTTTTATCGGATATTCGTATTTATGTTCGCAACCGAAAATAATATGATTTGGTGATTCTCCAAAATTATTACTATTGAATCCAATAGCAAACACATCCGCATCCATTCGATTAGCATATTGTATAGTATATTTTCCATTATATATATTACCAGGATAGTCATTTTCAGAATAGACGCAAACGTTTGGCATAGCATTAATAATTTCTTCATATGTTTTATCAAGTCTTAAATTATTAGTACCTTCAATACGTTCTATATTTACTATTAAGGCTGAAGAATCGCTGGAGTCATCACCAGATTCAGCATTCTCTTCAACAACATCAGCAATTTTATCCATTACAGATATTAAATTTTTATCCTCTGCTTCCTCACCACTAAGTGCGGTAAAAATTCTCTTTAATGGTTTTAATAAATTTAGTTTCATTGTTATTATCTCCTTTTAAAAATTATTTTTTTTCAGTATAATCAAGGCAAATCCAACCAGCGCCAGATTTTAATTTGCCCCAATTATCCTTTTTATCAACAATAGTATATACACCATTTTTATAAATAACAGTTTTAACGCTATAATTGGCGCCTGGGCCGCTGCGGACATTAAGTGCGTTCGCGGTTACACGGATTACATAGGGGTCAAAAGCAGGGGCAGGTGGTTGCGTGCTGGCCGCAGCTTTAGTGAGATATTTTGTATTAATAGGGCTACTAATTGAACTCTTTTGGTCTTCTGATTTATCAATAACAGCTCTATCACCTTTAATAGATTTAATATACCATTTTTTAGCTAATACCCATGAAGGAATTGCTTTTCCGTTGTAATAAGTTGCGCCAGATTTGATATCAACTAAATCGCCAGCCTTAAATTCTTCGGTAGTTGGGGGAGTCGGCGGTTCAGGCTCTTTTGCGGCTGGAGGAGTAGTTGCTTTTAAAATCGCAGAAACGTCTGCCCGCACATTGTTCATATCTTTATTGTATTTATTAAACCAACTATAAATATCAGTGTGCGCGCCTCCAAGACCTAACTTATAGCTATCCCAGTGGCAAAGAATGGTAGGAACTTGAACGCCCTTATACTATACTGTGCCATTTGGATCAATATTAAACATATTACATAAATAGGCAGTTATTTCACAAGCTTCTTTATAAGCCTTATTAAAATAGTCCTAGCTTGTGTAGCCGTCATCACAGATTTCAAACTAGATCCAAAATGGTCCACCAGTAGAACCATTACAACTACCTTTAGGTCCTGAGCCGCAGCCCCAAGGACGATAATTCCAAGGCATTGTTTGAACAGTGGTTATAGTTCCATCCGCCAGTTTACCAACCCAGCAGTTAAGACCAGCAGAGTGATGAATATGATTCCAATCATTCTTATAAGCATTTTTACCTAATAATTGAAGTAATTGAGCTTTATTTGCCGCATTATCATCTGGTTGAACATATCTGCGAAGTTCTGGGTTTCCACCAGCGGTATCATGCCAAAGAATGCCTACGGGTGTGCCTTTTGTGGTACCTTTATAGCAAGTACTCTATGTCATCATACAAACTAGAGGTTTATTATTTGTATTATATTTCATAAAAAATCCTCCTTTTATTCTTCTTCTTCTTTAGTTGGGTTATTTTTATCTACCCATGTTTTATTTCCATTTAAAATATATTCTTTTCCGCTATTTATTACATAAGCAGTACTTCCCATTTTATCAGTAGTGCGTAATTGCTTTATATCTTCATCTGTATCTACTATATAAGTCTAAATACCATATGCTTTAATTCCATTAGAAGCAATAATGCCTATAGACATTTTATTTCCCTCCTTTTTTAATCTCTACTTTTTATAAAAAAGATATCGGTAAAATGAAGCAAAATGGCCCAAAAAGAAAAAGCCAGAGTGATTTATTTCACTCTGGCTTCTTATCTTCGTATTTGTTTTTAATGCGTGTCGCATATTCAGAATAAACATTTACAATATCTTTTTCAAATTTTTTACTTTGATAAATATAATCTTTAATTACTTCCAAATCATCTTCTCGTTGGCGGATTTGTCGCTGAAGCATTATTGCTTCATAACTCTTTGGATTATATTTTTTGCTTTTATTCATTGAATAATATAATTGCTTTAAGGCTTGTAATTGCGGTTTAATTTCATTTTCTCGGACGAAACATAAATATTTACGAAATGCTCTTCGTTCTGCGAGAGAACCGCCAATATATTCACTAAACCTATCTTCTGGATGACAATGAGCTTCTCCAGTAAAGGAAAATCCTTTGTAATCCATAACCGCAGTTGTTAAACCATTTTCCGCATTGAAAAAAGTTTCCATATATAGAACTCCTTTTTTCTTTTATTATATCATATATTTTTATAAAAGTCAAAACAAATATTTATATTAAGAGATATACTTGTTTTAATTATTTCATTTGAACATAATCAATTTTAAAGTAATTGGTTCCATCTTTGGTTAACCGCAATGTGCCAACGGTATCATAACCAAAAATAATAAAATCAATAAATTTGTAATAAGTATCACAAATATAACTAGTTAATTTACCCGTACAATTAGGTCCTTTAATTTCAATAGCTAAATCTTCATTATTTTTTGCTAAATTGAAAATATAATCCCAATTAAATTTAGCTTCTTCAATATTTTTACTTTCAAAAATAAGGTTTTTATTTTCCTAATAAGGATTATCAGTAATAGTAATAGTAGGGATATAAATAGTCATAGTATTTTTTCCTCCTTAAAATTAATTAGCAATTAGATAAATATTATTTAGGCGTGTAAACATTCACGTCAACAAACAATTTATAAAAGGAAGTCTGCGCGACCTTAGTAGCATGACCAACACAACGATAATTGCTTCGCTTATGTTGATTCCCTCCCTTATGTGATTACTTCATTGATCGTGATGGTCCAATTTGCGCCGGACCCATAGCCCGCGATGCGCAGTAGCGGTCGGTTATTTACTGATTTCAGTGGCATATTATCAGGCGTCAGCGTCCATGTCATATTGCCGCTCGCATCAAAAGCGATTGTTCCATAGTTGGTGGATGTACCCTCCGTGAGATAACCGCCGCCAACAAAGGTCTCATCCGTATGGTAACAGCACCACGTTGCGTTGCTGTGTGTAGACTTTCGCATATCCACACCGCTCGTGCGGATGACAACAGTCTCGCCCTTGTCCACCCACGGCGTCAGATCGATGAAGCCGGAGGTCGTGTAGCCAGTGGCAGCAGAAAGTGTGCCTTTGCTTGTGGACAGGCGATAGCCGTCTGTGTAGCCGATTGTGTTGATAAGGTTGGTATAACCACTCGTCACACAGGAAATCGTGATGTTCCCGGTCACATTTGCGATGGAGATTGTTCCATTATTGTATGCCGTCGCAGAGATGTCCACGCCTCCCATTAAGACGGTCACGCTGCCGATGGTGTAGCCACTCGGAACGGTCAGTGTTGCGCTGTAGGTCTGGCCCTCTTCGATAGATGTCGCCATGTTAGAGATCTCCGCCTTGCCAAGGCTGTTGATCGTAATCGTGTATTGTGCCGTCACGTAGTTATAGGTCCGGTCATAGCCGGCGCCGTAATGGTCTGCGTATATGACACCGCGATCCAGGTCGATGCTCACCACGACAAAGGCCGTGTCCTGTCCGGAGTCAGCGGTCTTGTTGTAAGTAGTTGTTTCGCCGAACTCGACGCCATTAGATTCTGTTCCGCTATTGCGGCCATATTCGTTATTGCGTCCGAAGCAGACATTTGGTACCGCCAGTCGGACCACATCCATCTCACCCTCGTCGATGGCGCCACCAGAGTATCCGATGGCGTGGAGCTTGCCCATGAGGTAATTGTGAGTGTGCCCATGAATCTGCGCGATGAGCTTAGCACTGTTTTTCCCGGAAAAATTGTAGCTTATTGTTATTCCGTCATAAGCCAGTGAGACAGCGCTGCCGTTTAAGTATGCCTTGATTATCTGAGACACGCGGAAGGTCTGCCAGTCGATTGGGTGGTGACAGCAGATAATCACTCCCCAATTAGCTGCGTCGCTCTTGCTACCAACCTCGCCGAGCCGGTCGGCAAACCACTGTAGCTGCCTGCCGCTGATCCACAGGTCCTTCGATTGCGTGTCCGCTGTCGTCTCGGCGCTGTTAAGGCAGATCACCCGGATTTGCTTGGATACAAAGTCCTGATAGCAGTATCCGCCCTTGAGATTTTGCGGATCGACCGTGCCGGTGCTATAGACGCCGACCAGGTTATACATCTCGTCCCGATAGATCGGCGTGTGACCACCGAGGTCTGAGGAAAAGTGTAGATTATCATGGTTGCCAACACTATGGAACTGCGGCAGACTTCCGAAGGCGTCCGCGAGGTTGGCATGCATCTGCCTAATCTCCGCAACGCCGTTATCATAGGTTGTGTTGCTGCCGCCGGCGGTGGCATCTCCTAACCACATGCAGCAGTCGATCTCCAGTGCCCGGCGCAACAGGCTGGCCGCTTGTCCAGCGTGCTTTGCTGAGGTAACAAGCTGCGCGTTAGTGCGGTCGATGTGACTATCTGATAGCGCAAGAATGCGGAAACCATTCACGATCCCGTGGCTACTGACCTGATTGGCCACCCGGAGCGCCTCCTGTACCACATAACTGTCCGGATAGCTGCTGATCTCCCCGATCGCCGCCGGCATCTGCGCCGGGGTATAGGATGCGCTTAACCCGTTCTTCGCTCGAATCGCGTTGGCAATCGCGGTGAGGTTAGATTCTGTTATTAAAGCTTGACTCATTTTTTATCTTACCTCACTTTCTTAATAACTTGTAGTATTAGCATTAGCCATGGGAACCCAATTAATTTTTAAATTATTGGTAGAACCATTTTGACTAATTTCAAACTACCCATAAGATAAGCCTGTGTCTTCATCCTAATAATTAAAATTAAAATATATTTTTTCTATGTCAGTATCTACAAAATAAGAATTTAATCTACCTCTGTTGTATCCGCCATCATTAATAATTAATGAAATATTATCACAATTGTCAGCAGCATTCTCAAGTGTGCTCCATGTTACAGCGGGAGTATATGAAAGAGTAGCTGTTGTGAAAGGATTAGACGTTATTGTCAATTCTAACTAAGTAGTTACTGCTTTATTGTCTATAAACAATTCATTAGATGATGGATTATAGGTTAATGATGAAGCTTTGTTCACAGTAGCAGTTACAGCTGTTGTAGCAGTTGTACCACCCAATAATATTGGATAATTACCACTAGTTGTAATTGCCGCGGCTTGCGTAACTTGATGATCACCAGTTGGTATAGTCCATGATCCAGAATTATTTAAGAAGTAAGTAGAAGAAGAACCAAAAGCTGGGCCAGCTTTTACCATATTACTATCGCTATTGTCAGTAATTAAAATACGGTCACTAGAAGCAACTGTTACAGTAGTTGTTACAGCGCCAGCATTAGTGATATTACCATGAGTATGCTCGTAAGTAGCAGCTCCTCCTGAAGAACCAAGAGTCATAATACCAGGAGAATCAGTAGTAGCTGTTGGTGGTGTGTAATTTAATGATAGATGACCATCTATTAGTGTAAACTATTCACTAACACTTTCGATAAAATTAAAATTTTTAATATAAATAGTTAATATATGATCTTCACCATTATATATAGCTGCTTGTCCCTAAAAGAAACTTGAAGCTATTTGTTGAGCAAAACCAATAGTACCAGGAATAAGCATAAAAGATCCCATAGTTACGGTACTTTTAGGATAAAATAAAATTTCTGAAGGATAAAATAAAATTTCTGAATCAGTAAAATCATATACTGCTATATAATAACTTAATATTTCTTGGTTAATAAAACTCTAAGGTACATTATTATAGGTCAGAGTAGTTACACCATTTTTAGTAATTATTGTGGGAGGTCCATAATCATTTAAATTTATATGATGTATTAGTGTCTCATTTCCAAGTTCTTCCCAAGTATTACCATTCCATACAAATTCAGTCTAGCTATTATCAGCGCTATTATATTGTAAATATACATCACCAGCATCACCTAAATACTCACTACCTATAACACTACTTGCCGCATTCTCAGTTCCGCCATCAGTAATGGTCTATTGGGCAGAACCTTTAAAGTGCATTGCTCCTGTGGTAGCACCAATTTCATAGATGTCTGTTATGGTAGCGATACAGTATTCTGAATTTTCAGATTGCGTTACTAAAAAAGTAATTAATTTATTTTTATAAATCCCTTGAAATGAAATACTGGTTCCATTTATTCCAATAGGAAGAATAGGAAAAGAATCAACTATTTCATTTGCCTATGAATCATCAACTAATACTCCTACTATATAAGTCTAAGCTCCCTCCAAACAAAAACCAATTAATTGACTATAAGATATTTCACTACGAGATGTAAAATTCACTACGGCAAAAGTGTTATTTATAGAAAGTGAAAAAGGATAAGAAACTACTCTTATAAACTCTACAAGTTTTGCATCATAATTGGTAAAAGCATTACTTATTTGACTATTGACCCAACTAATATTAGGTATTATATCTCCGCTAGAATCATCAGTAGGAGTGGGAGCCGTTGGGGCTCCAGTAAACGCAGGGCTTGCTACTGGCGCTCTACTTGTGTCAGTTGGGTGAACATGGTCTGCTCTAGCATATTCGGTTGAAGTACCAATAGCGCCTGTACCATCCATAACGGGAGTAGTTGTAGCAAAACCACGATTTCCATTATAGATACCAACAATATGATATTGCGTGCTATACATCATAATAACAACATCATTAGGTTTGATTAAATTAGTGGGGCAAGCAGCACCATTCCAATAAATCGCTTTAGCGCCTTTACTATTTATATTTAAGGTTGGATTTGCGGCCGTATTACCATTGGTAAATTTAATTGCGCAAATACCATGAGCAACTAAAGCATATGATGACATTGAAACAGTTTTTGCGGCTGTGCCTACTGCGGTACTACAAGTTCCATAGCATTGACCTTGTGCTACATTATTTGTATAACCAGAGGAATTATAGCCATAATACATCATCCAACAGCCGCCAGAGATTCTAGTGCTATCATATACAAATAACATTGTATAAGCTGTATTAAATGTAGTAGTTACTGCGCTGGCGTTGGCCATACTATTATAAATGGGTTTAGCGCCCAAACCATTGACATTTAAAGTACAACCAGAAGCAGAAGTTACTTTACCATTTTTGATAAAGCAGCAAACACCATCTCGCAACTCTTTAATGCCAGGAACAGTGGCGGTAAAGGCTGTTGAAGTTGAAGTGCTGTCAACAGTGCCGGACGGAATAGCCACTGCCCGCACACCATATTCTTGTTCATTAACTTCTATATTACTTATAAAAGCCATAATTTATATTTTCTCCTTTCATCATTTTTATTTTGATGACTAGGATTTTTCTAATAAAGCTAAATAATTTTTCTAAATTCTTTCATCTAAAGGAGCTAGCTATAAGGCTTTTAAAGCATTTTTTAAACCTTTCTCTATATCATTAAGATAAAAACAAGAAATAGCAATTGTATCATACGGACCTTCGCGCCAGACGACAGCGCGTTCAGTCCAGTCAAAATGCTAATGACTTTTCGCCAATCCCTCTTCCATGAAAGCAAGAGCAATATTATACAGCCCTAGATCATTATATATAGTGGCAAGATTATAATATGGTTCTCTATATGTATAATCTAATATTAATTGTTGATTATAGTATTTTATTGAGGTAGCAATATCATTTTTACAACGATAAATATCTCCCAAATAACCCGTTACACAATATTCGACAAGCGGGAATGTTTTAATATCATCTCTGGCAAGACATAATTTAAACTATTCTATTGCTTTATCAAATTCTCTAAAATTACCATATTCTCTACCTAAGAGATAATAACCATAAGTATCAGTAGGATCTTCTTCAACCCGCAGTTTTAACAAATCTAAATAATTAGATCGTGATTTTTCCTAGTCGGGATAGTGATGTAAGGTAATAGAATTACCGAAATCAATTAAATGACCTCCTTGTATTTCTGCGGCTAATTCTTTGTATCCTCCAGGAGGTAAAAGAACTTCATGAACCGCGAAATGCCATTGATACCCATGGATATGCATTTTATCATACCAAAATGTTTCAGCGGGTTCTCCTGTTGGGGTATGTGACCAAATATACCGATAATGGCCACGCCAAGTATTTTCTGTCCAATTATTGCGAATTAAATCACCCCAACCGGGTTCAAGTAATTCGTCTAAATCAGTGCAAAATAAGATATTAGCATCTTCTGGCACAAGTTTTAATGATTCATTGCGGGCAACATCAAAACGCCAAGGTTTAATTATTTTTTGTTCTATTCTTGTTACTCGTGAATCATTTTTAAAAAATTCATATGTTCCATCGGTTGAGCCGGTATCTAAAATTACTATATAATCGGCCTCTGACATTGAATCAAGCCATTTGGCAGCAAATTTCATCTCATTTTTACATATAGCGTAAATACAAACTTTATTTTCCATATATAATCTCCTTTATCTCATTTACATCAAGAGGTGACCATTAGGCCACCTCTTGATAGTTATAATTTTTATTAAATTGTTTATTACAGAGTGACAGAGCCAGTAACGCCTTCCATATATTGTTTTGTGCTAGTAACAGTAATGGTTGCTGAGGTGCCCGTAAATGTAGGACGAGAAACTGTGCCATTTGGCAGTGTAATAGAAGTGCTGGTAGATGTGTCAATTTCGGTAACAACATCTTCGGTAGCTGTAACTGTAATAGTTGCTGAAGTACCGGTAAATGTAGGCTGAGAAACTGAACCAGCGGGAGTATATGTTCCAGTACTAGTAATAGCGGCCTTTGTTGGGGTGATTTCGACACTAACAGGAAGTGTAACATTGACCGTAGTAGAACCCCAAGTAAGAGTAGGAGCAGAAACTGTGCCAGCAGGAGTATAAGAGGCCGTAACTGTAATAGTCGCAGTAGTGCCAGAGAAGGTAGCTCCTGTAACATCTTTTACTACTGGTGTTGTTAAAGGATTAATAGCAGTTACTACATTCTCAGTAGACCAAGATAATATTTCATTACTTACTGTAGCTGTATAAAGAACATTCGCTAAAGTAGGAGTATCAAAACCATAAACAACAGAAGTAGTTGTTTTATTTACACTAACGGAACCAGCGGGAGTATATGTTCCAGTACTAGTAATTGTAGCTTTAGTGCCAGTAAAGGTAGGTTGACTTATTGTATTACTAAGCAAAGTAGCTTGACCAGTTCCAGATGTTACATCTTTAACAAACTACTCTGAGCTAGTAACTGTAATAGTCGTTGAAGTGCCAGTAAAAGTGGGTTCTGAAACTGTGCCGGCAGGAGTATATGTTCCGCTGCTAGTAACCTTTTTTAGCGTTGGAGTATCAAAATTAATATTAACTGCCACAGTTTTTGTGGAGTTTGTAGTAGCCCAACTGAAAGAAGGGGTGCTAATGGTACCAGCAGGAGTATAAGTTGCGGTTGAACTTACTGTAGATTTTGTGGGAGTAAGATCTACTGAATATGTGCCATGAGTTGCGTAAGAACCTTCATCGCCTAAAAGTTCCCAAGCTGACCCAGTCCATACAAATTCGCTAGTGCCAGGAGATTTTTGTAAATATACATCACCAGCAGCACCTGTATATGGACTGCCAGAAGCAGCAGCCGCATTTTCAGTTCCGCCATCTGTTAAAGTCTACAAAGCTCTATTTTTAAAATGCATTGGACTACCAATACTACCAATTTGTTCACGAGCCCATGCGTCTTTAATATTATAAGTAATTGTACCTATATTTACTTTAGAAATATATGGTGTTGTAGGCATATTTTTTCCACCTTTCTTTTTAAAATTAAATTGGCGTTATAGAAATTCCAGAAATAAATTCAGTATCAAAAGTAAGTATTTCAGAGCCTTCTACTACAGAAGCAGGAAGACTTTGATTAATGCCTATTGCAATACTATCTTTATAAGCTAAGGCGCCCAATGACTAAGTAGTCGCGATACCTAATTCTGAAATTACTTGCTATTTTGTAAGAGACCTAATGCGGCCATTGTTATCTATAACCGCAAAATTATCGGGGATACTTTCCCCTTCACCAATACTTATATTGCCTGTAGTTTCTAAGTATTGGCCTTGGATTGCCCCAGTAGAAGCATTAAAAGAACTTGAAGTAGTTCCATTTTGATCTACTATTTGAACATCGCCTGTAATCGTTCCGCCTGTTAAAGACATTTTTAAAGGGTCTTTAACTTGAACTCTACGATCAGTTAAATCTATATAAAGAGCTAATGTTTCTGAATCAAAAACAAAAGCACCTGGTTCTAATGGCGGAAAAAATGGAGACGTCGCAGTAACCGAGGGGCCGTATTTAAATTTTACTAAATTTTGGTTCATGCCACTTCTCCCTTCTAATTTTTTAATTAAGGAGTAGAATTTTCTGGTTCGAAATGCTCCCAAGTCGGTAAAGCATTATATACAGCCCTGGCACTAGGAATTTGATCATCTGTTGACAATGAGTTAATTACTGTAATTAAATCTAAATCTTCTCCCGTAATGCCTGGAATAGTTATTTCTTCACCATTAATCAGAAGGGTCCCTGGTTCTGTGCCGGGGGTAATAGATATTGAAACGACCTAATCAATAGCTTCTAGAATTTCATTATTTAGTTCTATTTGTTTTATGAATTCCTATAATTTAGTATCTATTTCATATTTATTATAATAATGTAATTTTATTCTTTCAGCCAATTGCTTTAAAGCAGAAACTTTTACTAATTTTGTTAGGTCATAAGCCATTATTCTCTCCCTCCTTTTTTTAGAATTTTAATAATAAATTTACTCCATTAAAACATGAAAGGTGCTTTAATGGAGTAAATTAATTTTGACCAAAAAAATTCTTACGTATTAATCTATTCAATATGATTCTAATTATTAAAATAATACCATATAAGTTGTTTAACCTAAGGATTATAACTATCATCAAAATCATAATAATTAAATACTATTCCTATATTATTAATAGAATCAATTATGCTCTAAGTTAAAGATCCACCAATTATGGTTTTGCCTCCAAAATCTCCATCAATAAATTTTAAAGTTATAGAACCTCTTTTTTGGAGAATTTCTTTTGCTAAAAGAAGATCATTTTCTGTAATAGAATCATATAAATCTTCTCCTATCTTTTTCTCATATTCATAACTATTATATAAAGGTCTCCAATAAAATTCAAAAATATTATTATTATCATTTGATATTTTATAAACGAAAGTGGGTGTTGATGAATCAGATCTAAAACCTGCTCCGTCCGGGGAGTTCAGCTGAAAAACATCATTAGAAGGTGATAATATCAAAGAACCATCTTTATAATTTTTTCTACTTTCAGTTTTATTGGTAGAGTTAAAAATATATTCACCCACATCACTATCATAAGTAATAGTTTCATAATCCATTAAATAACGCATATTTGGTGCGTTTATTTTATTTTTGACGGAAGTATTTAAATCAGATAAAGGAATTCCGCCAGAAGGCTTAACATAAGCATTATCTATTTTTGTCTATAAACTATTATCTAAATCATTATAAGAAATTATTTTATTACTCAAGTCTCCAATTTTTGTGGTAACAACATAATCAGATTGAATTTCTCCTACTTGATAGAAAGACTAATTACAAATAATAACATCATTTACCGCAGGAATAGCATTACCCGCAAAAGGATATGGCAATGAAGTTAAATCAAAAACATAAGTATCATCACCATAACGTCCACCAGAAGAAGGATTGCGACTTGACAATAATATTTTAAAGGAATTAAGTTTGTCAACTACATTACTAGCTAATTGAACTTCGCTAATTGAACCTTCTGGAATAATAATGCGTGTAGGATCAAACTCTATTGAAGAACCATCTTCTATATTGATAGTAAATGGTAATGAAGTAATAGGAATTGCATCTATTCCAATAGGACATTGTAAATTAGTCAATAATCTATATCTTAAATCTTTTAAATATTCTACATCATTTTCGTTTTTGCGATAATTGTAAATGGTGTCAATATCTAAATTAGGATATTCTTCTTTAAGTAATTTCAACCATTCGATTAAAGAAGAACAAGTTTCCAATAATTCCGCATGGTTATTTTCCGCGTAACTACTACCATTCCAAATGTAAGGATATTGAATTTCATCAGAACTTTCATCTTTCTTAAAATGATATAATTTGAAATCATCCCCATCATGTAAGCCCGCGTTCTTTAATTCTGTGATTAAAATATCTCTTAGAACAACATCATGCATTAATAAAGTTCTATTAGATGTGGCATTGCGCGCTAAATAACAAGCAAAATTAATAAAAATTTCTCTACCTTCTGGATAGTCTTTAAAAATATCATAAAGATAAGGAGCTGAAGTAGTTTGATATAAATTAAAGAAATTATTCTCCGTACTTAAAACAAAATCACCTGGTATCATATGATTTAATTGTTTAAAACGAATTTCAGTTCTTAAACTATTATTCACTTCACTACTGGAAATTTTTTCTTGTATTACTTTTGGTAATAAATACAAAGTATTAAATACTAATTTAGTTTTATCTTGCTCATTGTTTAAAATATTATTTTGATATTTTTTGAGCTGTTCAATATAATCACTTAATCCATGGAAATAAGAGTCATTTAGGCCCTATTGAGACTATAAATATTCTATAAAACCAGGTAAAGCCGCAATCTTATTAATATTTTGATCTTGCTAATTAGGAGATAAATAAGTAATATTATTTCCGCGGATGTAAGTTCCGCCAGCTCTAGTAGCACCATCAACCTCGTTGTTAATATAAGTTAAAACATCTTCGGTTAAGAAAGATTCGCGGCCAGAGCCATTTTCTGCGATAGTCTAAGGGCGGTAAACGCGTCTTAATTCTGAAGAATAAGGATTATATATATAATCATTTACTCTTGGGGTATTGTCATTATTATATCCTAAAAGTTTTTGATATACCTTTCCACCTGGATATTCTATGCCGCCAGAGTATAATAAATCTCCGCAGAACTACCAGATATTCCCGGTATTAATAGTTCCACGTTTAACGCAATGTAAAGCCATCGCTCCATGAGGATATTCTTTTACAATATTTTCACCATAAATTTCTTCATTTAAAATTGGAATATGGTAATAAATTCTAGGAGAGGCAATATTAATTACAGGTCTAAAAAGAGAACTTCCTTGCCAAACATTATTATTAAAAACCGCGGAAATTTCTCCACCTTGCCCCAGATAAGTATTTAAATCACTAGTAATTCTTGGAATTTCGTTCTAATTAACAATATCTTCCGTTTTATCAGAGTCATAACTGACATTGTATTTAGGATGAGTAGTATAATAAATTTTATTATTTTCTTCATTTAAATTGCCAGTTACCATATTTTCTCTTTTTATAAAATCAGATAGTTTATAATCTGTGTTTCCAATTTTTCCGATTACAATATCTTTATTTTCTTGCATCATTAATTCGTAATGATTACGAATGGTAGTATGTCCACTTCCATTTACCAATTCGCTATCAGCACCAGAAGCAACACTTTCATCTACTCCTGGGGTCATTGATTTTAGAATTAAATATAACGCATTAGCTTCATCTATAAAATATGTATGAGTTGCTTCTGGTTCATTTGGATCTGGATCACCAAAAGTTTTCTTTATTCTGTCCTAATACTCCCAATTATAAATTGTTTCTGGACGATATTGATTAGTATTATTTTTATCTACCTATAAAGATAAGGCTGTATTGGCGGTAATTCCTTCACTATTTGCGGTAACTTCATAAATATTACCAGTAGAAGGCTAAAATAAAATTGCTCCAGACAAAGAACTGGTCTAAGAACCAATTTTTTCTGGAACAAAAGTTTCCCAAGGAAGAGCAACATATTCTACAAAAGCAGAAATAGAGCCTCCTACTTGAGTATTATAAAGACCAGTTAATAATCTTTCTTTTTTTACATCTGCTTCTCCGCCGAATATTAAATTATAAGCAGCTGCGTCACTGGCATCAACTTTTTCTTCACAAACTTTCGCAAAATCAGCAAAATGCCATTTATTTTTTACCCAAGCATTAGTGGTATTTTTAAGAGCATTTTTATATTTTTTAATCCATTCTGGTTCATTTTTAAATAACTCTTCATAAGTGGTTTTCTTATAAATAACATCTTTATAATTAATATCTTCAAAATATTCTGAAAGAATTGGAATACCATATTCTTCTACTTTGGCCTATGGGGTTAAAATAAATAATTTACGTTTGCCATTAGCTATATCTGTAAAAGCTTGTTTAACCCAATTATCTTCTTGGTCTAAGATAGTAAGTCCTTTTGCGCTAGTCGCCAAATTATTCAGCACATTAGCTATTTTTGCTTCTAGTATTCCATCGCCAAAGATATTAGTAATAGCAGTTTCTTGTTCTACAAGAGTTGGATTTTGTGAATTATAAGAAACATAATTTTCTTGTTCTAAGAAATCTCTTACGTCTTTAGCTACATAGTTTATCTATTCTTCTGTAATAATAGCATTTTTTTCAAGTTCATATTGACTGTTGCCTTGATATAATTGCGGATTATTTTTATCGTAAACTATATCTGCCATTATGCGTTTACCTCCTTTTTATCATTATATCTATTATTTATAAAAAACGATAAAGGAAAATAAAGCTTTTTGGGCCAAATTAGTTTTTACTTTAAAAAAACTTAAAGGGCTTTCAAATTTGGGTTTTCGGGGCTTACTTTTGCGGCCGGTCCGAGGAACCGATTGTAAAAGAAAGTGAGCTATAAGATCATCTTATAGCTCACTAGTATTCTTATATATTAAATATACAAACAATAGCCATAATACCAATAATAACTATCAAGCCAATAAAAATTCCTGCCATAATTTTGCCTCATTTATCTTCATCATCCCAATGACGACATTCTCCATCGCTAGATAAAAGTGCTCTACACTCCTCTGCCGCTTCTTCTACTGGCATATCTCCGTATAGCTCCTCATACCAATCTGGATAATAACACTTAATATAAGCAGGATCATTTACACATCCTTCATAGCCTACAATACAAGCAGGCGTATAATCGGGTAGGCGGACACTGGCTTTCGCGACCGCTTCGGCAATTGCCGCAAGTTCTTCAATCGGCATTTCCTCAAGCTTTTTTAGTAATTCTTCTATATTCAACATTTACAATTCCTCTTTACACTCTTCAACCAGTATATTAATGGTTTACTAATTTTATAATTACATATCCGCATCTTTTACATGGTAGCATTATTTCAAATTATCAAGCGGAATAAATTCAAATTCATCATAGACATTAGGATAGAAAATTCCAACCCAAAAATTTTTTTGAAGTGCCTTTCCTTCTGCCAAATCTTCATTCCATTCTTGGACCTGATTTGCTAGTTCCTTTTTACCATATTCATTATCATTGTTATACATGCCGCTTTCTACTTGATGCATCAAGGAATCATATCTCTGATGACTAGAAGCAACAAAACCAGGAGCACCCAAAGATTGAATAAGAATTATAATGGTCATAACGATAATAGCAACAGTAGTTGTCATACCTCCAAGAAGACTAGTTATCTCCCAACCATCATAATCATAGCTATCTTTAAATTTGACATAAACTACCCAACAAGCAATACATAAGATAATACAAATAAAATAAATCATTTTTCTCTCCTTTAATTATTATAATTGTTCTTTACATTCTTCAACCTTTTGATACATTTCCGCGATTACATTTTCAATATTTACAGGGAAACAATCATGGCTATCTACGCCTACATGATACATATAAGGTTGGTCTTCAAAGAAATTATTTTTTTGATGTGTATGACCATAAAGATTAAGTGTCATTTGCTTTAAGCTTTCTTTTTCAAGATTACCAGTAAGAGTAGGAAAATGAGAAAGATAAAAATGATACTTGCCATATTTAAGATAAATAGCATTTTTACATTCAACTACATTTGGAAGTGTAGGATACGCAAGCCATCGCTGTTCTGTATCATGGTTGCCTCTTACAATATGGAGTTTTCCATTCATTTGTTTAATAAGCTCAAGACCTTCATTCATTTTATCAGCGCCACCAAGCATAAGGTCTCCAAGCACATAAACATCATCTTCTGGTGTAACAATAGAATTATGTCGCATCAAAAGGGCTTGGTTCATGTCTTCTACTAAAGTAAAGCCACGAGGGACATAAATAAATTCTCTATTATGGCAAAAATGCCAGTCACTAGTAACATAAATTTTACTCATATTATTCCTCCATGTAGATAATTTTATCATAGGTAAAATTATCATCTTTTGGGTCTGTCATTCCATTATACATGGTTTCAATAGCATGATGAGGAACATTTGCGCGACCAGTGCGGGTATCATTGCGCTTAAAGCACGTTTCAAGGGAAGGCTTGAAAACAACAACCCAAACTTCATCATAACATTTATCGCCAGAACGCTTACAAAATCTATCAATATTAGCAAGAAGCTTTCTGCGGCTTAACCAATTCAAATGAGACGCATCTGCGATTACGTCATGCCCGAACCGCAATTCACCTACGATATGATTACAGAATGTGTTAAAAACCAACTTTTCTTTTGCGAAATAATCATCTTCTTCTTTCAAAAGAGAAAAACGAATTTCATCTCGGCTAATTACAATCGTGCCAAGATGTTTAGCCGCGTAATTTCTTGCCCAGGTAGATTTTCCACTACCGGGAGCGCCAGAAAGAATAATTATTTTACCCATGCTTTACCATTCTCCTTTATGTATTCAATAGAATTTGCTGCCTCTTCTTTAAAATGTCCAGCAGCAAATTCTTCAAGAAACCATTCTTTATCTTCAAGGCAAGTAACTTCAATACAATTAACTTCTACTCGGCAGTATGGGCAATAGAGAGCCTTCTTATGGCATCTGCTATGTTTATGACCTTTTTTCCGCATAATAGGAAAAGTCTTATTGCCGCAATTCATACAATAAAAATCATGCGACTCATATTTAGCTGTTCCTCTACTCATTTTCTTCTCCTGTTGTAACTTCAAAAATATGTTCATCAAAAGTGTCTAAATCAAGAACCACTGTTTTATTTGACCACACACTTCCCATATCAAGGCATACTTTATGATTATCCGCATACCAAAAAGCACCATCTTCATACACAGGAGGTTCTTTCTGATAAAACTCAGCAACATCTTGCAATTCTTTTACCAAAAGCGGAATAGGAGTATGTCCATGAACTACAATCACATTTTCTGGTCCAAGCCAACCTTTTGCGAAATCTCTTTTATAACGAGTTCTGTCCCAGAGAAGTTCATTTTCCCAAGGGAAAGTTTTATTTTCATCATAGAAGCCAGAATGATTAAGAATAATTCTTATTCCATCTTTATTTAGATATTCTGTCTCAAGAATTAAATCTTTCATAAGAGGATAAATATCAAAACCATTTTCATCAGCAACAATTTGATCGAATGTAATAACTCCGCCATTAGCAAACCAGATAGGAATATTATCTTGATAATTACCATACTTTACGTCGTTCATGGCTTTAAAGCACATATCTTCATGGTTTCCTTTAAGAAGTTTACAACGAGGATCTTTCATTACTTCTTTAAAAAGCTTCCAACCATCGGGGCCTCTGTCAATGACATCACCAAGAATATAAAGTGTATCATCTTTATTTAAGAAAGCTTTAATTTGTTTAAAGAGGTCTAGGCGGCCATGTAGATCCGCGCAAGCATAAACACTCATATTTATCACATCCTTTTACTTTTGTTCAGTATTAGTGCGAGTAGGAAGCATCATATCAAAATCATAATTTTCAAGTCCGTCAAGACCCTTTACTCTAGCATAGCAGCCATTAGAACACATAAGACTCATCGGTTCATTGGTCATTTCAACCATAATAATTTTCTTTCCCTTGGCAAAGGCATAGCCACATTCCCAACAAGTTCCTGCTGTTGGGTCAAGACGACCATAATTCAATGAAATTACAATATCGGCTGTTTCAAGTGCGGCAATATCAGCCGCAAAAACCATGAGTCCCCATTCTTTATTGAGATAATCCCAATCATTAGGGAACTTGAGTGTCCAAGGCGCGTATACGGAACTTTCGTCAAATTTGCGGATAAGAATTTCTCTAAGTTTTTCGCAGTTTTCTCTTTTTCTTTTGGTATCTACATCATTGCGGCCATTAAAAGCCGCGGCAATATAAATTTTATTCATTATCATATCACCATCCAAATGGATTATCATCTGTTAAAATTTGATTAGTTAACACTCGTGTACTATGACATACTTTACAAAGACATTTATGTCTATCTTCGGTCAAATAAACCCTTTCTTTAATCATTGGTTGACAGCAACATAAATATTTATCTTTTTTAGTGCGGCCACAAGGAATTGTTCTTTCTTTATGGAAATATTTATACAATAGCCATTGTATATTAGCGAAAAAGTGAACATCTTTGGCGATATAAATTTGAATTGGAAAAATACCATTTTTACTCATTATCAAAATCCTCTTTTACAGAAATTTTCATAATTTGATAAGCAACGTCATCAAAAAGCTCGTCTACTGCGGAATTTACTTTTTCATTTTTGTGGGCTTTAACAAATTTATCACACTTTTCGTGAATATTTGCATAAGTTGTATTTGCAATATCTCTTGCTTCGTCAAGTTCAAAACAACCTTTTTTAGCAGCAAGAAGGTATTCAGCTTGATTGCTCACCAAACAATCACCATACGGTTCTCCTGCAAGGTACCTATCAAGATATTCTGAAACCCGCAAAAGATGATGCAACTGCTTTGGGTCATAACCATATTTTTCAATCCAAGCCATGCGAGAGGGGTAATGGTGCTCCATAGCGAAGTATTTTTCACTAGCAATACCCATCATAGATTTTACGCTACGAACAGGGTCATAATGAGTAATTTCTTCTCTATGCGCCACAAGTCTTTTCCACTGTTCTTCAAAATGCTGGTTTGGCAAGTAAAAATAAGGAGTATAAAGAATTTCAAGGAAATTAAGGTTTTGTTTGCGGAAAGTCTGAATATAAAGACGAATATCTTTTAAATCAATATGTTCGTCATTTTCACGAATATGAGTAGTACTTACCGGCTTACGTGCAAGAGCAATGTCTTTAAAAGTGGGAGTAACAATACATTTAGTATCTACGTCAGAGTCTTCATAATCAAGACCATAGTTCTGCGAACCCTGAAGGAAAACACCGACAATATGTTTCTTGGGAACAAGAGTTTCTGCTTCAAGAACATGTTCCGCTAATCTATTAGTAATCCAATGATTTGTATGATAATTCATTAATATCACTCCTTTATTTTAATCTTCTTTCCAGTTAATTATAAGACAATAACGTGCGCCCATTTCTAACTGAGTCTTATATCCAAAATCAGCAACTTCCTTTAGAACTTCTTTAATAATTTTTTCATAATCACAATTAGTTAATCTTGCCGGAGTTTCTAAATAAATTTTATATTTATAATAACCCATTTGAGCATTTTCTCTGACACGCTTATCAATAGTTTCCATAAGATTAGCTTTTACTTCGGACCTATACTTTTCATTTTTCATATCAGCAATTTGTCTAGCTTCTTCAAGACTAATCATTTAATTTTGTTCCTTTCTTTATCACCAATTTAAATCTTTCTCAGATTGTTTAATTAGCTCATCAGTAAATCCATTAATGCAATGAAGGTTTTTTCCTTTTCCTTCTCTTACTTGCACAAGAGAAAACATGACAATAATTTTATCAATTAAATTATTCTTAAACTTTCCATCTTCTCTAAGAGACCAAAGAACAAATGATGGATTTTTCACACCATTAATATAATCACACAATGCTTCAAAAAGAATATTTTCTAAAATACCTGTAGTATAAGAACCTTTAGAGCAATTACATTCATGCGCTAAATAATGCTTAATACTATAAATAGGGTCACATCTATAACTATACCTATCGTTACCTTTACAACACATAATAATATTACAAGTTCTTTGTGTCATTTTTATTAACTTCTTTCTTTATTTTCTATATATATTATACTATATTTTTTAATAAAAATCAATAAAAAGAGAGGAAAGTAGAAACTTTCCTCTCTTATTTTATATTACTTCATACCAACAATAGTGCTTGCATTTTCAGAACCTACATATGTAGTAGGAAGTTTACCATCCCACTGCTGAATGTAATAATACTGAATAAGGTCTTCAGACAGCCATTCTGCGATTGCCTTATTTTTCGCAGCTTCCTTCAAACCAGCATATTCAGCTGCGTCAGCCTGAATCTTCGTAACTTCCAAATCAGCCTGAGCTTGAATCTTAGCAACTTCAGCTTCTGCGTTTGCGGCAATGACCGAGCGGTCAGCAGCAGCTTGTTCCTCAATAACTTTCTGTTCCTGCTCAGTAGTGGCGCGAAGCTTATTCTGCTGTGCTACCTGCTTTGCCTCAACCGCATCGGTAAAAGCATCTGTAAAGTCAAGGTCTTCAATTGATGTGCTTACAACTTCAATATTATACTGTGTAAGTGCTTCCCTTAGGAGGCTTTCAATATCTGCGGCCAAGATGCTGCGACCGCCAACCAGACCCTCTGCATTATACTTTGCGATCGCAACCTTGACGCATTCCGCCACACTGGGCATCACAACAGTATCATAATAATCTTTGCCGACTTCACGATAAAGACGCTGGGCATTCTGCTTATCAATCTGATAATTAAGAGTATAAATTACCTGAACTTCCTGAATGTCTTTGGAGAAAGAGGAAAGTTCAATGGTTGCTTTTTGTACGCGATTATCCATCTTAATGACTGAACGCCATGGGGCTGTGAAATGAATACCCGCATCAAGAGTGTAATTTTCAACGCGACCGAAAGTAGTTACAACACCCGTGTGGCCTGTCGGTACCGAGGAAATACAAGAGATGAGAATTAGAGCTGCGGCAATGGCAATTCCTACCGTAAACACAAAACCAGAATATCGCTTAAAATCTTTTGATTTTGTGAAGCTAAAACCTACATATAAGCCAGCTAAAAGAATCACAATGCCCAAAATAAACAAAAACATTTTCTTACTCCTTTTTTAATATTAACTTTTTTATCTTTTAATTACATTATATGGATTATTACTAAAATATTCTGCTTGCTGATACAAGTCGGCAAATTCATTACAGTGAGTGATTGCCATACTCTTTTTAAAGCGGTTATCGGCTTCTGCGATCGCCCAATCTTTTGTAATTCGCTCTCTTTGATCTTTATCAGCGAGATAACCATATCTAAGAGACCCCTGGAAATTATTATGAACATTCGTTCTATCTACCATACTTTCATTAATCTCACTCTTCTTTACCGCTTCTTCTAGGGGCCCGACGCCATGACGCGTCAAATAAGAACGAGAAACATAACAAACCTCAGCATTAAAATCAGTTTTATCCTTTAACATATTATAAGGATTAATAAGTCCAGTATTAGAAGTTGTATGCCAATCGTTATCAACATTCCGGTCCAGTCCAAGCCCTTGACCATTTTCAAAGATTAAACTGTCATATGTATCATATACTTTGTCGAAAGATAAGATATTAGTTTTATTAAAGAAGAAAGCCAAATCATCTTTAAAATGAGAAATCAAATTGGCTTTCTGCGAGGAATTAAGGATAAAGTAATTCTTGAACTGCGGCAAACGGTCCACATCTACGCCACGAGAAATTAAGATTGCGAGACATTCCTTCCACACTTCTTCCATCATATAATTAAAGAAGAGAGGATCTTTAGCCATAAAATCAGTAACTCTAAAAGTCGCCCGAGGGTAGCGGTCTGTGGCGCACCAGGTGCCATAACCGCACGAGCCATATTCTGGCTCCCCATTAATAAGATGAATCCAAGCCTCTGTTGCGTGATCAATCAACATATCAAAAGGAGTAACCACTAGAGCATTGGGATCGCAAATGGTCATAGGAACAATACCTTCTACGGCGAGTTGTTTATATTCACGCGCAAATTCCATAGGATGAACCCAGAAGGTATCAGTAAAAAAGGTAGGCACTTTATCTCCACTACCACTTCCAAAGTGATGGAAAACATGACGGTAATGGGGGTTGTAATCTACAGTATGACCTCGCTGTGCTGTCCCATTGTGAAAAACCACAATGGAGTTAGGATTCTGCTTTGCGAAATAGCGAGTTAGCAAGCCTTTGCCCTCATCACCATAATTAGCACCAATAATTACTTTTACATCCTTCATGGGTTCATCCTCACTTTCTTTACCAGGTTACTTCGCCATTTTCGTTAACGCCAATCGCAGGGGTATAGGGAATAGCAGTAATATTGTTACCATGTTTGAGAATAATATCTACAATAACAGGAGCCAACTGGTCAAGATTAGCCACATAAAAGTGGTCTTCCCCAAGTAGCTTCTTCCATTCTTTTTCAGCACCGCGAGATTTAAACCACTTAAAAGAGGTTTCGGGGTCATCAACCGCGATATGATAAATTTCAAATTTTTCCTGTGCCTCTTTTAGCAAATCAGAAGTTTCAATATTGGCCTGAAGATCATGCTCTCCTACAATGCTGCCCATGCCTCTCGGTAGGTAGGGATTGGGGAATTCATCACCAAGGGTAATGATGATACCCTTCTGGCCGCGATTCCAGCAGTCTAACTTACAGTGATTAAGACCCATATACCAAGCAGCGGAATAAGATTCACTGTTATTACCGCCACCGCCGCCTTCAAAGTAAATCTGGTCGAGCTGTTCTGCGATACGAATATCAGATTCAAACTGCGAGATCTGAATAGGCGCATCATCATAAATAACATCACCAATAGCCATAATACAGAATTCAGGATCCTGAACCTGCTCATCGGCATAAAGATCAGTCATAATTTCATTGAGCTTCTGTGCTACTTTAACTGCTGCGCCGCCCATACTACCCGTAACATCAAGAGCGAGAATAATAGGAAGAGAATTAGGATGTTCTTCACTATCGCAGCATTCTCTCATGACGTTTTTCGGATTGAGGACAGGAGCAACACTATGACACTTAAATATAGACTGCGCAGTATAATTAGTAGCCGTGGTGAAATGATCAAGGCTTACACCTTTAGTTGTCGTAGTATACGAAGCATAGGAACTAACATCCCAAGAACCGCTACCCATAATTACGCCTCCTTATTTCCCTCGGCGTCTTCATCATCGCCGCCGAAATTAAACGCTCCTTCAAACATATTACTGAAAAGATTGTCTCCACTACCATTCATCATCATCAGCATCATGGGGTTGAAACTATTGTAGTTATTGCCATTACCACTATTGAACATCTGGCCCATCATCATCATAATCATCATAGAAGACATGGTATCATTGTCCTTAGTCATATTCATAAATGGGCTGAAAATCTTACCATAGCAATAAGTCTTGCCCATAAAAACATGATGCTCGGGGACGACTTCGTTAATGGTAGAATTTTCATAAGAGAAAGCCTTAATAGAATTGGGGGCTACTTCAATAACACAACACGGCTTACCATTTACAAGGATAATATCACCGCGTTTAACCTTAAAAGTAGGAACAACCCAATAGGCGCCATCCATATCAAAGCAGAAATTATCACAGCTAACAAGTTTTCCGCTCTCAGTGTTATAAGTCTTATAACCGCTACTAGTCCTAATTGCGACCTGTCCGTTTGCGCCCATCTTACAGAGTCCACGAGCAACAGGCTTAAACATTCCATTAAAAGCATTGCCAAAATCAAACATATCTTTTTGCTCCTTTTCTATTTTCTATATATATTATATCATTTTTTTTATAAAAAATCAATTAAAATTATCCTTTACATCCAATAGGTGTCCAGCAGGCACATTCTTTACCTAGGCAATCTTGAAATTCTGATTCAATTTCAGTTGCATTTTTTAAAGTTGTAGTCCAATCACCGTTATAAGTATGATAAATTTTTCTATAAGGACATTTAGTTCCTACTACTGGATTTATTACATTTGAACCTGTCGTTGGAGGTGGAGGTGGATAACTTTTTCCATTAATCGTTACATTTAATTCTTTAGCCATTTACTTATCCTCATCATCATAATCTGAGTTGTTTTTACAATATGTCACTTTTACTATCTTTTTATCATTGGATGGTAATTCTTCATATTTTTTTAAAGCAACTTCAGCATTAAAGGGGATTTTTGGTCCAACATTATGAGAATCATTTTCATAATATTCATGCTCAATTTTAAGAAGCTATATTAGACGGTCTCGTGAAATTTTATATTGTCTATCTTCGTATAACATTTATTTATCCTCGTCATCATAATTTTGTTTCTTTTAGATTTTGAAGAGCTTGAATTGCGGAATCTACAGAGTCATAATATCCTTCATGCTCAAACTCTTCATTTTCATTTTCAATACAAATTTCAATTCTCATTATAAACAATTCCTTTCATGTCTGCGCCACAGTTGCCGCAAAAATGCGAACCCGCACAATACAATGGGTTGTGCTTATCGGTAGCCCACCATGTTTCAGCCTTACAATGGCAATGACTACATTTCCACGCACCAAGACCCCAATCCATACCGTTTTCATCCCATTCCCAATGCGCTCGCACCACGGGCCGCACATTAGCAGCTGGGATACTTAGAAGAAATTCTTTAAATCTCTCTGCGATAACTCTATTATCCTGCGCAGAAGTGCTTAAATCCTGGGTTGGTATCATGAAATCTAATGCTGCTTCTCGACTAATATACTCATTCATTGTCAGCTTTCCTGTTCCATGCTTCTACCGTATTGCTCTGTTGACTGCTTGAACTGCAGGTGATTTCTGGCCCATTCCACGTCCACGACTGCATGACATACGGGCAAGGATTGTTTGTAATTAGGCATAGACCACACGGGAGTCTGGAACCGCACGATTCAGCAGCATTTGGAAACGTAATTGTTGTCTCAGTCACCCTCGTTGCCTCCTTTCTCGCCAATTACAATCGGGAATGAGTCATTCATCCAGCGCTTAAATCTCCTTGCGCACGAGGCGCAGAGTTCATACTTTTCTTTCGGTTCATTCCAACAATCCATGTTATAGCCCACTACAATCCTGCTTGATGCGGGAATAATTGGAGCCCCACATTTATCACATACAAGTTTATACGCCATCAGCATTTCCTCCTTCCGCAGGCACGATTGTGGGAGCATTAAGCAAATCAACAATGTTGATAACTCTTTCATAGGTTCCTCTGTTTGTTTTGATTTCATAAGTTAGCTTCTTGAGTTTATCCAGATCGCCCAGCTTCCCATGTCCTTCCGGGAGAGGAACGAGAGGACAACCTTTCGCCCTGTTGTCATCATCGCCCCAATCTTTGACACGCCAACATTTCCACGCCCCAAAGCATTCATCGTCCTTAAACGGACAAACTCCACAACCTTTTGGCATCTCCATACCCCTAAAAAGGACATCAGCCATCTTTGCTGCCTCCTCCCGTATAATTTGTCCAATATGTTTCATTGTCTTTTGTTGATGTTGTTGTCGTCGTTCTATATGTATTGCTTTGATATTTCGGATTAATACAAACTGTTGTCTTACAATACCCAAATTCATTTCTGTTTGGGCATTCCCAATAAGGGCAATTACCATACATCATTTTTATTGTCTCCTTTTTGGCTTTTAAAGTTCAGCAAGTCTATCTTCGTCCATGGTATCAGTTGCGCCACTCTCTGCCGCAAGGTCGGCCGCAATTCCAGAGAGAACCTTAAAGGAAAAATTCTTATGCTTGTAAGCAGTAAACTTAGGACGATTTACAATGCGAATTACAACACCTTCGCGCACATGAGTCTTACCAATAGGGTCAGGGCCATCATAAAATTGTTCAGCAATATCTTTTACATACTCGCCAGGAACAAAGTCTTTTTTAGTCCAATCATCTGGTTCATCAAGATAACCACGCCACAATACAGGAACACATTTTGCGCCCATTTGTTCGCAACGATAACGCATAAAATCGGGAGTATATTCAACAACATCTCCATCTTCATTAGTAAAAGTCATGCGATAAACATAGAAATCAGACTGCGGCACAGCTTCTTGAATAACTTTATCAGTATTGGCATCAATCATAGCGGAAAGAGGTTTAGGATTACAGCCATAAGAAAATACAGTAGTAGGACCATACTGCTTAGTAAATTTCTTATCAGAAATTTTACTATTCGGAACAGAAGCCATAATAGGATTACCATCAGTAGTAAAACCTACAATCTCGTAATATACGGTTTCGCCCTTCCAAAGCTTGCCTTCAAAGAATTTAGCATGAGGCTCGCGGAAAGCATTGCTTCCGTAGAAACCACCATCTTCAAAATCATCAAGAACAACTCGACGAGTACCAGTTACATAACCCCAATCATAAATAGGAGTTCCTTGCCGACGGAGAATCTTATCCAAAAGAGTGCGCTTATAGCCTTGGAGTTTCGGAAGATAGCCAGTTCGGCCAGAAGTGCCGTGCATCTTCAAGGTAATTTCAATCTGGTCGCCGGGTTTAAAAGCGTTCATATTATAGACAAGCTGTTCAGTATCTGCGTGCTCTGCGAATAAAGGCGCAATAGGGACAGAGCGCTTACGAGTTCTATTTCCCTGCCGAGTATAAGTAGAAGAGGAGTGATTACCACGAGGAATATACTTGCGGCAAATCTCATGACCATTTACAATATCAATTTTATCGCCTACTTCAAACCTAGTTTCGCCAGTGTAAGCAAGACTAATAAGTGGCATAAAAAGTCCTTCAGATTTTTCACCACGCAACTTCATGGCGCGAATATTGCGCTTTTCCGGATCAAGGTAGCCACCAGCAGGATTACCATTCTCATCCTTGCGCCGCACAAGGTCATTTACCTTACAGTACTCTTCACTCAACTGAAGATCAATAGGGAAATAAACACCAATATCACCAAGCTGAGTGCTAAGATCTACAATCACATTGTTGCTAAAAATAGTAGCAATTTGAAGTCTATCCGCATTAGAATGAGGATGAAGTTCATTAATTTTCACAATATAAGCAACATGTTCGCTCATTTTTATCACTCCTTAATTTTCATTTTTTTCTACTAGTTCTCTTTGATGCTGAATTGCTTCTTCAACGGTAGTATAGGTTCTACCATCAGTGCAAGTCCATTCAGCATAAGAAAGGGTAAGCATAGATTTAATTTTATTTTTTTCGGTCTTAGACATACCGGTTTTATAAGTTTCCGCATGAGGATAGGGAATAAGTTTAGACATTTTTACTCGCATCCAACCCTGACCATTCTGCTGTCCTGCTAAAACGGGAACAAAACAAACCGCAAAAACTGAACTACCTTCTGTGTAAATTTTAAAGACATCAACATCGCATTTATAATCTTTATGCCACATAGTAATAATTTCTTTAGCCATTTTTATTATTCCTTTCGATAAATATATTTTGCTGCTTCTTCCGGTGTGTAATACACCATTTTCCCGATAGCTTCAGGAATAATAGTAAATTCTGCTGGATACTCAGAGGACAGTTTTGCTCCCCAATAATTCTGAGCTTCCAAATAAATTAAATAATGTAACTCCTTATTAAATATAGTAATATATTTTACCACATATTTAATAACATTATTACCAACAGGGTAAAAAAGTGAGTCACCAGGAGCAATAATTAAATTTACAGTATTCATATTATTTATAAAATGTCTAACTTTTTAATTTCTTCGGTAGAAGAAATAGGATTTGAAACTTCACTAGCGGACATAATAAGTCTTTTCATTTCATCATACTGCCATCGCACTTGCTCTTGTGCTTCACTAACTCGCTTGTCCGCCACTTGTTGTGCCGAGGTCAAGAGCATTTGATATTCTTTAAGATTTTCATTATCCTCGCCGCGCACCTTTTCTTTTCTTAAAAATTTCTTCCATTTACGATAATCTCGCCATGTAAGAAACTTAATAAATTGCGGTTCATCTCCAACTCTAAGATTTTCTTCATTAACTTTGAAATAAACCGGCATTACAAAATATTTATAGCCATTATCCTTAATTTGGGCCGTTTTCCAACCATCTGGGTCTGCTTGATAAAGAGCAAGCCATTGTGTAAATTTTAAATAAGTAGTATTTTCTTCTTTTAAATCACAATCATCGCGCCAAAAATAGCTAGTGGATGGCAGAAAATCATTTTGATAAGTACTTAAACAATTACATTTTTCATGAGTTTTATATGAAACAAATTTCATAAGTATCACCTCTTACTCGGCAGATAATGTAATTCCTTGCTCTTCAAGCTGACTGACTGCCATATAAATCATCTTTTTGCGACTTCTACTTTGCGTTTTTCGAATAAGACCCATTTTATTTAGTTCAGAAAGGATGCGAGCCATCTTCTGAGAAGAGCGGCCATGTAGAGTCATACTTTTACTACAAATTTCTTCAATAGTCAAAGCAACAGGAGATTCTGACAAAACATTCAAAGTCTCAAACTCAAGCATCCGATTTTCAGCTTTTGAACTTCCTCTATTCCTACCAGGCATTTTTATTTTCCCCTTTCTCTTTATCTTACACTTATATTATATCATATTTTTTAAATAAAATCAATAAAAACTCCGGTGTTTTTATTTACCGGAGTTTTTTATTCTTTCCATAGCAGTTTCTAATTCTTCAGCCTTTTGGCGGATATATATATCATTTTTAATTATTTCTTTTCGGATAATTTTATCAATTTTATCTGCGCATTTTATAAACTGTGGAATATCCCATCCTTTAGTCACCATGGCCGCGGTGCCGATCCTAATTCCAGAAGCTTGTTTAGGAGAACGTTTTTCATTGGGAATACAATTTTTATTAACTATAATTCCTTCTGCTTCAAGAGCTTTCTCTACATGACTACCCGATAAATTAGTTTTACTTAAATCCAAAAGGAACATATGATTATCTGTCCCATCAGTTACAATATCATAACCCAATTCTTTAAAACGAGAAGCCATAGCATTTGCGCAATTAACAACCTTTTGGGCATAAGTGGCAAATTCTGGTTTCAATGCTTCTTCAGCGCATATAGCCTTGGCGGCAATAATATGCTGTAAAGGACCACCTTGTGAACCAGGAAATACTGCGCTATCAATTTGTTTTGCTAGTTCTGGTCGGCAGAAGATAAGACCACCTCGTGGGCCACGCAGAGTCTTATGAGTGGTAGTGGTGATAATATCCGCATATCCAAAAGGAGAGGGATGTACACCACCGGCAATTAAACCAGCGACATGAGCCATATCAACCATAAAGTATGGTTCATAATGAACTTCATAATCATCTCCATTTGGTAAAGATTCTGAATACGATAACAACGCTTTCTTCTCTTGGATAATATTATAAATCTTTTTATAATCAATAAAACGAGAATAAGCACTAGCTCCTGCTACTATCAATTGAGGCTTCAAATCTTCAATCTTTTTTGCCAAGTCATCATAATCAATAAAACCATCTTTGTCAAGGTTATAAAAATAAGTATTATATAATTTACCAGAAAAATTAACATGGGAGCCGTGCGTTAAATGGCCGCCATTTTTTAGATCCATAGCCAAAATTCTATCTCTAGGTTTTAGTACTGCCATATATGCGGCAAAATTTGCTTGCGAGCCGCTGTGTGGTTGGACATTTACATGATAATCAGTCTTAAAAACTTCTTGCCATTTTTGTTGACAATAATTTTCAATTTTATCAACAATTTCACAACCGCCATAATAACGCGCCCCAGGGTATCCTTCCGAGTACTTGTTGGTTAAACAAGACCCCATCGCGCGTTTAATATCTTCACTTACAAAGTTTTCAGAAGCAATTAACTAAACAGTATTAGCTTGTCTTTCTTCTTCTTGCTTAATTAAATCAAAAACAATTGACATTTAATGAGTATCTCCTTCGTAATAAAAATTAGGGTCTTTTTTAAGCCACCAATCAATTTCGCCTGTTTCCGCGTAGTTATTCCAACGGTCTACAATAGTTTGAAGTGGCTCAATATCAGTATAATACATTTCAACCCCTGGCCGCACTAAACGGTCATCATGATAATGGCCAAAAAGCCAAATTTTCCAATTAGCAGTTTTTTGGACACTATTTAAAAATTTTTCCATAGTTTTATCTATTTTCTTTTGGTCTATAGCAGATAAAAATAAATCAGTAGGCTCCCACGGCAAAGGGCAAGTATGAGTTAATACTAAATCTACAGTTAAATTTTGAGAGAAAATAAGAATTTTACTTCGTTCATGTTCATTTAACATTTCATTAGCAAACCAACCTGTTGCTTTTGGGTTATTATTTTCTTCAGTATATCCAGCTCTAAAAATACGATACCATTTATCAACAGAATATGCTCCCCCAATAGTAAAAGTAATAATACCATTAAAATTATAAAGTCCGCCATCCATTAAATAACGAATATGCGGAAATTGTGTTTCCATGTAGACATATTCATTTACTTCTGGGTCATACAAGTAAGACATCGTAGGAATGTCTTCAGGTCGTGCTTCATGATTGCCTCTTAGACAGTAAAAAGTAAATCCTAAATCTTCGGCTTGCTGTTTTAGTTTTTGATCCTTTTTATTAAGATAAAAATTAAAACCACAATCTCCTAAACAAATGATAGCTGTTTCTGTTGGATTATATACAAGATGTAAATCAATAAAGCGGTCAAGCTTACCATGTAAGTCACTAACCTGTGACTAGCCAATAACTAATCACAATTCATTCCTCCTTTACTTGTAAAATTCTTTACCATAATCAGTAATCCAATATACCTTTTTATTATTTCCATTGTCAGAACTTGCCGCCATGCCTCTTGAAATCAAAGGCCGCAAAGCTCCAGCAATTTTAGCAGGAGTTACAATAATACCATAATTCTTTTTTGTGAGTCTGCTAATATCATTGGCAGATGAACATCCATAAGTTAGAAGAGTTTGAATAATCATTTCACGCTGTTCGTTCATATTATTGATTTTCTCCTTTATTATTTTTTCTATATATATTATAACATATTTTTTTATAAAAAGCAAAAAAATCCTCTTTTTAAAGATTAAAAAGAGGATTTTTTTATTAGTTATCTTTTTATTATTTACTTAATACAACTGTATCTTTCATCGTTAAGCTTATCAAGCATAAGCTCAATACCAGTCTTATTCTTCATAATCTGCTCAAAGATGGAAGCACTCATACCACTTACATAAGAAACACTAGGGCCATCATCCAAAATTGTATTTTGACGAGCCTGTACATTCCAATAAATAAGCTTGGGCATTTGATATCCAGCATGATTCCACTTATATCGCATATTTTCCATCATGGTCTTGGTATTATCTGAACGATGATAATAACTATAATAACCACCTCTGGCAGCATCAATTTCCATATCACTAATTACAATGATAGAACCAGGAAGATCTTCTTGCGCCAAATGGTTTTTAATAGCAGTATTTAGCACGAGGTCAAAAGCAGCTTCAAGATTGGTATTCTCACAAAGGTTGGTGGAATAAATTCTTTCTACCTTATCTACAAAATCAACGCCTTCAGTCTTAATTAGCTGGGGAGAACGACTAAAGGAAATATAATTTCCATGGAAAGGACCTTTAGCCTTTTCTGCGCAATACAAACCAAGTGAAATTGCGACATTGATAGGGGCCGCAGCATCTGTGCCCCACATAGAGCCAGAAGTATCTACCATAGCAAGCGCGTTAAGATTTGCTCCATTAAAATAATCTGTAAGATTATCCCAATACTTATTAATCATAAGACGTTCGGTATTATCAAGAGGAATTTCTTCTCGCCCATACCAACTATAATGACTATGATAAGTAAGATTATAAGCCTTTGCTACAACCTCATAAGGATAAAGATCCTTAGCATTTACTTTAGTGGTAGTATCTTTAGCGAAATCCGCATAAGACTTTACGTTTTTGTTCTTCATGCGCTCAACATCGTGGCGCGCAAAAGCATTACGATAAATAAAGCCAGCCTTAGAAGGAATTTTATCAAATTCAATCTTATCCCACTCATTTGCGCTCATAAGACGTTCAAGCACATTAATACGTTTCCGCAGCACAGACAAAGTCTTACGATATTGCTGATGCGTCATATTAAAATAATTCCGAGTTTTATTACCAAGCAAACGACTCTCAGGGCTAGAAGTATTTTCACTTTTCAGCCACTTAGCCAGCAAAGAAGGAGTCTTACACTGAACATCCAAAGCAAGCTGATGTTTCATCAACTTAAAAGCGTCCTTCTCTACAGGAGTGCCAACAAAGGTATAGAGGTCATCCCATCTACCATACAGAGGCACACAATCAAGATTTACGCGTACATCATCGGGATATGCATTTGCGAGCCACTTTGCGCATACGCGCCAAAAACGTCTTTCACCCTGGCCGCCACGCACATCGCGCAAATAAAACAGACACTTAAGCGCGTAAAGACGATCCTCTTCATAAGCGTTCTTAAAAAGAAGGATAACATCTGCATCACTTCTGGTCCGATATGCGCCACCAAAAGCAAACATATCATAAACTGCGCTCAAGGTAGACTTATGCGCCAGGCCGCCGTTCTCAGTCAACTTATAATTAGTGTCTTTAGTCATAGCATCAATAAGCTTACTCATATTTTTTCTCCTTTTTCTCAAATGAGTTTTCTATTACTAGATAACCAGATATTTTTTATTCAAAATATCTGAAAAACAATTTATTTTAGATAAATCAGTATAGGGAATTCTGTATAAAGGAATGTTATGAGATAAACAATAATCATTTTTTATTTTATCTCTCATTTGGTTCTTTGATAAATTAAAAAATCCTTCTTCAAAGTGCTATTTACCATCATATTCTATTAAATATTTTAAATTGTTATTTTCATCAAAAATAGCAAAATCAAAACGACATAAATAACCTTTTTCTGTTTTACAATTCTAAAAACTGTATTCTTGTTTAAAAAGAATATTATTTTTTTGTAAAATAGAACTTATCTTTTTTTCACCAAAAGATTTAATACATCCACAACTTTTACTTTTTCCAGATAACAAAGAACCAATTTCAACATCTCGCTCTGTTCCGCAAGAACATTTACAATGCCAATAATAAGAACCAGTAGAGGTTTTTTTATCTGTTCTATATAAAGCAATCCATTCTCCAAATTTCTAATTTGTAATATCTTTTGGCTAAAACTAATTTTTTATTGTAGTATTTTTTTTAATACAACCACAACTCTTAGTATTATTATTTTTTAAATTAGAACCTAAAACTTCAACTTTATTACCACAATCACACTAACATAACCAATAATAACCATGTTTGGAGGATTTTGTTTTATATAAAACTTTTAATTTACCAAACTAACAATTTGCTAAATCTAATGTTTTAGGCATTATTTTCCTCCTTTTTTCTATATATATTATATTAAAATTTTTTATAAAAATCAAATTAAAAATCTTTTGTTCCTTTACCAAGATTACAATCTTGGCACAATGTTTGTAGATTTTCTGGGACAGTTTTTCCACCTTTTGCAATTGGAATAATATGGTCAACATGAAGTTTAACTCCATCCGCTTGTGTACGGCCACAAATTTGACATTTATAATTGTCTCGTTTCAAAATATCATAACGCAATCCTGCGGTTAATTTTTCTCGTTCTTGCTTTCTATTATCAATTGAATTATTTAAATTTTTTGTGTTATTTTCCAAGAATTTATCTAAAAAGAAAAAATTTTTTTGTTTTATTGCTTCTAAATATTCATCAGTTCCCCAACTTATAAGGCAATAATACGCTAAAGGATGATTCATATCTTCTTGACATAAAACTTTAGAAAAATTTTGATTGTCAACAATATTAAGAAAATCTTTTATTTGAAATTTATGATAAGGAGGAACGTTAAAATAAACTACCCCATGTCCTTCTTTTCTTGAATTTGGAATGGTTTTTTGACTAAAATAAATGCGCCAAAAACTATTTGTATCAAAATCTAAGCGACACAATATATAAGATAATCCTTGATTAGCCAATTCAATTAACCATTTTGAAAAATATTCATTAAAAAAATTATTAGAATCCTGAATCGCTCTTTCTCTTTTTATTTGTTGTTCTAATTGATATGTTTTTTCTTGCTGTTCTATTGTGGTTTTGGTTAATTCTTGTAATTGACTAACTAAACTATTCATTTTAATTATTCCTTTATTCTTTATTATTATTTAAAAAAATGGACCGGGATACCAGATTCGAACTGGCATCGCAGTCTTATATGGTGCCGGGGAGGGGATTTGAACCCCCAATCCCTCACGGGCGTCGGATTTTAAGTCCGATGCATATACCTAAATTCTGCCACCCCGGCATTTATTATTATCTAATGTTATTTAGATATTCTTCTTCAGTAATTTCTTCCCAAGTGGTATAGTCAGAAATAGAGTCATAATAATCTTCTCGGTCTTCTTCAGATTCCCAATCTTCATCCCAACCAGTTACTACATACTCATAGGATTCTGCGTACTCATAGGCGAAATTATCTGCACAAGATTCAATATAAAAAGGATCAGAATTAATATCTTCTTCTGTGACCATGATATATTCATCCCAGTCACAACCACAGTAACCATTTCCACCGGATAAATGAAAATAACGCATAATTTTACTCCTTTTTTTATTATCTAGACTCATTAAAAAACATCTTCTAAAATCCCAAATTCTATGATTATTTTTTTAATAAATTGCTGTGTGAGTCTAATTACATGGCAGGGGAAGTGAGGCTCGAACTCACAACCTACGGTTTTAGAGACCGTCGCTCTAGCCGATTGCGCTATTCCCCAATATAAAAACAAGACAGTATATTAATTGCTTTATCCTCTAAGCTAACTTTCCTATTCATGGCGGAAGGTATCGGAATCGAACCGATGATACATTAAATAATGTATTTGCTGTAACTGTCTTTATCTTACATATATATTATATCATATTTTTTTTAAAAAATCAAATTAATATTTTTAATTTATAAAACCAAAAGTGAAAATATAATACCTAAATATTATAATTAATAACATTTATTTAGCCAATCAGAATCTTTCCAAGTATAATTTCTAAAGGTAAGTAAATTCATTCTTGCTAAATATCGTCCTAAAATATTTTTACCTTTATACATTATGGTTATTTTTTCCCAATATTTTTTAATATATGGATAATCTAAAGCTTTTAATACTGGCAAAAATGTATTTATATTATAAGGATCAATAATATTTATTAACTCTTGTTTTGTATGCTCAGTATAAAATTGTTTATTTTTTTTCTAATAATACTAATGTTTCATTAAATAAGTCCTTCAATATATGCTCTATCTTCGGTAAGAATAGGCATTTCATCATCAATATACCAAGGATGACGTGTAATTACAATACCATTTTCTGTCTCAGTAGATGCTAAATATCGCCGCACAAAAGAGCCTCTCTTTTCGGGAATTGAATAATCATCCCAATTAATTCCCTTTTGGAAAAGCATTTCTTGAATATCTGCTTGAGATTTACCATTTAATTCCTTATGACTGAATTGTGCCTGGCCAGCAGCTTGGATACTATTTCTTGTAGCATCCTTTTGGCGCCAAATAAAATAATTACAAACCTCTTCTTTAGGAATATTAAATGCTCGCGCATCAAAAGTTGCTCTAAATTGTTTAGGACACCAAAGATTATATTTATCCCAATAGCGTTCATTATCACCTTCAAAAGAATGTTGTGTCATAGCATCATAAGATTTCACTGTTTCAGCAACTTGGTAATTGAAAACTGCGGTAGCACGTGCGGCCGCAAGGGTAGTAATCTTTTGAAGATTATAGTCAAACCAAGCATCAGTATCAATATTTTGATAATCAATTAAAAGAAGAGAAATTTCATCACTCTGGACATATCCACCAACACAACCTTGAATACCTGCGCAAAGAGATTTACAAGTTTCTTGCATCATACGCATAAAGTCGGCATCAAAGGGTCTATCAAGACCGCGAGTAAAAGTGTGAAAAGCATTACCATCTACTCGGATGATTACAGGCATACGCCGAGTTAGATAAAATCTATATCGGTTTTCATAGAAGTCTTTCATTCTATCGCCAAGAGTATCTTTCATAATTTCCCTCCTTTATTTTCTATATATATTATAATATATTTTTTTAAAAAAATCAAATTATTTGTCTTTAAACCATTTGCGCCATTCGGCATTCAGATATTCTTCTTTATTTTTATAACGCTGTGTATATTCTATAGTATGCGGATGAGATATATCAGTTAAATCTTTATAATAATCTTTTTCAGTTTCTTCTTTAGACCAGCGAAATCTATAATCGTGAATATCCCAAGTATTATAATATCTTTTATATTTGCGGCCATGGGGAATATTTTCCTCTTTCCGCACACGCTTATTAGCTTTACGTTTAAAGTATTTACGCCCTTTTTTATGATCGGTGCATATGGGCGTTTTCTTATAGCTTCTGGACATATTGTAATTCCTCCTTAATAAAAGTAATTACATAAAAATACATCCTTTCTATTATCTATTGGCGGGAGCGGTAGGATTTGAACCCACGGACGGAAAACCGCCTCTTGTTTTCAAGACAAGCGCCATAAACCAGACTCGGCCACACTCCCATATTACAAGACTCCTACTATACTTTGCCGACATATAGTTTTAATAAAAATGGAGGCTATTAATTTTGCTGTAAGAGTCTTTGTTTGTTAACAAAAATTAATTAATTAAGGCCATTCACCCAACGGCTTACCCAACTTACCAACTTCAATATCAGTATTAAAATACACACCCTGAACAGCTTCACCTGTAAGAATGTCCTTAGCAATGTCCTGATACAAAGTGCTAACCACACCATGACAATCATTAAGATTATCATTAAAGAACTGTACAACACAGTTCTTAAATACAACATAAGTCATAGCAAACCAATTATATCCATCTTCTACTGGAGAAACAGCATAAGCAAAAGCGGGATTCTTTTCAAAAGCAGTTTCAAAGAGTTCCTTCTTACTTACAAAAGCTCGATTACTAGGAACACCATCTACCATAACCTTCAAGATAACATTGCCGCAATAAATTTCACTAGGCAAAATTTGCGTAAGAGCCGTTACCTTATCCGAGTTATTACAAGCAAGAATAATAAAAGGCTCTGGACCGCTCCAATTCACATTACAAGCAATCTGAGGGTCTCCATCAAACAAAGCTTCAATTTCATGGATATAAGTAACCCAAGGAGGGGAAATCTTTAAACGAACATTATCCATTTCTGTCTCCTTTACATATTTTCAAAAGTAGCTACCGCGCTTTCAGTTTCCGTTACTTCAAGGCAGGCATTTTTATAATATTTGCGCATTTGCTCATAAAAATCTTGTGCCTGCTTCAGCTCATTACTAGCAATATTCAACTTCTTCAAAGCTCTCTTCATGCGCTTACGAGCAATCTTATGAGCACATCTTGCGGTTGCAAGGTCTTTACCTTTTTCAAGATCAAACCGGTCATTAGGAGCGCACTTAGCAATACCACGAACAGCCTTACCAGCGTAAGTTGAAAGAGCAATTACCTTATTACCAGCGGTAATATACTTATAATTATACATATTTTTTCTCCTTAATTATTTTTCATTTTCTATATATATTATACTAAATTTTTTAAATAAAATCAAATTTTGTTTCTTTTTATTTTTAAAGTACAAGATTGATAAATAGGAATTATTAGAAAATTTTCTATTTCTTCATATTCATGGTCTATTATTTTCATTTCATTATAAGCGTTTTTTAAATAAAGATAAAAATAACATCCTTCTTCTAAAGGGTAATTAATATTAACTTCTATTTTTTCTTCACTTTTATCAAAATTATAATTTATAGTTTTACTTGGTATTAATTTATAGCAATCACCATTTTTATATAATGGTTGATATCCCGCCACAACGATTCTTAAATCATCAATTATATCTTGTTTTGTCACAATTATATCCTTTCTTTTTGAATGTTATAATGATCGGGATCGTGACTGACCCCTAAAGTCGCTAGCTGCTATAACAATGGAGCAAATAGCGGGATTCGAACCCGCCCCTAATGCTTGGCAAGCACTCGTGCTAACCACTGACACCATACCTGCTTAGGTGTCCCGCCATTTAAACTCTAACGGGCTGAGTTATGGAGCCGAAGGTGAGATTCGAACTCACGCGGGCTTGCGCCTCTGGGTTACAAATCCAGTGCAATCGACCACTATGCGACTTCGGCATATAAAAATATTCTATCTGAATATTTGTTTTGATTTTTACTTATATTGCGCTAACCGCAGTTGCCAATAACCCAGAGATTATAGCCACCCCAACCTCAAAATCAAAAAGAAATAATTCAGATAGAATATTCCGTTTAATAAAAATTTATAATAAATAATGCGTACTATCCGTAATGGAAGATAGCTATAAATTTTATTAAACTTACATTCTATTTAATCGTCTCGCATTATAGACATAACATATTATATCATTCATACCATTACCTTTTTCCACTTACTTCGCTTGTATTTTATTATACTGTCTATCTAAACCGCTTGTATTGCTCCATATCACTGACCTGCATATCTTAAAGACGTCGAGGTTGAGTGCCAGGAGTAGTTTAGTGGGAATCCGTGCTTTCTTTGACAGTTTTGCGCTACTATCAGCGCAAGTGGTGACTCGTAGAGAGTACGATTCTCTATCTGTAGCTTGAGAGGCTACTGTCCTAGGCCAATTAGACGAACGAGCCATATAGATGGTAGCGCGTGAGGGATTCGAACCCTGCGCCTCCGGCTTGAAGGGCCGGCGTCTTAGCCTACTTGACTAACGCGCCATATAAGATAGGTACTTGCTTCGCTTTATTTTAAGTCCCACGTAGAATGTACCTTAAAACCTTGGACTAAATAAATAACTTTTCCACGGATCGCTTTTAATTATGTCCGAAATTCTAGCGCGCTCTTAGTTACTGTTGTATTCCCCAACCTATCTCGCCCTGTTGAGGAGCCTCGGCCTTGAGGCAAGTTATTTATTAAAACTATTTTCAGCTCGCATCAAAGAGATAGTTTTAAATGCGCCCAGGAACACCACGTGGAGGTAAATAGTCATCGTCCCCATAGAAAGAATTTATTTCTTTCTTTATTTTGTATATATATTATACCAAATTTTTTTTAAAAAGTCAAATAATTTTCTAAATGGTGCGGAATAAGGGACTCGAACCCATACGCCCAAAGGACAACAGCTTCTAAAGCTGCCATGACTACCAATTCCATCAATTCCGCATATTAAGCAAGACACTTATAATTTTAGAGGGTCGGATTTGAACCGACAATTTCCAATTTTTTAGATTGGCGACTTAACCCTTTGTCTACCCAAAAAATTAAATTTGCTGTAAATGTCTTTAAAATGGTGCGCAAAGTGAGACTTGAACTCACACGCTCTAGCGAGCAATAGGGTTTGAGCCTATCGCGTATACCAATTCCGCCATTTGCGCATAAAAGCATTTGAGTGGTCTGCAGCCCAACTCCATTAATGATAGCAGCATCACTACCAGTTTATTTTCCAATTTTTGTTACGCAAGTCTCGGATAACAAACAAAATTCTGACTCCGTTGATATTTGCGGCAATCACAGCCGATGTCTTACGCGGCTAAGACACAAACCGGTTTTTCTTTTCATTTTTATGGGTGAAGGTACAACTCCAATACCAAACCAAGTAATTTTTTGATAACTAATCCTCTATTAGTTACAACGTAAAAATTACCAAAACGAAACTGCGCCCAATGGGATTTGAACCCATACTTCTTCTAATCAACAAAAAGCGTACTCCCTATTATACTATGGCCACATATTTGGCGATCTTGCGGGGAATTGAACCCCGATCTACGGAGAGACAGTCCGTCATAATAGCCATTATACCACAAGACCATATATGGTGAAAGATATGGGAATTGAACCCATCTGTTTTTCTCGGTGCAAGCGAGACGACTACCCCATGCAGTCCTATCCCCCATCTTTCTTTACCTTACATATATATTATATCAAATTTTTTTTAAAAAATCAATTTTAAGATTGAATTTACCAAGAAGCGTAATCAGTAATATCTTGCTTTGTATTACACTTATCACAAATTATATAAATTACCGAACCAACAGAAGTAGGATATACCTCGTAATAAATTTTGCCGCCCTTGCAATCATGATGGCGCGCAATAAATTCGTCTCTTCTACTTCTTTCTTTTGGAGTTGTTACTGCCAATGGTTGAAGTTCTTCTGAAGAATAAATAGGATCAAAATCAATAACTTGATTTGAAAAATTATTATTATTCTGTTGTTCTTCTAACTTCTTTAATCTAGTTTCAAAATCATTTAAAGTTTGTAAAATAGTATCAACCATTATAAATCCTCCAAAATTACATCAGAAAAACTTTCCCATTCATCACGAATCTCTACAAAATTACAAGACTCAAAATCAATGTATTCTCCAGTTTCTCCAGAAATAATACAACTACCTACTACAATTCCGCCATAATAAATTGTTGGCATATCTACCAAAGTATAAATAACTTGTGCGGGACGAGGAAAAGTAAAACCATCCATAGTTTCTTTACAATTTATAAAAAACATAAAAACATCCTTTCTTAAAACACAGGAAGCCAATTGCCGCAACACGGACACTCAATATGCGGATAAGGCATAAGAATAATATCTGGATCATCAAAACTTTCTACAGCAACTTCTGTTCCACAAATTTTACATACACAAGAAAAGACGATAGATTTCATTTACTTTTTTCCTTTCTTCATTTTCTATATATATTATATCAAAAATTTTTATAAAAATCAAAAAAGCGGTTATAAAAATATAAAATTTATAACCGCTTTATATAAAATAAAAGAACTAAATAAAACTCTTAATCAGAGTGAGATTTTTCTCTATTATAATATAAAATTATTAAAACAATTTTATATCATTTGGGCCAGAATTAAAAATCATAAATCTCATCTAACATTTCATCAATTTCTTCCTCTGTAGCGATACGAAGATCAAAAGAATCTCCTCCACCAATGATTAAAGCACTTTCTTCTTTTAAGATACGAGCGCCGGGATGAATATATCCTAATCTTACATATTTTGTCGGTAAAACCTCAGTTAAATCTTTTGAAATGCCCTTAACCGCAACATGTAAATCTAAATTAGGAGTTTCTAAAACTTTACTAGGTATTACTGCGTCACATTCAAGCCCCTCTGCTAAACTAACAACTTTCTTTATATTACCGGCCTAAAAACTGGCTTTTTTATCTAAATTTGCCCATTTATTGTCAAAACTAAAATGAATTTTATGTCCTATTCGACCTGAAGTTAAAATTTCAGGTCTTACTACTTTAATGTTGCCATTAAATACAGAAACTTCAATCATTTAAAATCAACTCCTTCTATTATTTTTCAAAAAAAAATAAAGTTGATTATTTATCTTGGCCCTAATTTTATGGCAGGCCCGAGTGGATTTGAACCACTACCAACAGAGTCAAAGTCTGTTATGCTAACCATTACACAACGGGCCCATATCATTAAAATTGGAGGTTCCGGTTGGATTCGAACCAACGTAACTACTGCTTTGCAGGCAGCGGCCTTGAACCAGACTCGGCAACGGAACCATATTGGTGGGGAAGGACAGGATTTGAACCTGCGAAGCTTTTTATAGCACTGAATTTACGCTCATTAATTGCTGTTATCAAGCCTGACTACGAGACTCAGTTATGATTTCAGCCCCTTTGACCGCTCGGGAACTTCCCCATATTGGTGGGCCATCCTGGAGTTGAACCAGGGACGCGCAGGGCTTCAACCTGCCGCTCTACCAACTGAGCTAAAGACCCATATATATCATTGATTATCCGGCTCAATGATATAAAGCCTTTATATGTCCCAAACTATAAGTAAAGGATTACATAGTAAATCTGGCTGTTCCTCAAACTCCGTTTAACTGTTTCACAACGCCATGACTCACTCATGAGAAACCTTCGGGCGAATGCAGCACCAGATTATAGATATAATTTTTTTGTATAAAGAAAACTATAAAAAAACTTCCCAATCTTTTTAAAACGCCGCTATGGGGACGATGCCATCTTAAAAAAAGAGGACCATTAGTTTAATGTAAAAGTGCCCGTTGGACGAAAAGATATTTGCATTGGTTAAAAGCGCTATTCATGGCGCCGTTGGTGCGGATACACGGACTCGAACCGCGACGTCTCATGCTTGTAAGGCATATGTTTTAACCAGTTAAACTATACCCGCATATTAAGACAAATCATCAATTTTATCTTCAAATAAAGATTGAATAATAAAATAGGCATATTCAATCAAAGCTTTTCCGTCAATTTCAATCTCATCATCGTTTTTATGTGTAATTATAACATTACCAGAAAAATCTCCATTATGATGAAAACAATATCCATTTGAACTAGAAAAAGTATGCATATAATATTTCTCCTTATATTATCCAATAGCAAATGAACAAAGATGTTTTACACATTCAGGTTCATCAATTTCAAAATATCCATTCTTCTTTTGGTCGTATTTAAAAAATTGGCGGTTCATTGTATCATTAGAAATACCTTCATAGTATTCTTCCAAAACCGCGTAATTATAAATAGTCTCCCAAAGATCAGTACGATTTTCATGAAGGGTATTAAGAGCGTCTTGTTTGTTAGAATAAAATCCCCAACAACGCTGATCGCCAAAATCAGTATAAAATTGTTCGCTAGGTCCAATTCTTTCCATTACAGTAATAAACCAATAAGATTGTTTCATATATCCTCCATAAAATAAATTAAAACTAGACACTTTAAAAGAAAAATGTTGGATTTGAACCAACTACATCCAGATTACAAAGTCAGGCGCTCTACCATATGAGCTAAATTCTCTTTTTAAAGAAGTTTGCTGCAAGTGCCTAAAATGGTACTCCCCCTCGGATTCGAACCGAGATCGTACGCTAATCTGGCGCCTTATGCCGGGCATAAACCGGTTGCACTACCGTTGTGCTAGGGGAGCATATAATAGCAGTTATAAAACAGAACCAATGTATACATTAATTCCTAGAACTGACCTGCTACAGTTTATATATCTTAAATATATCATTAATTATCCCGCATTATAAGAATATAAAATGATTTTTACTTGATTAAAATCTGCTTTACCAATTTTAGTTACCTTTAGAGAATTAGGATCTTGTACCCAATCACTGATATAAGGATAATCAAAATTATAATATAAATTATCGTCAAATTTGCCATCATATGTTGGATTCATAACTCTGGCTTGATTTTCAGATTCTGCTACACAAACAAAACCAATATATTGATCATAACCAATTTTATCTGTTCTTTCAACCAAATAAATATTCATATTTATTATCCTCTAATAAAAAAATATATGGTCCGAGTGGAGGGACTTGAACCCCCGATCTCTTGCGCCCAAAGCAAGCGCGATACCAACCTTCGCTACACCCGGATATACATACAAGACATTTTTCATTGCAGAGGGACTCGAACCCCCAATAATCCATTAATCAGACGGATGAGTTAACCATTTTCTCTATACATTAAATTGCTGTAAATGTCTTTATTATGGTACCAAGGGGCAGATTCGGACTGCCGTGACGGCATTATCAGTGCCGCATACTAGACCGCTATATGACCTCGGTATATTTCTAGGCCCATCTTTTTAGAGTATTGATCTACCAGCTGATCTATTTTCAAAATTAATGGCTTGAAAAGTTGGAATCGAACCAACGACATATACTTTGTTAAGTATGATTGCTGTATAGGCCTATTATGGCATCTCCCAAAGGACTCGAACCTTCATCAACGGCTTCGTAGGCCGCTACTCTCTCCATTGAGCTAAGGAGATATATGGCACCCCGGCAGGGATTCGAACCCCGAACCCACAGATTAGAAATCTGTTGCGCTATTCAATTACGCCACCAGGGCATATGGGGCGAAATACCGGATTTGAACCGATACAAACAGAACCACAATCTGTCGTGCTACCTTTACACCAATTACGCCAAATATGGCAGGACGACTAGGACTCAAACCTAGACCAACGCTTTTGGAGAGCGCTATGCTATCAATTACACCATCCCCCTATATTTTACTACTTGTAAGGTGAGTAAGCCTTCATTTTAGCAAACGTAAGTAGTCACCGCTCGCAGATAGTTATTGGCCCTATCTCAGCCACCGGACGTCATTCTAACGTTGTTCCTCCGGTCAAACTCGGTACTCTTTCTCGCAGTACGGACGGTTTCTTTTTAGGCTCCCCCAAGGCAAACAATTATTCCTTTGGCGGCCAAGGAGAATTACGATATCTCAACCCTACGCTTAACAGGCGTATGCTCTGCCTTTGAGCTACTCAGCCATAAACTATACGCTTTAATTTATAGAGGAAAGCGTTTGCAACTCCTACCTCTGTACGCCGAACATCCTATTGGAACGCTTACACCCTGCGGGACTTCTATTGTTTATTTGCCGGCAGAATTTGAACCATTAACCGTGGCGTAAGGCTTTCCATAACGTCTCCTATTGGAAAACTTTTTGAAATTATAGGAAAAAGTTAGAAGTACGACTTCTTTATGAGACTTTCAACTCCAGCATTGCTTTTACAGTAAAGCGACTGCCTACAACTCGTTTCTTATCGTGTCCACGGCACGGCTCAGTTTCGTGTGACAGGTACGAGCAATTATACCTTTAATGAACTTGACGGATTCGAACCGTCTAATTGCCTTACGAGGGTCAATTACAGATCCAGTGTAGTTCAAATAATAGAATTTAGTAGTATATCTTGGCCTTCGGTATCCTACTTGCAGTTACTTGGCTCTATCAAACCAAGCCAGGTCGTTCACACTTTTGCGCAGGGGACAGCCTAGACCTCACCAGCCCCCATTCTGTTAGAAGCACTGCGCTACTTGCCAAAGTTGATTGGGATTGGCGCCCAATAGCCTGTTGATTATAGAGCTTAGCTCCCAGCTCTATGGTCCCTCGTTGTGGAGTCGAACCACATGAGTCGTTAGACAACGGGTTTACAGCCCGCACCGCTTCCACATACGGTATACCGAGGGATATTTTAATAAAAAGGTCCATCGCCGAAGTTTCATGCCCTTGTTTAGCGCTTTTAAGGGGTCACCCAAGACCTAGCGATGCTTAACTGGGTACTGACCTTTTTATCTAAATGTAAGATAAAAGATTGAAGGTCATTGTAAAATGTCAAGTCCTCTTTTCTATCTTGATTTCTTATCTCTTTATCTTACATATATATTATATCATATTTTTTTTAAAAAATCAATTTTCAGATTTTTTAATGGAGCGGATGACGAGACTCGGACTCGCAACAGCCTGCTTGGAAGGCAGGAATTCTACCAATTGAACTACATCCGCATTTATGGCAGAAAGGGCGGGATTCGAACCCGCGGAAGAGATTTTCCCTTCACCTGCTTAGCAGGCAGGCACCTTAAACCCCTCGGTCACCTTTCTATATAAAAGGGATTTTGAAATCCCCAAAATTAGAACCAGTCAAAAAAAGAAAAGAAGGGACTAGTCTTTGTAAAAGTAGCATGAAAGCTACCATAATCTTTAAGAAACTCATTTAGAACTTTATTATAATTCTGACGAGCCTCTGCCATAGCCTCATATGCCTTTTCAACCTCTTTTGCGCGCGCGGCACGCTGTTCTGCGAGAGCCTTCTTTTTTTCTTCTGCCTCTGCTCTAGCCTTTTCCTGCGCTTCCTCTGCTTCTGCGCAGGCCTTTTCAGTGTCATAAAACTTATTCAGTTTTTCACTAAAATACTTCATTTGAAATTCCTACCTTTCAAATTAAATTTTGCGTCCTCGCCTTCTTCCTCGGGACTTGGAACCCGCATACGGTGGTTTACGCAAAATATATAAAAACTAGAGGCAAGAAAAACACATTGTAAAAATACAACTGGGTGTAAAAGAAACCTCTAGAGTAAATTCTTTTGTTCCCATACACTTTAAAATATATGAGAAAAGATGCCACCCTTCTAGCCAAGACAGCGACTCCCTAAATCTTGGTTCTCTGTTTAGAAGGTCTTAAACTTACAAAATTGACGCGTCTTTGTAAGAAGCTGTAAGGAAGCTCAAACCGCATTGCTCATTCACCCGTCAGAACTATGCTCCTAGGAGGTACTAATCGGCGTTTTCTTTTATTAGTGAAGAAACCCGTTTTCTCATAACCAAAAAAGAAAAACTTGCGGCAAAAGAGCTGATATCCGCGATACGAATTGCCGCAATTGGTGCCGGATGCGAGAATCGAACTCGCGTAGTTTTGCTTATGAGACAAAACAGGAAACCAACATCCTATCCGGTATATAGTGGTAGTTTTACGAGCTTGACCACACGCCTCGTCATTTAATAAAACATAAATGAAATTAAAAATAATAAATTCTTATCTTTATCTTACATATATATTATATCAAAAATTTTTGAAAAAATCAAATTTAAAATCAGGAATTAAAATACTTCGGGATTACGATTAAAGAAATCTAGAAGATAACCTTCATCTTCCTTGTGTTCGCAAAACAGCTCCAAATTATCGCCATCTTTAGCGAGAAGTGCGCCAATAGCTACATATTTGCTCAATTCTGATTTTAGATTATACCTATCACCAAAAGGAGAAATCAAATAAACATCTCCCTCACAACGATCTATCGCTGCTAAAAAGTCATGTAAAACTACATCATTTTTAATCTTCATTTTCTTTTTCCTCAACTCTTTATTTTCTATATATATTATACTAAATTTTTTAAATAAAATCAAATCAAATTTCTTATTTAATGTAAAAAATTAAAAGGAACTTTTATCCTAAGCGGTCCACTTAAAGATCAAAAAATTTTTTCAATCTTTCAATATTATCTTTTTCTTCTTGCGTAATAGCAGTTTGAGAAACAATAGTGGTTTCAACCTTATCCCAAGGATTAACCGTAGTAGCTTCTTTAGCTACTACAGTAGTCGGCATAGATTCTCCTACAGGATTCTTGGGACAAGTGAGAGCAATACTAATTTGAACTTGCTCTCCTCCATCATTTGCCCAAACGTAATACTTTTTATCAAATTCGCCAATATATGAAGCACCAAAAGCTTGCTTTAAGATATTTGCTACTTCTACTTTAGCATTTGCGCCACGAGCCATTTTTATTCTCCTTTCTCCTGGATTTCGTTTATACAATCATAGCAATAGAAATTTTTATTTAAATAAGTCATTTTAGATGTTAAGTAAATTTTTCCGCATCTATTACAAACAGTAGTAAAATCACTAACGCATTCTGAGCACAAAGGCTCACCGTATCCATCTTCGGCATACCATTCATTATCTTCAATTCGGCGATCACACACAGAACAGAAAATATCTGTTAAACTAGTATTCGCAATTTTATTAATACATTCCGCGCAAATAAGTTCTCCCGGATTCTTTAAGATATTTTTTCCGCAACAAGGACATCTTACTTGGCCCCCAATAAAGAATTTCGCTCTTTCTCTATCACTAGGATGTATAGGTCTTTTTATCATATAATAAGGATCAGTATAAAAATGAGAATTCAAAAGATCATTATAAAATAACGAATTTTTAGGCTCAACAATTAATTTATCCAAAGTCATCAAAGGCTCTGAGCCACCTACATAATAATATTTTTTGTTTAACAAAATATCTGTTTCTTTTGAAAATGAACTAGCAGTAGGATCTTTTATGCTTGACAAATTTTTATTTGTCCATTCGCTCCAGTGGAAAAGCCATTCTGGATATTTTAAAATATCAGATGACAAGTTATCATGAATAACAGATAAACTAGTGGTAATGTCAAAAGGATATTGGCGTCCGGCAAAAATCATATCTTGTGTTTCATTAAAAAATAGCAACATGCGCCATTTTTTATTATTCCAAGGAATACCATTAAAACGTGGAATATAGGTTTCTTTGCCGCTTTTTAAATAACAAATTACTGTGCTATGGTCTATCATATATTGTAGATTACCCGCACAATAATCACCATCAAGAGCATGACAAGAGCGCCAATTTAAGGTATTTTCACTAAGAGAAAGATAATCCAGGGGATGGACAGAGAAACACAAGTATCCTTCAATTTTTTCTTTCTGAATAAACTCACTAGCTCTATCTTGAATTTTTCGTAAAAGTTGTTTATCTTGGATAAAACGCTTAAAACTTTTTACCAACTTACTATGAGAAGGAATTACTTCTTCAGCCACTTTATTTTCATCTCTATTGGCCCATTTAACAACCTTAATATCTTTAGAGGTTTTATTATCAAAAAAATCATTTACGCCAGCTGATGAAATAAAATCATATAAGGCGCCTAAATCTGCGTCTTTCATATTAGACCATGTATAATTCTCATCAAGCCAATCCAAAAAATTTTGATACATTGTCTCTTTGTCTTTCTCTTGGAGATAAAAGGTTAAAAGTATTCCTGTTTCATAAATTAAATTACCATGAAACATTTCAATAAAATCTTCTTTATTCTTTTCCCATGTATCAATTAATTCTGAAACGTGTTCACAAGAAGTTTTTGTATTATAATCCAAAATATGTTTTACCTGTTGAGTTAATTCTGTTTTGTTCCAAATAGTCATTTTTACATTCTCCACATAAAATATCATTTAATTGTTCAGGGAAAAAGGCTTTTCCGCATCTTGGGCACCATCTAGCTATTTTTAAACAATCCCAACATAAATTTACTTTCGCACCTTTATAATAAACGGGTTCTAAAAAAGGAGTATAATGAGCGCAACAATCACACAATAACATTTCAGTCTCTATATAATCAAAACGAGAAATATTACAATTATCTTCTAATAAATTTTTGACTTTTGTTATTGTGCTATTTAAAAAATCTAATAATAAAATTTCCTGTGTAGTATGTTCATTAAAATAGCCAATAGATAAGTTAACGCCCGCTATTTTCCACTTGGGGCAAATGATACTTATATCAGTAAAAGTGCCCCAATTAGTTAAAAAATCAAAATTTTCTATGTATTTTGTAAAATCTTTGTTATCACAATCATAGAATATACAATCTTTTTCACCTTGGCGGTCAAGTTCAATAATATATTTTAAATTTTCCATTGGCGAAGAATATTTCTTAATAAAAGCTCTTGCCCCTTGGCCGCCAATCTCTTCACCGCATGTAAAAAGAATATGCGGTTTATAATTATCTGAAATAATTTTTAAGATAGCATAAACTCCAGCTCTATCATCCCCAATTCCACCTTCTGTGCTAAAAATAATTTTTGCTTCTTTATTATAAAAGATTCGAGAAGGTGGTGCAGAAAATACCGTATCTAAATGAGCGATCAATAGAATAGGAATATTACCTTTAGCATATAAAAATAATTCATTATTATCTATTTTAACATATTTGTTTTTTATATACTCATATAAATATTCTTTTAATTCTTTTTCAGTTTTTTGGACTATTTGTTTATAAAGACTAAAATCAAAGTCCATTATTCTTTCTCACTTTCTTTTATATAAATATTATACCATATTTTTTATATAAAATCAACTTTTTATTTATTTTTATATTTATTTTCTAAAGTATTAGCAAATGACATCGCTTGCGGACAATAGTGGCATTTATCTAATTGACAAATTTGTTTACAATTAAGTCTATGTTCTCCAATATCTTCCTCTAATAAAGAATTATAACAATTATTGCCTAAATCTTTTACTATGTTATTTAAACGCCCCGGCCATTCTTTTTTATCTTTATAAATATGTAATAGTGTGCGCTCAAAGATTAAAGGATTTTCTACTGAAACATCTTGAGTGCGGAACTCGCATATAGTGGCGCCATATGGCTCATAAAGATAGAGGTCTTCTGGCCGCACCCATTGGCCGTAAACACCACCGTTCTTTCTAGGAATATATTCTTCAAAAGCTTTATTTGGAGTAATCCGAATTGGAATACCAAAAGTAGCTACATCAGACATTTGGAAGAAAATTGGCATTCCTAGCCGCACATATGAAACATCCAATTCTTTTAAACATTTTAATTCAAAGAAACTATTTGCGGGAAAGGCATAAAAAAATGGCAAATCATATTGTTTACATTTTTGATATAAATAAATATCGTATAAGCAACAATATACTGTTCCTTCTATCTTTTGATTACAAGCTTTTAACATTTGCCAAGTGGTTTCAGAAATTTCATTTTCTATATCAACTACATAGTCTTTATCTGGAAATTTCTCTACCAAATCTAAAAGCATATCAATATCTTTTTGGCGCAAATAAATTTCATCTGCTTGCGCGAGCGTAGAACTGTCCTAGCCGCAAAATACACTAAATCGCATTTTATCATCCTCCTTTATAAAAATTATAACATATTTTTTTAGAAAAATCAAAAAACCTCCCCATGAAAGGGGAGGTTTTATTCCAAATAAGTTTAGATTACTCCTCAGTGACCAAAGAATAGACAGTTACCTTGTGCTTAGCGCCAGTTTCGCCAACAGTGGTGGTCTCCTTGGCGGCAACACCATCCGCAATCAGCGCAGACAGACGACTAGTCAGCTTATTAGGAGTAAGCTCATTCTGCGCGAAATCATTATCTGCATGAGCTTCCTGGATTGCAGTCAGCAGCTCATCACGGGTCTGAGGAGTCGCAGTGAGCGCATCTCGCACCCATTCTTTAATTTCGTCAGTAGCAGCACGCTTTTCCGCAGCACGCTCCTTAGCCTTGGCAGCCTTATTTTCCAGCTGCTGGATTTCACCTTCACAAAATTCGGTCAGATCATCAAAATCGAAACCTTCAACATCGTTATCAATTGCGTTAACAATCAGCTTCAGCAGAGACTCAAAACGAGACTTCTTAGTAGGGTTCTTCATGGGTTTTTCTCCTTTTTTAATTAATTATTTTTTATTATGTTTTCTTTCTTTATCTTACATATATATTTTATCAAAAATTTTTTTAAAAATCAAATCTTTATTCTTCAATAGGAATTAATTTAACAGGCTTTTCAAAAGTAGCCAAGGTGGTATCATAAGAAGAATCAGCTTTATCACTAGTGATAAATATAGTTGAAGAATTTTTATCTTTATAAATTTCTTTTATTTTATGAGGATACCATGGATAACAATCACCTTTATGAAGAAAATTTTTTATATCATTTTCTTTTGAATAACAATATTTACAAACATGAGTTGAACAAAAATAATGAACTTTTTTATTTAAAGAATATTCATCATTTTCATCCAAGATAATTTCATCTGGACTAATACAATATACTTGAGAGAAATTATCGCTAGTGTTGCGCAAAAAGCTATAACAAATTGAACAGGTTGAAAAAGAAGTTTCATAACAATTTGAACAAACATAACAATTTTCATCTTCAATATAAAAGGTATCTTCATCTTCGGAATTTAGCATTCTTCCGCAATTTTCACAATAGATAGGAGAAAAGTTTAAATTACATTCCATACATTCCAAAGTATTATTTACTTCATAAAAGTCAAAATCAACTTTTCCGCAAGTCATACATTGTGAAGGACCGCTATAAATAATTTCAAGATATTTCTCTTCTTCATCTTCGTTATAATAAGCTTTTAACAATTGCGGATTAAAACGATGAACATGATGCTCATCTAATATATAATCATTATACATAATATTTGTAATAAGATTTACGATAATATTGGCACTTTTTCCTTCATTGTCTTCGATAGGTGCGCGTTTGTTCCTAGTAAAAATAGTAGGATCATATTCCCAACCAAGATTTTGTTTAGCCAAATCCGCAATCCAGTTTACAAATAATTCTTTAACTTCGGAATAATGTTCTGGATAATCCTTAATAGATATAATGGCTTCTTTTGTTACCACAAACAAACAGCGCCATTTTTTATTAGACCATGTTGTATTATTATCAATGTAAAAGTCATCTTTTGCGCCTTTAATATAGCCCATAATGACACACGGAGAGTTCAGCATTTCGGTGGTTCCCAAACGATATTCACCGTCATTGCTCCATGACATACAACTACTCCAATTATAAGAATTATCACTCATTGTCATGAAATCTAATGGATGAATAGATAAACAAAAATCACCACTAGTTTGTCTATTATTTGTAATTTGCGAAACAAAAATTCTAAAATACTCAAATTCTTCCCAAATTGGGTCATTTTTATCAATATTTAAAGCATTAAGCAATTTACGATAAATTTTGATAATTTTTTCATTATAAGAAATTTTAATATTTTTATTATTTGTTGTTAAAGTATAAGTTGGTTCTTTGTTTACATTATTTAAAATGGTAGTATAACTAAAAAGAGAGCGGACATAAATAGGAAGATCCCAATAAAAAACATGATTTAAAGCTTTAACAATTTTATTTTGAAGATGTTTAATAAAAAACAAAGCCCTAGAATTTTTTTCAAATTCTTTCGTCATAGTGGAAATAGTCTTATTATAAAGCACTCTTTTCTTAATAAGACAAGTATTATTGCCCAACAGTTTATATAAATATTGTTCTTTGGCATTTGACCAAGTTTTAAGCAATTCTTGAGAAGGCATAAAACATTCACTATCATAATTGCTTACATGAAGATTACGCCACTTATCAATCATACTATATTCTTTGTCAGTTAAAGAAATCATTAATATACTTCCTTTATTTTTTCTATATATATTATAATATATATTTTATTAAAAAGCAAATAAAAAATCTCATTTTATAAGAGTAAAATGAGATTTTTTATTTATCTTTCCAGTTTACGATTTTATTTCGTAATTACGATTCGTTAAATATTCTTTTTACTTCACGACGGAAATTCCAAGACAACGAGTAAGCCAAGTTTGCTTAGTATTCTGATATTCCTTATGGTCTTTAATACCCGCAGTCATGTGATAAGTCACGTTAGGAGTAAGAGTCCGAGAAGTAGTTGCCCATACAAAAACATTTTTGTCCGCATCTTCCATCGTGTGAATATTAGAAATACCATAAGCGCTTTCAACTTGGACAACCTTTTTTACGGTAAGGTCTAACTGATAACGAGTGCCAAGGGTGCCGAAGTATTGAGAAGGAGAGGGATCAAAAATGATTTCATCGACAATTTTTCTAATCTGGTCTTCGGGAAGAATAGTTTCATCATCTTTGCTGATTTTTTCCCAATAGAGCTTAACAGGTTCAATCCCTTCGGGAATATTAGAAGGCAATTCTTCTTCTGATACAAAATACCAGCCCCAGTGGCGAGCATATCTTGCGGAAGACATTTTAAACCAATCTTTATGCGGATAAGTGTCACCTTTAAAGATTGTAATATAACCCTTGCTAAAACCAAGAACTTCCTTCAAAGGATGATGTTTTTCGTTTTCTACGGGCTTTTCTCCATACATTTTACAATATTCACGTTCGCTATACCAACGCACGGTTTTAATGGTGCCAGTAGCAGTTTTTACCTTTACATAATATTTATTATTGGCGGCAAAGGGTTCTCCGATTTGTTCAAGAGTCTGATAAGATTTGGCAACCATATTTATTAATTCCTTTCCTTTATTTTCTATATATATTATAATATATTTTTTTAAAAAAATCAAAATAAAAAAGACGGAAGATATTGTTCTTCCGTCTTTTTGTTTATATGTTAAAATGTAATTGTCCCTCTAAACTATCATTTACTTCTTTTCTTTCAAGAATTTCATCCAATTTAGCGTTGCGGGCATGGGTATCTGCGAATGTAAAAGTGGTTGCTTCCGCATCTCCGCACATTATAATATTTAGTTCTGTTGGTCTTTCTTTACTAATACTAACTCCCGCAATATTAAAATGCGGAATAAAATAAATGTAATCATCTTGTTCAAGTCTAATCCATTTTTCCATTTTTATTTACTCCTTATAATTAATACACTGTTTTGTGATGCGTTCTGCGTGTTTTGGATCAAAGTTAATATAGTCATGCCAGACATAAAAATTATCATAATCCAAATGGTCAAAATCTGTGGGGATATAAGGACCAGCCACATCGTAGAGAACTTTATCTATTTCAGTAATAAAATGATTATTTACATTATCATACCAAATGACTGGTCGGTGATCTTTAAAGCGATTGGAAAGGATGACCGCAAACCAATAGCAAGCGCCATTGAGAAAATGGTCTTCAATATCAAAATATGATACGTCAGAAGCGGAAGTAAATTTGTGAATAAAATCAATTACTTCTTGATTGACTGTAATTTTATTTCTGGCGGCAAAAGAGGTTTTATAATAATCCTTCCAATCTGTGTAGAAACGGTAGCGAGACATAAGCTTCCTCCAATTGATTTTGTTAAAATTTTATGATATAATATTTATAGAAATAATATAAAGGATGGTACTATATTATGTAGATGCTAGAAGATTTTTGTTTAAGTATTATGGCGGGAATATTAATTGGTATAGCCTGTTATGCGAATTTGCTATATGGCGGCGTTTTAGGTGCTTTTCTTTTCTCTTTTGGTCTTATTGTAATTGTTTATTTTAGATTTTATCTATATACTGGAGCTATTGGAAAAGTATTCGATGATAATGGACCAAAAGTATGGGAATTGGTAATTTTTTGGATTGGAAATTTCTTGGGGATTTGTTTCTTTGCGGCCGCAGTTGATTCTGTGATTGTTTCTTCTGCTGCTATTTTAGTTGTTGAGAAATACGCGGCGCTGGGGTTTTTGCGATTGGTTGGTTTAAGTATCTTTTGCGGCATGGCAGTATTTTTCGCTGTCTCAGGCGAAAAGAATATATTTAAGATTATTTTGTGTGTAATGATATTCGTGTTATGCGGATTTCCGCACTGTATAGCGACTATGGGCTACATCGTTTTTGCGAATGGGGTTTGGCCGCATTTTTGGATTTTAATTCCTATTACTATTGGTAATAGCGCAGGGGCTTTATTAGCTAGATTATGTTTATGATTTAGAACATTAGAGTAATAAGATAAATAAGATATAAAATTTGTGGTGCGTAAATATCTAGATGATATTTGTAATAGATATTACCGATTGCGTTAGCTATTAACCGCATTGTTGGTTTTCTCCTTTTTTTATTTTTTCTATAAATATTATAGCATATTTTTTATTAAAAATCAATTTTAAGATTTTTAATTAAAATGGTAATTTGTGATAGTCACTGATAAAAGTGGTAAAAATTTTAGGCAATTTTTGATAGTTACCGATAAAAATGGTAAAATTGGATAGTTACTATTAAAGTGGTAATTTTTGATAGAGACTTATTAAAATGGTAATTTAGGAAAAAAATATTAAAATTTTTGGTATTTTTTAGATAAAGTATTAAAAGTAATTTTTATATATAGTAGAAGGAGGGAAGTATAATGGAATAGAAACGTTTTCCTGCGGATACTGTATTAAGTTATTAGACTTTTTTAAATGATAAGAAGATAAACGGAGAATTATATGCTTTGATGTAGAGATATAGTAAATATGAAGTGTTGGATAAGGATAAAAATAAATTTAGAACTTATGTAATGAAAAAAGATTTACCTTCATAGAAGGTTATTATGGAAGCATTAGATATAAAAAGTCCAAAGACTCTTAAAGCGCATATAAATTATTTATTAGAGTAGGGATATATTGTTGAGGGAGATAAGTGTTATGATTTGCCTGAAAAAGAAGATATTTATTTTTTAATACCTTTAGAAACTTTGTAGTATTTAAATGATAATTGTAAAGAGCATGTTATAAAGATATATATTTATTTAGGATAGCGATATAAAATGGTTGAAAAAGAAGATAGAGATTATGTTTTTACTTTAGAAGAAATAGGGGAGCATATTGGAATTGCGGTTAAAAATCATAGTGCGGGTTATAGAGTTGTAAAAAATGCTTTGGATTTGTTGTAGAATAGTGGCTTAATAGATTATGTGGGATATTTTGATGGAGTTTCTTAGAAGAAGAAGCTGCGTGAATTCAGTTTTGAGTATCACAAAAATGGATGTAAAAACATTTAAAGTGGTAAAAATGGATAGATTATCTAAGTATAGAGATTTTTTACTTTTCTTATTTCGGAACCTTCGGTTCCTCAATAGAAAAGTAAAAAATCTAGGGTGGGCTAAAAAGCCCACCCTTACTGTGCTGAAACTAGGGGGAGGAATAATGAAATGAAAATAGGGGGTAGAATGGTTTGAAAAAATGAAATGAAAAAGTGTTCAAGGAACGAATTGAAAAATGAAATGAAAAGAAAGATTTCAAAAATTGAGATAAAAAAATAAACAGCTAAGCAGCTGTTTTAGTTGAAAATATAAATTTTTTTGGTAAAATATATATGGAAAATGAAATATATGAAAAAGTTTTTATATATATTTAAATAAGAATATGAATAAATGAATGAGATTATATAAATATATATATGGTATAAAAAAATAAAAAGTTATAATTATTAAAATATTTTAATATCTTTTGTAGTAGGGAAATTAAAATATTAAAATATTTTAATTATAAGAATAATTTAAAGAAATATAAAAGATTACTAATATGAAAGAAAGGAGTAGGGAGTAAAAGTTAAGTATTATTTAGTAAATAATAATTTGTATGGTAATTTATTACTAGGTAAAACTATTTAGTAAAATATTAAGTAAAAATGTTTAGTGAATTATTTAGTAAAATAATAAACATTTTACTAAATTTATGGATTTTATTAAAATTAGTTGTAAAATTTATTAAAATATTTAGTAAAAACTTAATAAAATTTAGTAGATTTTAGTAAAATTTATTGAAAATTTAGTAAAATTGTAAAATTATTTGTGAAATTATTCACTAAATTTTTGTAAAATATTAAAGTTGTAAAATCATAAAATTATAAAATTGTGAGAGTGGGGTGCCCCGCCCATCCGATTGCCCCAATCGCTTACCTCGTAATCGTTACCGAACACTTTTTCAAGAACTTTTCCAATCGGTTTTAAAAAAGTGAGGCCCAAGTCAGAGCCCCACTTCTCAAACCATCCATAACCACAGCTAGGAAGAGTTCTACGCCCATTTTTTCTAATCTTTTATAAACTTTGTCAAGCTACAAATTTTTGAGGCTCAAAATGCCGAATTTCAAATAAATTTGCTAATGGTTTTAAGGAAATCCGCCAATACCTCATCATCACTCTTTGCCCTCTTACAAGAGCATTTATAGGTCTGGTCCTGTTCTTGAGCAGAGAAAAGACTACCCATTGCCTCAACTAGGTCAAGAGATTCTGCAACGCCTTCATTAAAATCATTCTTGACGAAAACAAAAGAATCCATTCCGATCGCATCACAGTATTCCCGCAACGCTTCGCTATACTTTTCCGCGAACTTCTTCCGTGCGGCATTCTTCTTTTCTTCTTTCTCCTGGGCAGCACGTTTGGCCGCCATAGCTTCATTGTGCTCCTTTTCAGCGCGTTCAAGGTCTTTTGACATCTGGGCTGCCAAGTCCTCCGCCTTAACACCTTTGCGCAACTGAGCCAACAATTCAGAATAAAAATCCATATTTTTTACCTTCTTTTCTTATTTTCTATATATATTTTATCAAAAATTTTTATAAAAATCAACTTTTTCAGCTATTGGATGAATTATTTTCAATTTTTTATTTGATTTATTTAATTTTTTATGTTATAATATATGGGGGAACAGCTTTTACATAAATATATGAATATTTAGCATAAAAAATTGCGTGAAATGGGCCAAACAATCGGAACTTTCAGGTGATAATGCGGCCATATGCGAACATGCGATTGGCCCAATCGGGTGTAAGCTCAACTTGTAATTTCGGGAAAACGCATATGCGTTCTCACTTTCAACATTTTGTGCGGCCATATGGTAAGAGGTTGCGTGCGCGGGATTTCGGGCCTTCGCCTGCGTCTGCGGCCCGATGAGTTGACATAATTCGGGATTATGTAGACCGGCCCCTAAATGAGAATATAGACAATTACAAATCAGAGGTGGCTTCTCAGTCCAAAAACGGCGCGCTACGATAGAAAGCGCGCCGGCCAAAAAATTTTGGGAAATTGAGCTAAATTTAGATAAATTTATATTTTGGTCAATAAATGCTAGTGGCCTTAGTCTGCGGAAATTCGAGACTACACGAGCAGTCCCGGCGCTTGCGGTTAGCACCAATCAGTGGGTAATTTGCCGCAAAAATCACGCAATACGCATTTGCCGCAATCTTCAGCATTCAAACAAGTAGCTAACAATTGAAGCAAAGCTTTCACCAATTCACTAGGCATTTATAAATTCACCTCAACTTTATTTATTTTCTATATATATTATACAAAAAATTTTTATAAAAATCAAATGAGGGGCGCTAGCCCCTCATTAAGCATGATAGATTTTACCATCTACTACATAGATGATAGACTCTATTCCATCATAGTCGTGGATTTCCCAGTCGGTAGTATTGTCCGGGATTTCTACCACATGTAATTCCGCGTAATCACCATTTGCGTCTTTCCCAAGAGTTTCAACAACTTTTACGAGATTAGGATTATAGCGGGCAAGCTCATCGGCGTCCCAGTAATCCGCCAGACCAAGCTTTTCTGCCGCAACCTCAGATACCTCAAAACCACCAAAGCACTTATTGAGAACAAACTTCATTTTTATTATCTCCTTTCATTTGCGCACGAATATAATTGATTTCTTCTTCTGTTAAACTTTCATATTCTTCTTTGACTTCTAGGTCTTGACAATAAGGTGGATAAAATACATCTGGATACGTTACCATCCAAATGGTTAACCGATGAAATTTGGTCCTCATTTTTATTGTCTCCTTTCATTTGGTATCTTAATTATACCACGCGGAAGGGCTTTTGTCAAGCCCTTTTCCGCAAAATCTCAAAAATTTTTTCAGGAGTATACGCTGTGCCAGTCCAATCTTTGCGGACGGCCTCGCAATCGTCAAAGAGAATGTCTTCGTCAGATGCGAATAATTCTTTAGGATAGCCATAGGGAACAATATGGATTTCATTGAACCTAACGCTAGGGAGATGTTTCCGCAACCATTTTCTTTTAGCTTCCATTACATCTTGATTGTAAGTAGCGCTTCCGCCCTTGCTAGTCCAAGAGATAATACCAATGTTAATTCCGGAGCGCTGGGCCGCATTAAGTAGGCGGGCCAAGGTGGCGAAGTGAAGCAAAGGCTTTGCGTCAATATAGGGGCTGGGGTCACTGTTCCGCAATTTCGGGAGCCAGTTTTCTACACCATAGAGATCAGCGATTGTGCCGTCCATGTCAAAGTAAATAGTCATTTTTTTCTCCTTTCTTTTGGAGAGTTTCTCCCTCTCTGTGATTGTATTATATCATATCTTGAACTATTTGTCAAGTATTTTTTTAAGTAACCCCCTCAAAAAAGTCTCTTGCCGTGGCGCTCACTACGACCTAATAAAGTGTATCTGTTGCCCTTGGCTCACCTTTTTCTGTTGGGGGGAGTATCCTTCCCATTCTTGCCCCGCCAGGGAAATACTCAAAAGGCGTGCGGGCTACTTTCTTAAATCTAAAAGTAATAAAACTTTACCTGCTTTATCCGCTTTTTCAGTGTTTGAAAAATGGTTTGGGGGCAACATTATCCATAAAATGTCATCCAATCTGCTTTTTTGATACTCGCAGGAGCAGATGGGTTCAACCTCCACAGTCCCAAGTTCATGGCGCCCTTCCCTCGGAACAATTGTATTATAGCATATGGGGATGAAAATGTCAAGTGTTTTGGGAAAAATTTTTGAAAGAATTTTTATTCACTTTTGCGGATAAAAATACATAATTTATTGGTTTACATAAAATTCCGGTCGCTTGCGTTGTAAGCGACCGGCCCAGCTTTTGTGTAAAATGACGAAAAATCACCCTGTATCTCTACAAGGTGATTTCCGCATAGGGAGAGGGAGTGTTGAAATAATATTCAGCGCAAGTGAAAAAATATTCAGTCGGAATATCCATGTCAAAAAATCGGTCATTCTTGTGAAAGACTTCGGGATAGTCTCTAATAAAGCAGGCCCGTAAATAACTCTCTAGGCCCTCGGCAGGCAGGTCTCCGCAATCCACAATTCCGCAAATCTTAACCTTGACAATTGGAAAACCGGTTTTCTGATAGCTTGCGATTTCTTGCTTTAAGCGGTCTAGGCAAGAATTAACAGTTGTTCCAATCTTTGTGAAAAGCGGTTTATTTGCGTCATTATAAAACTTGAAGAAATAGCACTTCTGACTCTTTTTCTTGCTATCCTTGCCTTGTGCGGTTTTCTCATATTTGATAACCACATTTCCCCAATTAATGAGAAAATCATCAAATTTGCTTGTTCTTCTGCGGTTGGTCTTGGGAGGCGTTTCCGCGTATGCGGTCTTGGCTTCATTCATGAGATACTTATAGCCGCAATAGTCGGCAATAGTGGAAGCCTTTACGCCGATTTCTTCCGCGATTTCCGCGTAACTTTTTTCTTCAACAAAACGAAGATACAGAGCCTTTAAGACTCTTTCCTTTTTACTATCAGTCATTTTTTCTCCTTTTGGTGCGTCCCCCGCTATTTCTTCGGGGGACGCTTTTCCACAAGTGTTAGCTCAAAACGCTTTTCACCAACAGCAAAAGCAATCATGCGGTTTTTGTTAGTGATTTCTACGTTTTCGGGTTGGAATGTCGCTTTTTCGGCCATCAAAGTTGCGATTTCTGCGACAATTGCTTCTTTCAGTTCGTTGGGCTTGCGCTCTCGGTGAACATCACTTTTGCGCTTATGCGTATCTACGTTAGCATATTTTTTAGCTCGCTTTTCTTCTTCGGGTGAGAAGTCAAAGTAAACACGCTTGCCGGAGTCAATTGCTTCATCCTCTTGGATAATATCAATTGCTTCTTCCCTAGAGCAATCAAGTGATTTCATCAATTCCGCAATCCGTCTTTCCTTTTGATTTGCGGTCATAGGTGTTTCCCCCTTTCGTTGGTTTTATTATAGCACCTTTTCCGCCATTTGTCAAGAGGTTTTTCAGATTTTTTGTGGGGAGGCTTACGCCTCCACCACAATCTGATAGAAGATATGATTCTTGCTCACAACCCTAGCCACCTTATTATCAGCGACAAGGTCCCTCATAAGGAAAGTCACCTTCGGGCCAGTCAGCCCAGCATCGGGAATGAGAACCTTTGCGATTGTGTCGGAGGAGTAAAGAGTCTCCGGCTCCATAGCAGAGAGAATATCCGCACGAAGGCCAGCGTCTGTTTCTCTCTTTGCGGTCTGGGCCTTGGTAGGCTTACGCTCCGCAGAATTACGTCTAATGGTCACATCACGAAGCTGGACAAGCTTCTCCTGGACTTCGCCCTCAGTGCGGTCAATGGCAACATTCAGAGCGTCCACATAGGTCATCTTCTTAGTAGCAGTAGTCATAGTATCAATTCCTTTCTGGTTTATTGGGTTTTCCTTCCCTTGATTACGCTCTTATTATAACATACTTTTTGAAGTTTGTCAAGAGGGAATTTCAAATTTCTTTGAAATTTTTTAGCAATACGCGAGAAGTCCTGTCGCCTATCTTCTTATTTTACCGAGGCGCGACCATCGGAAGGAATTTGCCGCGCCCTCTTGACATTGCTATTATAGCACATTTTGTGCTGTTCGTCAAGGGGTTTCTGAAAAAAATCTCTAGAAAATTTTTTTCATCCTCGTGCGTTCCTATGAGAGTCATCTATCTCAATCTTATAACCGCTTTAGGTCTATTGCGACTTCCAACCGCCGCCCCACACCAAAGAAGTGGCTCAGAGGTATCTCCCCTTGACATTGACATTATAGCACATTGTGTGCTATTTGTCAAGGGGTTTTTCAAAAAATTTTTGAAAAAGTTTTTTCGTTACCGAGTATCCAAAACCAAGAGAGCCCTTTGGGACTTTTATCTCTTGCCCCTTGACATTGATAGTATAGCACATTTACATCCAAAAGTCAAGAAGTATTTTTATACATTTTAATGAATATTCATACGTTCATCAAAACGCACAATTCCGGGAGAAAAAATAATTGAAAATTTGTTGATTTTGCCTATTGACAAAAAGCTGAGGGTGTGGTATAATGGAATTTCCGGCCGCCCCGCGTGTAAGCGGCCGGTCGATGAATATTTATACATTTTTATGTATAAATATTCAACGCATACAAAATGAATGAATATTCACCAGAGTGAATATTCATTCGTTGACTATTCGGATTTTGCGGGGCGGTGTTTGGTGAGTTTCAGCGTATAGGTCGCGCCATCAAACGCGAATAGGATTTCCGTTTCAGTTTTCATTTCCAAGACTTCTGCCCCGGCACCCTCAAGCGGTATCCTACAAAGGTTCAAAATGCGCTTTTTCGTTTTATCAACTTTTCGCTCACGCTTTACCGGTGTAGCCTGCTTGCGCTCTGCGCGTCTCGCCTTTTTTGCGCCAGCTTTGCGGTCTTCGGGCAACTCATAAAGTTTTGCGCCTCGGTCGATTTCTTTGTCTTCCTCAATGATTTCTAGGGCTTCCGCTTCGCTAATGTTCAGCGTATCCATGAGCTTTTTAACCTGTGCGGTCATGGGTTAATCACTCCTTTTTTGAGTAGGGCGGGGATTGCTCCCCGCCCCTTGGGGAATTACGCAAGGGAGTAATAAACCTTGCGCTTATCGGTGGTCTTGCTCACCTTGCCCTCGGCAACCAGTCCCCGCATAAGGTAGGAAACCTTGGGCGCAGACAGACCAAGAGAAACCACAGTCGGCAGATTCTTTGCGATTTCATCAGACGAATACAGGGTACCGGGCTCCATCTCGGAAAGGATAGCGGAGCGGATTTCGGCGTCCTGCGCCTTCTGTTCTACCTGCTTCTTGGTGGGCTTGCGCTCGGCAGTGTTGCGCTTGATGGTCTGGTCACGAAGCTGAATCAGCTTCTCCTGAACCTCATCGGAGGTCACAGCAATGGCGGCATTCAGAGCGTCAACGTAGGTCATCTTCTTGGTGGAATTAGTCATGGTATCAAATCCTTTCTTGCGGTAGGTCGCAACCCATTTTTTTATTTTTTGTTTTATCCCCTTGGGACACCCTTATTATATCATATCCAAATCAGCTTGTCAAGTGTTTTTTTCACTTTTTTCAAACTTTTTTGGTTTTTCGGGGTTTCCCTTTGGAGTGTCTTTATTATAGCAAATTTTTCCGCATTTGTCAAGAACTTTTTTTATTTTTTTTGAGGAATTATGGGGAGTTATGCTCCCCATAATTCAATAATGTATCGCTTAATTCGCTCTTCTTCTGGCTCAGGCACTTTTACACTTGAAAACTCTTTCTGAAAAACGCCTTTGCGCATCGGCTTTTTCTGTTTGATACAATAGGCGAGAATTTCCTTTTCAATTAGCACATCTTCAAGCCCTGTGTGATTTTCTACAAAATCGGGGTTTTTAGTAATGTATCTGTAAAGGATTTCTGCGGTCTTGCGAGGATTGCCATTTTTCAGTAAATAGTCATGCTCTGCGCAAAAATGCTTGTATGTCGGCATTTTACACATAACATCTTGCGCCATTCTCATTGTGTCCCAAATCTCAAACCCATAAGGGAAAAAGTATCTGTATTTGCTCCCAGTCAAAAAGCGTTGAGTGGTATTCAAAGCGTTCAAATCAAATCTTGCGTTATGAGCGCAAACAGTATTACAATTGAAACGCTTACAATCACGGATGAAAATTTGTCTCGCATACTTGAAAGAAATGATTTTCCGCTTTCCGCTTTCTATATCTTCCAAATACTGAGGAATTTTTTCCGCATAATAGGCGGTCTGCATTAGGTCGTGTTCCTTACAAAAAATATCAGAGATAAGATAGGAACGTGAACAATACACATTTCCTCTTTTGTCTACAATAGCCCATCCCAAGTCATATACTAGGCTATCTTCAAGTCCATTTGCCGTCTCGGTGTCAAGGACGGCAATATACTTTTTTCTGCGGTCAATGGTCATTTTTAATTCCTTTCTGCGGTGGGGTGTATCTTCATTTCCCCATCAGCGCAAGGCTATTATATCATACTTGGCCGAGAATGTCAAGCACTTTTTTCGAATTTATAAATATTCATTCGGTTGTATATTTATTCATCGTTTTGTGCGGAAAAGTTGGGAATTGTGCAACATACACAATTCCGGGATTTTTAGAGACTGAAAATTTGTGTAAATTGCCTATTGACAAATTCTGAATGATGTGGTATAATGAAAATTTCGCCCGCCATGTCCCATGGCGGGCCGATGAAAACTAAAGGGAGTGAGCGCACTCACCCCCTTAATCAAATTCAAAGTTGTCCCAATCTTCGACATAAACCTCCGAATACTCAGGGTTTTCATAGTATTTAGGAACGATACCCGCATCTCGCAGCTCAGAAAATGCATGACGGAAGTTGTCAATGAGTTTTTGACGCTTAATTCTTCTGCGTCGTTGCTGTTCTTCATAAAAAATGTTGATAGTGGCCACAATTTCTTCATCAGCCATGGCAGAAGCCATTTTTTCAAAATCCATTTTTTTTATCTCCTTTGTTTTTGTATCTACATTATAACACATCAAAATCATTTTGTCAAGCGTTTTTTGAAAAATTTTTTGTTTAGGCGCGAACCCCTTAGGGGTTCAGCGCCATCATATCTTCGGCATAGCGTCCGGGTTCAAAACATTTTGCCTCGTCAATTAGTGAACCAAAAACATCGGGGTAAGCGTCAACCTCAAAATCTTCATGGTGAGTATCGGCTTTGAAAAGTTCTTCGGCAATGGCGCAGGCTTCTTCATAGGTTTCAGCTTCCACATTTTGATAGATGGTAACTCTTGTTTCCCAAAGCATTTTTATTATCTCCTTTCTTTTGTATCTACATTATATCATACTTTTAATCATTTGTCAAGAGTTCTTTTGAAAATTTCTCTTGTTCCATTTCTCCAAACAGAAAAATCATCCATTTTGGCTTTTTCTGCTTTTTCATAGGAAGAATAAACACCTAAGATTTGAGTTGCTCCGCTTTCCCAAGTTTCTACTACGACATAAACAGTCATTTTTTTATCTCCTTTGCTTTTGTATCTGTATTATAGCACATTTTTTGCCTCTGTCAAGTAGAATTTTCATTTTCTTCCCAATACGCAGGCGCGCTTTCTACATCTTGTCCACAATTAGGATAAAAAGGACAGTTGACACATTCAGAAAAAGGAATATTTTCACAAGCCTCTCGCATCAGGTATAAACCCTCTCGCATCTGTTCAATATACTTTTGATTAAGCATTTTAGTAGCTCCTTTCTTTTTTGTATCTACATTATATCACACAAAGTATTATTTGTCAAGAGTTTTTTTGAAAAAAGGGAGGAAATTTTATCCTCCCATCATTTCCTTATACTTATTTTTTCTTTTCTTTTTAAAGGTTTTGGCATCAAATTCTTTGGCTTCATAAAAGTCAAAATAAAGTCTTTCTCCGAATTCAAATTCCTGATATTTAAAATATGAATGATGCTTCATTGCTTCTTCAAGAGAGGGATAAATATAGCTAACATCAGTGTCTTCCCCGAAGCCGTCAACCCATTCCAAAATAGCAATCATTTTTGTTATTCTCCTTTCGTTTCTTTCTGGGTGTATTATAGCACACTTTTCCACCTTTGTCAAGCATTTTTTTAATTTTGGTGAGGATTTTTTAATCCTCACCAAAACCATAAACGATATTGCCAGAACTAGTGAACAGAAGAACGCCAAAGGGGCAAGGGTCGTTCTCATCAACAGGCTCTTCCCACCAGTAAATTGCTTTACGGCGCGCTTTTGCGGCATCAATGAAGTGCTCAAACTCTTTACGCGCAACCTCACGTCCATCGGTGAGGTCATAGACGGCAACAATAAAATTAACAGTAGGCATGATATTGATTCCTTTCTTTGTTTTTTGTGATTACATTATATCACATTTTTTCGTTCTTGTCAAGGGTTTTCTATTTCTTTTTTTCTATGTTTTTCATGACGCTTAAAAGAACCTTTACCCTTTTTTGCGCGAACAGTAGAACCTCTGCGCCTAAAGGCTAGGTAATCTTGAAGCTCTTGTCCGCTTTTCTTTAGGTATTCTTTATTCATTTCTTATTACCTCTCTCATTTGGTAGCTTTATTATAGCATCATTCATACAAAAAGTCAAGATATTTTTCAGCGTAGGTATAAATTTTTGCCGCGATTTTTCTTGGTAAAATATAATAGCAGAAGTGGCCATTCTCTTTAGAAAAAGTGCCACGCCAGCCGAAAAACCAATTCCACCAAAAGGGTTTAGCTTCGCAATACAGCTCAGCCAATTTTACAAGCGGCATTTCATAATCATCATAACGGATTTTTGTGTAGTTAAAAAGAGTATACATGATATTAGTTCCTTTCTTTTTGTGATTATAGTATAGCATAGATTAAGGTCTTTGTCAAGTGTTTTTAGGAAAAAATTTCAAAGAATTTTTATTCAATTTTTTGTATAAAAATTTACTAATAGTCTATTGGTGTAGAATTTCCTCGCGCCTGGTCCGTAGGCGCGAGGGTCAAAGGAAAAGGTGGTTTAAAAAATGGGGCAGCTTGGTAGAAAGGTAGACCAAACTGCCCCGGGGCCAAAAGGAAGGAGAACAACAAAGGAAACGTGTGGTGCGTCCGGGGAGATTCGAACTCCCGACCCACAGATTAAAAGTCTGTTGCTCTACCATCTGAGCTACGGGCGCATTTCTCTTACCTTCTATATATATTATAGCAAATTTTTTTCAAAAAGTCAAGTAGAAATTTCAAAAAATGAAACGAATTTTCTGGAAGATTTGGAGTGAAAAATCACTCCAAATCATCATCATTCAAGAAAGCCCTCATGGGTGAAATGAAAAGTTCTTTCATTCTCTTAATATAGAGCTGGATAATCCTGTCAACTGTTTCCTCAGGAGTGAGAGCAGAGACATCCTCTTCATCCCAAGGGAACTGATAAGTTTCTACATATCCATTTTCAGAACCGCTAGTATATTCGTGGCAGGCGACATCTCCGATTGTCCAAGGGAAACGGATTTGTGCCCCACCCCAGCAATCATTAACTTCATTAGGGATACCATAAAAGTCCAGCTTGTCAGACATGGCGGCGATACGCTCGTTGTAAGTATTCATTGTTGTTGTCTCCTTTGTTTTATTTTGTATCTTAATTATACACCATCTTTTGCGACTTGTCAAGGGGTTTTCAAAAAGTTTTTTAATTATTTTTTGCGGGTTCGATATTCATAGCACAAAAATAGGGTCTTGCTCCTGCGGCCTCACAGATTTTTTCCCACTGATAATACAGATGACTAAATTCTGCTTCTGCTTCTTCTTCACTATTGGCTTTAATTTTAAGCCAGCTATCAAAGTCTACATAATAAGTTTTCATTAACTTCTTTCCCCTTTCATCGCCGCGGCAAAGTCAAGAAATTTTGCCACAAAAACGTCATCTTCCAAGTAAAAGGGGTCTGCTCCATACCACAGTGCGAAGTTGGACATAAGCTGCATGAAGCGCAGGTCGGGGAAATCCTCACGCCATACACGCTGTATAACAGAACTAACAGACACAATTCTACCAGGATTTCTCATTTTTCTATCTCTCATTTTTTTATCTCCTTTCATTTTCTATAATTATTATACCATAATTTTTCCAAAAAGTCAAGAAGTTTTTTTATTTTTTTTATTTTTATGATTGGGAAGCTTAAAGCTTCCCAATCAATTCAGGCTCGTGTGCTTCATTCCGCCAAGAGTCAGGCCACTGTTTGTACAGCTCTTTACTTCCCCTATGGTAGACATAATAATAGCCATCACCACCACAGGGATAAATCAAAAAACGGTCTCCCAGTAAATTGACGCTAATGCTATTGATAAGCTCCATATCTTTAGTTAAAACTGTAAAGGTGTCAAGAACTTTCGTAAAATCGCTAGGCCACATTGTTTTATTCTCCTTTCTGTTGGTAGCTTTATTATAGCATATTTCTTTTGGTTTGTCAAGAACTTTTTTGGTAGCTGGACACTTTTTAATAAGTGTCCAGCCCCATCATTTCAGCGGTTGCGTAGCTTACCCGACCATAGCATTCAAGATTGACATCGGGGAAATTTTCCTTTGCGATGCGCAGGGCTTCTGCTTTTGCGCGGTCCATAGCCTCGTATACTTCAACGAAGAATTCCTCTCCGTCCAGCTCGCTGTCCTCATCCTCTATTGCGAACCACCAGGTTGTGCGTCTCATAGTGTTTAGCTCCTTTCCTTTTGTGATTATAGTATACCACATTTTTTGCGATTTGTCAAGAGGTTTATGGGAGAAAATTAAAAAAATTTTTGGCGCTAGCTTTCAACGCGGAAATTTGCAGACAGAGGTTCCACCGAAAATGCCGCGCGTTTCGCTTGATAACGCGCGGCTCAAAAAACCGATGACCGCCTCAGCAGTCATCGGTATAGCACCCCAGATAGGGGTCAAAGCCCATATCCTCATTGAACGAGGGCTCAGAGAGGTGGGAGTCGGGGCACTCATCACCATAGGGACAGAGATCACAAATGCCATCACATTCATCATTCTCTTCGTTGGTGTGCCAACCATCGGCGACATTGTCCCGATAGTTCCAGACCACTTCACCAGTAGTCGCATCAACTACTGTCACATCGGTGGCGAAAGTAACTTTGTGCTGGAACTGGTCGCCAATGTGGAGCGCGCAGGTGATAATTACATCAAGATTGACAACAGTTGCGTCAAATTCCGCAACAGGGGTATCGCTAGGAAGAACGTAAATGTAATGAGAAGGGTATTCCATTTTTTATCTCCTTTCCTTTTGTATCTTTATTATAGCACACTTTTGGTCAGTTGTCAAGAGTTTTTTTAAAAAAAAAGGAAGATTTTTCAATCTTCCTTATAAGTGAGGTTCATTAAATTTTCTTCTCTGCCATCACGAGTATCAACTAAATAGATACCCAGCGTTTCACATTCTTCTAGCGCCGCCCAGAGTCTCTGAATAGCGTGTTCCTTAATTTCTTCGTAAGTTTTCATTTTTATTATCTCCTTCCCTCTTTCTGATGTTATTATAGCACATAGTTTTAGGATTGTCAAGAGTTTTTTTGAAAAAATTGCGGTCGGGTTAAAAGCGGAGTTACCCTCCGCTTATTTCTTCCGTGTGTATCTAATAACATAGAGTGGGATAATCCCAAAGAGGAACCAGCCCTTATAATGATACACAGTCAGACCAAGCCTCTTGTACTTAGTCCATTCTCGGCGGATAATCATTTATTTTTCCTCCTTGTCCTCATGGTAATAATCGAATCGTCGCAGGTATTCAATATCGTTTTGCATAGCATGTTTCAGCAGGTCGGCGGTAGTCCCATAGGTTTGGGCAATGTCTTGATGTCCGCTTATAATGTGTTCATCCCAATAAGCGGCTCTTTCTCTAAACATTCGCAGACACATTTCCAAGGCAGTTTCATTCTTATTCATTTTTTATCTCCTTTGTTTTTCTTTCTGTCTGTATTATAACATGTTTTGTCCGGTTTGTCAAGTGTTTTTTTTATTTTTTTTGTGGGGCTATTAAATCAAGCCCCACCAATACAGATTCAGCGTAAGGTCAAAACCAACGCTAAGCACAGAAATAATGATTATGCTGAGAACCTTTTCGATCAGAAGGCTTGTCTCATCATTCACGCAACAGACAATACCAAGAGCAACAACACCGAGGAAAATGACGCTGGTGATGATAGTAAAAAGAATGTTCTCCATTTTTTCCATTTTTTTAATTCCTTCCCGGTTTGGTGGGTTTTCCTTCCCTCTTTCTGATGTTATTATAGCACATAGTTGCGGGAATGTCAAGAGTTTTTTTAAAGTTCCCAACCTTCTGGAAATTCATCATTATATTCTTCATGAACAGAAATCAGATAATACTCATCGGGGTTGAAGCGATTCAGAACCATAGCATCAGCATAAGAATAGCCATAAATCCGGTCAATTTCGCCAGTAGCCTTTTTCTGAATAACGTAAGAATAATACATAGTATTGTCTCCTTTCAATTTCGGGGGGTGTCTCCCTCTCTGTGATTATAGTATAGCACATAGTTGCGGGAAAGTCAAGTATTTTTTTGAAAAAATATAAAATAATTTTTATACAAGTATACAGTATATTTATACAAAAACCGGGGTCTACGCTCGTTCCAATTTTCATTTCAAAAATGAAAAATAAAATGAAACGAAAAGCAAAGCAAGGTGAAATGAAAATAAAAAGAAAATGAAATGAAAATGAAATGAAAATGAAAACCCTTGTGCTTTAAACAAGGGTTTTCAGTGTTCTTAAAAGTTCGCTTGCGGGAAAAGCTTTTCCTGTCCACGCGGTCAAGTGCCTTTGTTCATCATCAAAGAGAATATCATTTCCGCCATTAACATTGTTTTTTACGAACGCATAAGGGACGAACCGCATTTCATCAAAGTGAACGCTGGGTAAGTGTTCAGTCAACCATTCACGCTTTGCTTCAATAACAGCTTTGTCATATTCCGCATTGCTTCCTTTGGACAGTGCGCTCACGATACAGATTTTATATCCCTTGCGCTGTCTGTTATTCAAAAGCCTTGCCAAAGTCGCCATGAGGACCAGTGGCTTTGCGCTGCGGTAGGGCTCGGGATTGAAATTCCGCAGTTTAGGAAGCCAATCTTTTACAGAATACAAGTCCGCGATAGTTCCATCCATGTCCAGCCAAATCTTCATTTTTGTATCCTCCTTTTGTCTCTCTTTCTATTGGTATTATATCATACTTTTCAGTTGGTGTCAAGTGTTTTTTTCATTTTTTTTTACACTTGACACCAATTTTTATTTACTTCTATTTCTTTTGTCTAGGGCTGGTTTTTAAGATAGCCCACGTTAGAAATTATCTTGTGGTAAAGTGCTCTGGGGATCTTATTTCCTGTGCTCTTGTAGAGGGCTGTGATTTTATCAATAGAACCAATAAAGGCTGTGATAACTGTATTATCTTCTGTTGACTGAACAATTACTACGCCAGTAGTAGTTACTATTTCCATTCTTGAGGGAGCGTTAAGACTTGGAGCGCTCATGCACGGCTCACCCAGCCCAATAGTATCAATGATATATTCAAGTCTATCATACCTGTCAATGCTAGCGTGGGTGCTCATGTTTCTTCTGATTTTCATAGTATCAATTCCTTTCTTTTTCTCTTGATTACATTGATATTATATCATACCTTTTGCCGCTTGTCAAGAGAGTTTTTTAAATTATTTTTATTTTTTTATGGCGGGGCAAGTTGGATTTGAACCAACCCCTCTGAGTGGTACCACTTCTCAGCCACACACCAGTGCTCTGCCCCATGTGTTGTTGTTTATCTCTCTTGCTTACATTGACATTATAGCATACTTTTTATTACTTGTCAAGAGTTTTTTTTAATTATTTTTAGGAAAAATGGAAGAAGGTTTTAGCCTTCTTCCATGATAAAAACTGTTGCGGCAAAAGTGCCTACACAAAGAGCAAACACAAGGAGCCCCAAAGTAAGGCTTTTCCCCGTGGCAAGACACACCAAGATACAAAGACCATAGGCAGCCCCAAAGAAGAAGCCAAATACCAATACGGCGACCAACGCAAAGAGAATATAAGGAAGTGCTGTGTAGAAAATCTTTTTCATAGTTATTGATTCCTTTCTTTTTTCTATAATTATTATACCATAATTTTTCCAATTTGTCAAGAAAAATTTTGAAAATTTTTCCAAAAGATTTCGGGAAAATGTGCCATAAGGCCGGCATAAGTGCGACCGATTGCCAATATAGCTAGAGCCTTATATATCGTGAGATCGGGTCGCCACGCCCCCTGGCGACCCGGCGGTCATTTTACGACCGCCTTGTAGCTTTCCCACTCGGTCAGGGTCAGGTGCCGGCTCAGGAGTAACTTTTTTAATTTATGTCTAGCATTATTCGTCTTTCTTTTGGTTGATTGGGTCATCTCTAGCTTAAACAGTTCATCAATCTCTGATTCACTAAAGCGCAACATAATTTGTTCAGCTTGGGCTTCTCTTAAAATTTCAGTGTTAAAGTTATACATAATTCCTTTATCCTTTCTTTAATTGATTTATGTGATACTATGGGGATTAAGCTTCCCCATAGTATCTTGCCATTTCTTCCATTTCTTCATCTGTAGGGAATTTAAATTCCATAATCGGAATATTTGTTTCTTGCGCTTTCCATTCCGTGATGATTTCTTTCATTTCTTCCTCGGTGGGAAAATCGCTTTTCATATTTTCCCATTCTGCGACTTCTTCCATAGCATCGGCAACAACTTCCCAGTCATACATAGTATACATAACTTTAATTCCTTTCCGGTTTAATGGGTTTTCCTTCCCTGTTTCTGATTAGATTATAGCGTTTTTAGTGTCCAATTATTGGGACTTTTTAGAGCATTTCATTTTTTAGGTTTTTGATTTTTTATTTGTATATACTGTATTTTTATACAAATTTCGCCTGCGGCGGGCTTAGCGGAAGTTCGGAATTCACATTCATTCACGAGAATTAAAAAGCAAGGGTTTATTTGTCAAGTGTTTTTTGAAAAAAAGAAGAAGATTTTTTAATCTTCTTCTTTTTCCCAATATTCTTCAAGAGCTTTGTTAAATTCTTCTACTGTTAAAACAGTGTTTCTGCCATCTTCAAAACAAGTAGTCAAATAGAAGAATGGCCCTCTAAGACCGGCGGCACAGCTAACAGCTTCTTCCACGGAAACATAATCATCACCATGACATTCACCAGTTTCAGCATTGTACAAAGCGTAAGTTCCAGTGTATTTTTTCATTTTTTAATTCCTTTCCGGTTTAATGGGTTTTCCTTCCCTGTTTCTGATTAGATTATAGCGTTTTTACTGTCCCATTATTGGGACTGAATTGTTTTTAGGTTCTTTCCGGTGGTCTATTCGACCACCGGAAAGCCCATGCTATAGGATTCAATCCGCAGGAGTTTGGCAATGCCGCCACTTTCTTCCCAGACTTCCCGAACAGCGGAAAGAAGTTCGCCGCCCTCGCGGTCAATAGCAACCGCCGCTTTGAAGAAATCAGATTCTGAGCCGTAGCCAGCTTTATAGAAGTTGCCGCGGGCAGTATAAGCAGTGAGAGAGTAGGTGTAAAGAGTCATGATTTTAATTCCCTTCCGGTTTATTGGGTTTTCCTTCCCTGTTTCTGATTAAATTATAGCGCTTTTACTGTCCAATTTTTGGGACTGTTTAGGTTATTTGTGTTTCTAGGCTTTCGAATAAATATACAATTATACTGAATTTTTATACAAATTTCGCTCGGCACGATGCCTCGCGAGGTCGGCGGTTAGTGATCGCTAACAGGTGCTACAAAGAAAAAACAAAGCCCGCTCAAAAGGCGGGCTTTATTTTTAGAAATCCTCTACGATCTGACCATTGGCATTGACAAGATAGCACTCATTAAAATAGTCGCGCCCAATATACCGGATGCACTCGGAGGGGCTACCTTCGAAGTGCTTATAATTGGTTTCACGCTCATACACCGTCCACTTTTCTTCCTTGACTTCCTGGCGGCGGCGATTAAAAAATTTTTTCATGATTTTGGTTCCTCTCTGGTTTATTGGGTTTTCCTTCCCTGTTTCTGATTAGATTATAACGCTTTTGTTGTCCCATTATTTGGACTGATTTTTTAGATTTTTAAATAAAGCCCATTTTCATGGGCTTTATCTGTTTAGCAATATCCAAGAATTTTTTCGGGGACAAATTCAATTTGAGAAAAATCAATGTGCTGGCCGCATCCTTTACACTGTTTCGGTTGATACTTGGGGCCAGCGTTTAACTGCTTTCCGCAGATCGGGCAATTAAACTGCTGGAATTCGGCTCTGACAAAACCGTATTTTTTGTATTCGACAAAGTTGATAATAGGAGTCATTTTTGAATACCTCTCTTTTCAAATTTTTAGAGCTTCTAACTGCCCCTCACACTTATTATTATACTCATTTTTTCTTTAATTGCAAGCTTTATTTTTTTGAGTTTTTTTAGTAAAAAATTTAAAAAGTTAGATTTTTTGCCCTTTTTAAATTGCTTTGGTAGACTTTTGGTTGAGAAAAATTGTGATTTGTGCATTTTGTAGTTTGTTTAAAGAAAAAATAGTTAGTTTGTGTGCAGAATCCACAATGAATAATTACTTAATTTTACTCAATTGCGGGAGTTTAGTAAAATTGAGTAATTTCTGGAAAATGTATAATTATTCATGTATACTGTATTTTTATACAAATTTCGCCTGCGGCGGGCTTAGCGGAAGTTCGGAATTCACATTCATTCACGAGAATTAAAAAGCAAGGGTTTTATCCCTTGCTTTTTTAGTCAGTCAACATAAGTTTCCCTTTTAAGGCTCCATTCGTTCATGTTTAAGCCCGCTTTGCGAAAAGCATTTGTGTAGCTATAACCAAAGATTGTAAGAGTCTTTTTTGTGGTAGGGTTGTAGATATCGTATTCGTACATTTTTTTTGTTCTCCTTTTTATTTGTTTTATTTGCCTCTCTCTCACACATTGGTGAGAGAGAAGTCTTTGGTATTATACTTCTTACACATTCTAATAGCCATGATCTGAGCCTCTTTGATGGAATTGAGAACCCAACTGCGGGTCTCCTTGCCAGTGTTAACGGTGAGTTTAGTCTTAGTCATTTTTGAATACCTCTCTTTTCAAATTTTTAGAGCTTCTAACTGTCCCTTTCACCTATTATTATACTCATTTTTCTTTCAAAGTCAATACTAAATTACTTAATTTTTTAACTTAATTTCTTACTAAAATGTTTAGTTTATCTTTGTATGTTTATTCATTATTTTGTATAATTATACATTCATACAAGTCATCTTTTCAAGATACTTTTTCATGTATCTTTTTAGGATACAAATAAATATTCATGCGAAATGAATATTTAAATAAATATACAATTATACCGCATAAATATACAGTCTGGGGCGCGACGGTTATACACGATTATTCACTAATGTAAAACATTATTTGTATACAGTTATTCATTTTATACATTGTTTATTCTTGTGTCACCTTTTCAAGATACTTTAACAGCATCGCTGTGTGTATCTTACTGAGTCACTTGCCGCACTATTGTATCTTAGCAAGATACTTTTGCTGTATACTCCCCCTTGTATTTTACCACACGAATTACTATTTGTCAAGATCTTTTTTCAATTTTAACAAAAAATTTTTTCACCTTTTCAGGATACTTTGGCTAATTTGTTTGTTTTATATTATTGTTTATTTATTCGTATATTCAGTATATTTATACATTTTGGGTCGCGACGATTGATGCGGTTCAGTCTCTCATGTGTTCCACATTATTCACCGTCCGCTGTCGTTCTCTCTCTGCTTTAGTGCTGTGTTGTATGGTTGAATGGTTGTATCTGTGTGTCTTTGTGCTTCTTGCTATTGTCTCTTTGTCTACTTGTCCTCTTTGGCTATTTAGCACAATGCTTATTTACTCACTGTCTGTCTTTACATCGCCCTTGCGCATAGCTCTTTAGCAACAGAGCGGGCTTGCTTCTCTTAACAAGCCCGCTCTGCCTTTTGTAGTTTACTTAATCGTCCAACTAGAGTATCTAGCTGATACAATTTTATCATCAAAGATTGAATCTGTCCCGCAATCATCCATCATTGCGCTAACACAATCATTGATTTCCCAATCTTCTGTGCCATAGAACTCCCAGCGGTGCCCTGTGCTATCTTCCATGGTCACTGTATCATGCTCTTTGTCAATCTCTACAACTTTACAAGTTAACGCATAGAACTGTTCATCTGACTGTGTGGTGATAATTGCTTGGTCTGAGGTAAGTATCTTAGCAATGCTAAAAGTTAACGCAATTACACTAATTACTGTTAGCACAATACTAGCCCAAATGATTACTCTAATCTTCTTGTTTGGAAAGAACTCTTTCATTTATTATGTCCTCCTTGTGTTTATCTTCTACTATAGTATAACACATTCTTGCGCGCTTTACAACTCCTTTTCCGCATTTTCGTCATTTTGCACAAAAGATTTTTTCATTGCGGCATTGCGGGATTTTTTCGTCATTTTGCACAATGAATTTTATGAATAAATATTCATTTATACTGAATAATTATACAAAAACCGGGAGTTACAATCGTAGTATTTATTTGTTTCTGTTTTGTAATTTTTTAGCACTTTGCGGTTAAGAGTGCTAATGACCGCCTTGCTAATCAATGACTTTACTCTTTTGGTAGATTTAGTAAAATTTAGTAAATCCTTAATCGATGATTTTACACTTTTGTCGATTTAGTAAAATTTAGTAAACGCTAATCAATGACTTTACACTTTTGGTAGATTTAGTAAAATTTAGTAAATCGCTAAAACAGTGATTTAGGATTTTGGCAAAATTAAGTAAAATTTAGTAAATACTCAAAAGAATTTTGAGTGCCTTTGGCACTCAAAATTAGGGCCACTCACCTCAGTTCGCGGCCCGGCCATTGAGGGGATAGCGAGTTCGCATGGGCTATAAGGCTTTTGAAAATCTTGGCAATACTTTTATTATATTTTTACTCAAATAAAAATGTAATAAGGGGGGCCTACTTTCGGGAGAAAATTTTATTTTTTTTAATAAAACACCTTGGTCTGGTTCCTTCCCCATCTAAAACTTTTCTACAATCTAAGATTACGATATTTATAAAACTTTTTTAGAATTTAAGATTACGAAAACTTTTTATAATCACTCTTTTACCACCGTATAACCATTCTCTTTTAATAACTTAATTGCTTTTGCTACATCCTCACCAATAGCCGCGTCAGTTTTCTATATAGTTATATAATTATCAATTACACCAATCTCTAATTCATCCCCACTAGCAATGTTAAATCTAGTCCGTAAAGCCTAAGGAATAACTATTCTGCCCAAACTATCAATTTTCTTAATCATACTGTATCCTCCTAATAAAACATAAAACTTCCATCTTTATACCAAACAACTCTAACATCTTCTAAATACTAGATAATCTCTTCCTATCCTAACATCTTAAACATTTCTTCAATTCCTTCCATTTCCTCATTATTAGTTTCTAAAAAAGCTCCTACTAAATTTTCACTTTTATAATGCGAAAAATCCCATATCTCCTTTCCACTTTCCCCAATACTCAAACTAAGAATTAGTTTAACATGCCGCCATTCCTACTAAATATCATGCGAATAAAAAATTACATACCCTAACGTAATCACAAAAATGACCGCAGCCGCCATAAATCCATATATCATAATTTTTTCTCCTTTTCTTTTGGTATTTTAATTATATCAAAAAAAATAAAAAATGTCAATATTTTGCCGCCATAAAAATTGGTCCAAATAAAATTTGACAATAGCAAAAAATTTTTGTATAATATGTATAGAAACTGGAGGTGAAGTCTTATTATAAAGTTAGACTATACATTAGAAACTCCAGAAGCCAGAAAAGAATTAGTCGAAAAAATACTTGCGGATTTGGAAGAAAATAACCTTACACCTTCTGACGCTTATTTAGAATCATTGGCTGATTACTTGATTATTGGCGTGGAGAAACAAGAAAAAAAAGAAAAAAAATCTATATTAACCGATAATCGCATGGTTACTATTAATAAACGTGAAACTTCTTTTGAGGGTCTTGTTTCCCGGTTAGAAAATGGCGAAAATGGTATTTATAATATGATAGCAGAAGATAAAAATATAATATTCCAACCAAAAGTAACAATAACTAAACAAGATATAGAAGATATACAACCTTTACAACAATTACGCGCAGCCATAGAATATTGGGAAAATAAAATGAAGACTACTACTGGGCGCGAAGCTTATATTATTAAACGAACTTTAATTGATTTGCGGAAAGACCAATATGTAATTAAAAATGCGTATCGGCGTCCTATAGTCCCTAATAAAATTATTCGTTCAAGATATAGTTGCCCAATAGAAGAAACGTTTAATGGTTTTGATGCGGAAAATTACCCAAAATTTTCTGGTGTCACCCTAACCGATCCCGCAGTCTGTTCCGCCATTCTTTGTAATTATTCTAAACTCAAAGAGGACTCTTGGGGCAATTTTGAAGGAGATGTTTGGTGCTTTCTTTATGATTTTGAAGATTGCTGCGATACGGCTTTGCGGCCATACCCCATTTACGAACGCATAGTTGAATGTAAAATAGATGGAAAGCAAAATGCGGAAATTCAAGCTATTTTAAAAAAAGAATTTAATTGTAATCATAGTGTAGAATATATTTCTAGCTTATGGCGGAAAAAAATTCCAAGTTTAATTGCTTCTACTGCGGAAGATAAATGGTTAGAATGGTATTATACTACTCAAGAACAAGGTTATTTCAAAAAATGTAATAGATGCGGAAAAATTAAATTAGGTCATTTAAAATATTTTTCTCGTAATAGATCTAGTAAAGATGGACTTTATTCTCTCTGTAAAGAATGTAGAAGTAAAAGTCGTTCTTTGGGCCGAAAAGTTCAAACTATTCCTACCGAATTAGATAATTAAAAGAGAGGAGGAATAATATGTCAGCTTATTATTGTGAGAAATGTCAACGCACTTTAGATGAAAAAGAATTTTATAATTCAAATAATTTAGAAAAATATCCAACTGGCAAATTAAATCAATGTAAAAAATGTATTACAATGCATGTTGATAATTGGGACCCATCTACTTATACTTGGATACTCTAGGAATGTGACGTTCCCTATGTTCCCGATGAATGGAATAAAGTATTAGCAAAATATACTTCAAGCGGAACAAAAATTACAAGTATGACTATTCTCGGTCGTTATCTTTCTAAAATGAAACTAAAGCAATTTAAAGATAAACGCTGGTAGGATACAGAAATTTTGTAGAAACTGGCGGAAAATAAAATGACCGAAGCAATGCGGAAACAGGGGTTTTCCGAAGGTGAAATTGAAGAAGCAATTCAAAAAGGAAAAATTCCTACTCCCGAAAGGCCAGAAGATGAACAAAAGGATATTCCAATCGCAGAAGAGCCTGTTCCGCTGCCTGACCCATTAGATGACATTGACCTTACCGATGAAGAGCGCACTATGTTGCGGTTAAAATGGGGTAAAATGTATCGTCCCGATGAATGGGTATGGTTAGAAAAAATGTATCAAGATATGATGGCTTCTTATGATATTTAGACTGCTGGTCATATTGATACATTAAAACTTTTATGTAAAACTTCTCTTAAAGCTAATTAGCTTATAGATATAGGCGATGTTGAAGGCTTTCAAAAGATGCAAAAAGCATATGACTCATTAATGAAGTCAGGTAAATTCACCGCGGCTCAAAACAAAGACGCAAAAGGTGAATTCGTAGACTCTGTTTCTGAAATTGTAGCATTATGCGAAAAAGAGGGCTTCATACCTCGTTATTATGTCAGTGAACCGCAAGACCAAGTAGATTATACTATTAAAGATATGCAACGATATACTAGAACTCTTATTACAGAAGAGATGCATCTTGGCGAGTTAATTGAAGAAGCAATTAAAAATAATGCCAAAGAAGATAATAAAGAAAATGAAGATGAAGATCTTGATTTAAACGATGATGATAGCGATATTGAGCAAATTGAGCGTGGTTTGCGTGATGAAGATTATGAAAACTATGGAGACTTCATAGAAGAAGAACAAAACAAAGATAAAGAGTATCTTGATCTTGTCCTAGGAGGTCAAAAATAATGGCATTACAAGAATTACTAGGAACCATAGATGTTCAAAATAAAATTGGTATTTCTGAAGAACGGTTGCGGGCCGTTCTTCCTTCATTGCGGCAATACGTTGCTTTTTGGCGTGAATACCCTGATTTAATGGTAGATTTTTTTGTTAAGGGTACTCGCACCGAACATAAAGAGGGTGAATTTCGTTTTTATTTTTATCAACGAGTTTTTTTGCGTGTAGTTATGCGCTATTAGTATGTGTATGCGGTCTTTCCGCGCGCATATTCAAAGTCATTTTTAACAGTTATGTCAATGATGTGTCGTTGTATTTTATATCCACGATGCAAATTGTTTGTAACAAGTGGAGGCAAAGAACAAGCCGCGAGTATTCTTTCTCAAAAGGTTCAAGAAATATGTACTCTTATTCCCGCATTTTCAAGAGAAATAGATTGGCGGCGTGGAGTCACTCAAGAGCAAAAAGACCATTGTCGCTATGTTTTTAAAAATGGTAGTGAACTTGATAACTTGGCGGCCCGAGAAAGTTCTAGAGGACAGCGTCGTCATGGCGGCACCATTGAGGAATGTGTTGGTGTAGATGATAAAATTTTGCGCGAAGTTATTATTCCTACAATGGCGGTTAATAGACGATGTATGGATGGTTCTATTCAAAGAAATGAACCTTTAAATAAAAGTTAGATTTTTATTACTACTGCGGGTTATAAAAATACTTTCCCTTATGACCGTTTAATTGGTTTCTTGGTTCGTATGATTATGCAGCCAGAACGTTGTATGGTTCTTGGCGGCACTTGGCGACTTCCTGTAAAAGTAGGCCTACAAGATAAAACATTTATTCAAGACCAAAAGGATGAAGGAACTTATAATGAGGCTTCTTTTGAACGCGAATATGAATCACGTTGGACAGGAGATGTTGAAAGTGCTTTCTTTAATTCGGATGCTTTTGAACGTAATAGAGTTTTAAATCAACCAGAATATGAACACTCAGGACGCACTAGTACTAAATAGTATTATGTTCTTTCTGTAGACGTGGGTCGTAAGGGAGACAATAGCGTAATTTGTGTTTTTAAAGTGACACCGCAATTACAAGGTGTGGCATTAAAACAATTAGTTAATATATATAGTTTTACCGCCGAACATTTTGAAGACCAAGCTATTTTTATTAAAAAATTATATTATAAATATAAAGCTAGAAGAATTGTTATTGATGGTAATGGCCTCGGTATTGGCCTGTTGGACTACATGGTAAAACCTCAAGTTAATGTAGAAACTAATGAAACTTTCCCAGATTTTGGTGTTTATG